>Ga0209203_1001311_pt1 | contig 18437 bp, 18 predicted proteins | sample AD_UKC109_MetaG_FD_184423 | JGI IMG/M metagenome (GOLD analysis project Ga0209203, IMG submission 184423) | Active sludge microbial communities of municipal wastewater-treating anaerobic digesters from Hong Kong - AD_UKC109_MetaG (SPAdes)... | ecosystem: Engineered > Bioreactor > Anaerobic >... | reverse complement strand
AATTTATTGAAAAAGATTGAAAGGTGGTGGTAAATAATGTTACAATGTGGGAGTATCAGTTTAAATTCTTCTTGAAATAGTGTTCTTTTAAGCTAATAAAAAATGCACGTGGAATTTAGGTTTTACACTCTTTGAAGGTCGTGACGGTATGGATGGTGAAGCAGCTGAAAATGGTATTTCATCTTCTCCGGACGGTGTCGTGGTATTGACGAATTTATCCTGCTATTTGTTACGGGATGCGGCTGACGGCGGTGTCGAACAGGTATGGAAACAGCCTTATGACAGTCATGGTGCCAATGTGGCTGCCGAGGATGCGCAGTATACAGGCGGTGGACTGGCATGGGGAAGCGGAACGACGCCGACGATAGGAAATAATCTGGTGTTCTTTACAGACAATGCCGATACAATTTCACTGTATGCCATTGATCTGCAAAGCGGTGAAGTGGTTGCAAAGCAGGAAGTGTTCGGGATGTTGGATGCCGGGACTCCGACGGCGGTTGATAATTCAATTCTTGTGTATGGACCGGATGACGATACGAATATCGTGGTGGTAGGAAATACATTTGGACTGTGGGCAAAGGGAATCTACACTGACCCTGAAACGGGCGATGCAGAAACAGGTGGTTCCCTGGTGGATGTCAGTTTGATCCAGAACGGAAATATTGCATTGCAGCCGGGTATGGTTCGTATTGACGTGACAAGAAAGCAAAATGCTACGAAATATGAGGCAAAGACAGTATGGTCGAGTGATGAAATGAAAAATTCTTCGGTAGCCAGACTTGCGGCTCCAAGTGGACGACTGTATCTCTATAATCAAGATACGGAGACGGGCATCTGGCAGTTTGAGGTACTGGATATAGAGGATGGAAAGACGCTGTTCACTGTTCCTGTGGGGGAATCTCCCGGCAATAATAACTGTGGAGCAATCGTGCAGATTGATCCAGACGGAAACAAAGTGTCTGTTCCGGCTGCGGATAAACATTTGTGGTCTATACAGGATGATTTTATTCGAATCGTGGGAGATGAGGAAACCGTGGTGAATGATGTGACACGTTTGCTGCCGGACATTGATCAGCAGGCGGTTGGTTACTTGACCGGTTGTTCCTTTGAAAGTGCCACAGGGGAAGTTGAAGTGGAAATTGAAATGGCGGATATCAACGCAGACACTTCTAAACTGGCTTTGTATGCACAGACGGCATCCGGTGATTATCAGAAGTTAGATCAAGAACTGTGGGACATTACAGAAGGTCAGATCAGTGTGTTGAAACTTCGTATGCAGGATAATGTGGACTGGGATATCAATGCAGATCAAGGTGCTTATCATATTGCACTGCAGTTTGTTTATGAACCATAGTCAGGCATATGTATCGGAAAAAGGGGAAGGTAAATGGAGACAGGAAGAACAAAGGTACAAATCAAGAACCATATAAAACTTTACTTTTTTTGCACTTTGACAGGGGCAACTGCGGGCGGAGTTGTATGGCTTTTCTTGAAAATCATGTCGGAAGCGATGGGGTTGATATGGGAATGGATACCTGGTCAAGTATCTATTCCGTTTTATACGATTCTTGTCTGTACAATCGGTGGAATTGTCATTGGACTCTTTCGGAGAAAATATGGAGATTATCCGGAGGATCTGGAAACAGTCATCGGAAAAGTGAAGAAGGAAAAGCACTATGAATATAAAAATATGCTTATCATGCTGCTTGCAGCACTGTTGCCTCTTCTTATGGGCAGCAGTGTAGGACCGGAAGCGGGACTGACCGGAGTGATCGTGGGACTATGTTATTGGGTTGCAGATAATCTGAAGGCAGCAGGAAAGAATACGAAAGAGTACTCGGAAGTAGGGGTAGCAGTGTCGCTTAGTGTTCTGTTTCATGCGCCTCTGTTTGGCATATTTCAGGTACAGGAAGAAGCGGATTCCGGTATTTCAGAAGTAGACAATACATCTAAAATCATAGTCTATGGACTTGCTTTGGCGGCAGGAACAGGAATCTATGCGGGACTTTCACATTTGTTCGGAGCGGGTCTTTCCGGCTTTCCGTCCTTCGATGATGTACAGCTTTATACGAAGGATTATGTGATGATGGTGGTATATATATTGTGTGGCTGTGTCTTAGCTTTCTTTTATCAGATGGTACATAAAATGACAAAAGAGATATCGGGTAAGGTTCCCGCTGTTTGGAGAGAAATACTTGCAGGTATCTGCCTTGGAGTAGTCGGGACGTTGGTTCCCTGCATTTTGTTCTCGGGAGAAGAACAGATGGGAACACTTATGGAAGAGTATGAAACATATCTTCCGATCATGCTGATTGGAATCGCATTTTTAAAAATCGTAATGACCAATTTATGCATTCAGTTTGGTCTAAAGGGAGGACATTTCTTTCCGGTCATTTTTGCAGGTGTCAGTCTGGGGTATGGAATTGCGATGCTGGTGTTTGAACAAAGCAGCGGTCATGTGGTCTTTGCGGCAGCAATGGTGACAGCGGCACTGTTAGGTGGAATCATGAAAAAGCCATTGGCAGTTACCATGCTGTTGTTCTTATGCTTTCCGATTAAGCTGTTCATATGGATTTTTTTGGCAGCGGCAGTTGGAAGTAAAGTGTTTCAAGGGAAGTTGAGAAGCTCTACGTGAATCATAATTGAAAATAGAGAGAAAGTAATATATACTATAGATGATAGTTATGTCTGATGAAAGAGGAGGTCGTAAAAGTGAAGAATAGAGATGAAATTCTTATGGAATTTTCATTAAAGGTAAAGGATTTCCTTGGAAAAAGTTTATCAAAGATAATCCTATATGGCTCATATGCTCGAGGGGATTATCGAGAGAACTCAGATATTGATCTTATGATTTTAACGACTTTGACGGATAATGAAATTGAAAATATAGAATCAAAAATTTTTGATTTGGCGTTTGATTTCCAGATGGATTATGATGTGGATATCAGTGTTATAATAAAGAATGAGGAACATTTCTACCATTGGCTTGGGGCATTACCATTTTATGATAATGTTCAAAAGGAGGGGATTGTTCTAAATGGATAACAGACAGAAGGAACTTAGTGAATATAGAGTTCAAGAGGCAGATAATAGTCTTAAGGCTTCTATGAACTGTTTAAATAGTGGGCTTTATAAAGATTCTATCAATCGTTCATATTATGCAGCATTTTATGCAATCAAAGCAATCTTGGCACTTGGAACAGTTGATTTCAAGAGACATAAGGACGTTGTTGCATATTTTAATAAAGAGTATGTTGCAACGGGGGTTTTCCCGCGCGAGTTGGGAAAGCGGATAGGCACACTCAAACAATTACGTGAAAAAAGTGATTATGATGATTTTTATATTGCATCTAAAGAAAAAGCGATAGAACAATATGCCACTGCAGAGCAGGTTATTAAGAGTATAAAAGAGTATTTGTTGGAGCAATAATGCGAAGCAGCAAGAGTATCTCTCACCGGATACTCTTTTCTGTTTCATATGAAAGAAAAATAGAGTGAAGGAAGATATCATGTCGGATAAAAGGTATCAGGAAGAGTACCTACGAAGGATTCATAAGGTTCAGGATTATATAGAGCAGCATACGGGTGATTATCATAGTATGAATCTATATAACGGCACGGCTGTGTTAAATATAGCATTACCTGAGAACGCTAATGTAGGGGACAGATTTAACTATACATGCATTATTACTGATACAATGGTAGAAAAAGAATTTTGTGAGAGTTTTGAAATAGTTGTCGAGGAGAAAAAGGAAGACAATGGGGGAAATGGAGGGCATAGAAATCCCCGAATATAATGTTTTTTTTTGTGGTCTAAATCTCATCAAATGATACGAATATACAGTATTTGGCAGAGTTTCTTCAATAACCATAACCTTACCAATATCATCTGCTGTCTCTGATGAGGGTGTAAAGAAAACATCATTTTCTCTTACATCATTTTCCTTAATTTGAATGTCTTTTGCAGTTACTTGCATTAAGTTTTTGCAGTTATACGCAGTTATTTTTCTTCTGTTATAAACATCCATATAATTTAATAGATTAACTGGTTTATCATTTAAATCAATTTTTTTGTCAACACCATTTGATTTAAATTCTCCCATAGCTCCCAACCTACGCTGTTCCCAAGTGTTGTTTGGAATTATGCCTTAATATTGATGTGGCTTTTATACTTAAGGTATTAGTGGTTTGAAAGAATGCTAATCATTCTGTTTTGATAGAACAATAATATTTTCGCTTGAGGTGCTAATAATTACATGTTCACCAACCTCGAATCCCAGTTCTTTTAACCATTTTCCTTGCAATACAATACGAGGAATTTTTTCTTTATATTTTGCTCCTGGTGCATAGGTAACTTTAAGTTTTCGTTGTTTCATATTGAGATCCTCCTGATTAAAAACAGTATACGTGAGCGGTTAAACGAAATGAAGCCTATATCTGTTTTATGCCTATAAGGTGCACAAAATCATTTAATTCCTCATCCTAACCCTAGTGGTTTTCTTCTCAATACAAACGATAAACAAGTGGTAGCAAAGGAAAGAGGATAGATTATCTCTCCATCTCTTTCCCCAGGTATTGTTCGAAGTTTTTACGAATGATGAATAGGTCATCCATATTGTTTTTCGATGCAGAATACTCTTTCATCAGGGTATTCTTTTTTTCTTGAAGAGCATCTAATTCAATTAAGATCTCTTTGGTATCTGGTAGCGTCTTATAAGTTTTCAGTAGATTAGTTGCAGCCACTTTGTACAGAGCAATCTCTCTTGAATACTCGTTTTCAAATTGCTTATCACTAGGGTTTTCTTTATGGTATTTATATATTTCCTTGAATTGTTTAATGGTATGAGCATGTTCCATTACCGCTGATAGATGAGCGGATTTATCATCAATCAGTTTAATCTTTTCTTGCAATTCTTGTCGCTTATCAGCTCCTTCTTGAATGAGTACATCGAGTTGTGCAACCGATTTAATTCCTTGTTCTCGTAGAAATAGAACTGAGTCTGCCATTACCTTTAAGTTGTGCTTCTTTGCCCAGAATTCATATCCTTTTGATTCTTTAATCTTTGGATTGGACTCTGTATCAATTACTTTTTTAACCCTTGATTTGGGCTTTGTAGAGCGTGTATTGACAGCTTCTACAATCCTTTCTTTGATCCGATCTTCGGTGTAATCTTCTCCGATTGTCTTAGCTCTGGTGAATCTTTCTTTGTCCTTGTGCTTAAATGCAATGTGTTTTCCTTGTTTGATTTCATAACCCTTTGAACTCATTTTTGACAGAAATTCATCCCAATCTTTCGATTGTTTGATAAGCCTATCGATATCAAATTGGAGTTTGCTTTTCCACGAAGTTCCTCTTTGGTATTGCTCATTCTCGTACCAACTTTTTCCCTTTGTTTTATACTTTCTTTTATAGGCTTCATAGTATTCATCTATCACGCTAAGGTTATTTTCTTTGCATAAGGAATCACTTTGGTATCTGATTTGGTGATAGCTTCGCTTATTGGATTGATAGCATTTTCCAGTCTTACTGTTCACATTATTGAAAATAATATGGTTGTGAATATGCCCCTTATCTACATGTGTTGAAAGCACATATTGGTATTCATCTTTCAGTATTTTTTGGCAAAGTGCTTGACCAATTTCATGAGCTTTTTCTGGTGTTGTTTCCCCTGGATAAAATGATTGAATAAGATGTCTTGCAAGAACTGATCCGCTTGTATTTGCTTCTTCCCTAGTTTTTATAAATGCTGTATTGGCTGAAATAGGGTGGCAAAGGTAGGCGGAGACTAGTAACTTCTCATCCGTTTTATCTGCGTTGGTGATGTAGTCAATGGCATAATTCAATGTTGATTTTATGGGATGAATATTTGTAATAGCCATTTTAGTTGTCCTCATTTTTTCGTGTTCTATCAAGAAGTAAGGTATGAATTTGCCATAACTCTTTTGAGAACTGTTCTATCTCTTCCCTCATATCACTAATGTCATCTTTATAGATAATTCCAGTAGAATTCACTCGCTTAGCAATTTGATTGATGTTGTTTGTTGCGTTGGCAAGCAGTCCTTGCAGCTCATTAAAGGGTTTTAAATCCACGATATAAATTTCTTTTTCTAACACGCACTTTCTCAAAAAATGGTTCATACTTTTGCATTTCGCCTGTTTCATTTTTGCTTGAAACAGTTCTTTTTCTTCCTTGGTTAGTTTTATTTCTAATCTTTCTGTTCTTACTCTATTTGCCATAATGGTATCCTCCTTGGAATGTTTTCGGGGTCTTAGGGTTCTCCCTAACAAGTTAAAATTGATATAAAAAAGGAGCAGGGTATTGGGTTCCTGCTCCATCAATTTTTCGTAAGTGTCCGTACACTTACTGTGCTTGCTACAAAAGAATGATTTGTAGATAAGCGTTAAGCTATTATTCAATTGTTGATACTAAGATTGTACCGCCTATGACAAGAAATGTCAGCGGCTGTCACCATTCAAATACTTCATACGTCCCCTATAAACAGGGATGGCTAGAATCAAAATGATTCCATAGTTTAGAATAGTGTTTCCTGTTGGATTACTGAACAAGTTAATTTGCGTGAAAGATTCTTTCACTACTCCAAAGACTTTAAGAACCGAAGAAATTAAATCAAGTGCCAGTGGAAATGCAATTGACATCCCTATAATTGAAATAACTAAATTTAGCACCGAACTAATTTTTGGAAGCTTATTGTGAATGACAACAATTAGGATTCCATAGGCTAGTGTTGTAAGAATTCCAACACCAATATCGAGTACATAAACCATCCAGCCAGTCACCATTTTGTTTACTATAAATTGATGTACATAGTATGCCGATAGACCAAAAACCAGTGCGAAGTCTACAGCATAGGCAGAAATTTTTACAGAGTATTCAGCAATTAATTTGAATAATGTAATCGCAGCAACAACTGAAAGTGCGATTACCATAAGTAGTATTGCGTACATATTGCCTCCTAGCATTCAGACCAGTCGTCTTTATCTGGTCGGTAGTTTTTTAGGAAGTCCCCTCTAGGACTTTCGACACAACATTCATTTACGTTTAGCAACCCAAGTTTTACCATTTCAGATATCTTTAAATTCACTAGATTGATGTCCACTCCCAGCTCATAAGAGAGGGTTCTATCATCTATTTGTCCACAAAGAAGTGGAATGATATCTTCATCAGCAATGAGCAAATGAGCTGCGAAAATATTTGCTTCAAGTTCGTTCTTTGAGTTATCTACAAAGAGACCATTTTCATGAAATGCTACTCCGCTAATGACTTGGTCACGATGTAACTGATCATGTCCTAATTCATGTGCGAGTATTAAATCTTTTTGCCTTCCAACATCAGTAGAAATGAAAATACATCGATTGCGTTGAATGACCTGGTACATTCCAAGTAGGTGCTTTGTATCACTAAGAAGAAAGACTTTGATGTTCAATAGATGAATGAGTTCATCGGGGTCTCTCGTCTTGTGTTTTTTAATCAAAGATTGAACCTTTTCATAGATCCAACGATTTGACAAGATACACACCTACCTTACTTTTTGTTTTTGCGACCATACTTTTTATTCTCCTCTTTTGCTTCCCAATAAGCAGCGGTGATTGCTTGAAGAGCAGAGTCTTTATCATTATCTGAGAGTTCTCCACCTGCAAAGAGGGCAACGAGACCTTCAGTTAAAGCTTGAGCTTTTCTAGCTTCACCTTGACCATATTTACTAGCAACTTCAGAAACGAAAGCCTCATCATTTTCTAAGAGGTAGTTGTAATCGCATTGCATGACTTCTGCAATTTTTTCATAGGTTTCCATGCTCTTGGGGAACCGCTGACCTGTTTCATAAAAGTACAGCGTCTTTGGACTTATCTCGATTAGCTTTGCGAAATTCTCCCTGGTGAGCTTGTTCTCTGAGCGATATTTTTTTAGTTTTTCTCCAAAATTCATGTGTTTGTTCCTCCTAGTTGGGTTTAAAGTACTTATTATTTTCGTATTTCGGAACTTAAGTACTTGTTTTTAATCGTAAGATGGTTTAATATATTCTTAAATAAGAACTTAAGTACCTATATTATATCGAATCGTGTACAAAAATACAAGTTTAAAATTAAGGGGTGAGCAAATTGAGAAAAACAAAAACATTAAAACAAATTGAGCAGTTATACCAAGAACAAAGCTTGGATGTACTTACTATTTATGAACGATCAAAAGCTTTATTAGAGATATATCGTAATGTTGTTTGGTCACTTAAGAACACTGCTGATTTCATGATTTATGAAACTCAAGAGACCTATGGAAAAGATTTAGATGAAGCACTTATTTATCTTTCAACCTTTGCTCCTGAGTTTAAAAGACAAGATTTTGAAAGTGGAGTTAGTCACTTGTTTGAATCAAAGTGGCTGATAGAACTCATAGACAAGACACTTATTAAGATTAAAGATTATCCAGAATTTGGAGAAATATATTCTATCATTTTAATGCAATGCTATCTGGGAAAAACAAAAGTAAAAGATTCAGCCTGTATGCAGATGTTAAACCTAGAAAGAAGCTGCTACTATCAGCGAAAAAGAGAAGCCATTACGCTTTTGGGTGTTTCTTTATGGGGATTTGAATTGCCAAAAATCATTCGGGAATTACATGAAGAAAATTTTAAAGTGATTTATTTTGAAGAGGCAAAATCAACGATTCCAATTTATACAACCGAAGACTTGGCGAGAATAACGGAGGAGAAAATAAAGGTAAAGTAAATGCCGATTGATTACCGACTGGTATCGGACTAGCTGCCGAGCAAGTGCGAATTGAATGTGTACTTAAGTACCTATAAACTGATAACATGGGGCAACCCGAGAACTAAATTATAGACGCAAGAGAGACCGAGGAAAAATATCCTGGGTCTTTTTTTATGTCATTTTTCAGGAGGGACTATGTATCAGTGCAGAAGTCCTCCTTTTTGATTTCAAGAACAAAGAAGAAACAAAACTTGAAATTAATTAGGAGGATACCATGAGTAAAGAATATTTTATTTTCGTTGAAGGAAAACGAATCGTAGTAAGCAAAGAAGTGTACCAAGCCTACTGGCATGAAACAAATAAAGAAAACTATCGCAAGCAGTTGGACAGAGAAAACCAGCTGCTTTTCTTTTGCGATTTAGATCATGATGGAAACTTTGAGGGCAATCTCATTGATGAAAGGGTTGATGTGGAAAAGCTCGTTGAAGCTCAGCTAAGAATTGAAGAGCTAAACAGAGCTTTATCTTCTTTAACAAAAGAAGAGAGAGAAATCATTGATGCACTTTATTTTCGTGATGAAACAACTAGAAGTGTAGCCAGTAGTTTTGGACTTCATCAAACAAGCTTGATTCGAAAGCGAAACCAGATTCTAAAGAAGTTAAAAACAATTTTAGAAAATTTCTAAGATAAGTGTGTTCAAGAGGGTCAAATTTTCACTCTAAAGGTGAGGGGGAATTTGATCCTTTTGCTTTTTTACCAAAAGACAAATCGGTAAGTGCAAACAAAAAAAGGACTCCTCTCCCATTAGGGACTGATCCTTGACAACTGAATAGACCATAACGAGACGTTAATCAAAGTGCAGCGTGTATGCATCTTCGCCGAAACCTTCCTGCCAACTTGTTGGTAGAAATGAATACCTGTTTATCCAGACAGAGGAAACAAGGAAGCGAGCGATAAAAGATGACTGAAAAATGGAAGTCGGGAACTTTCATTCGCAGTGACCATTTTGAGGACAATGATACTTCTACAGTTGAAGCCGGCTCATCTTAACAGGGGCGGAGGTGAGATTCCTATGTAGCTAACCCATAGCACTCGTTAATGTCAAAAAACTTAATTCTAAAAACTAAAACTAATAGAAACGAGGAAAACGACATGAGTTGCAAAGTTTCGATCGTTGAAAACAACGAGACGCTAGAACAAGTCATATTAGTTGATTATATAAATGGATTTGAAGTGACATGTGAGATGGTTCAAAATGAATTTCTCATTATTTTACTATCTGAATGCACAAGACATTGTATGATGAGCGAATACATACAAATCTAATTTCAGCCGCTGACATTTTAGGTAAAGGGCGGTAAGATTTAGGTGTGGAAGCTTTGAATCCTTAAATAACGATATGCAGTGAGTAACGATTTAAGGAGGAAAAGTAATGAAGAAATTAGCAGTAATGTATCTAAGGCTATCACGAGATGATGGCGAAGAAGTCGAAAGTAATTCCATTTCCAGTCAAAGAGAACTCATTAAAGCTTATGGCAAACAGCATGGGCTAAATATTTCATGTGAGTATGTTGATGATGGTGTCAGTGGAGCAACCTTCAACAGAGCATCATTTAAACGAATGATGGAAGACCTTGAAAAAGGAAAGATTGAAACGATTGTAGTAAAAGACCTATCTCGATTTGGTCGTGACTATATTGAAACTGGAAAGTATCTCCAAAAGATTTTTCCAGAGAAAAAGGTCAGATTCATTTCTATCAATGATAATTATGATTCATTTAATGCAGATGCAAATGATACTCATTTAGTTTTGCCTATTAAGAACTTTATTAATGATAGCTATTGTCGTGATATTTCGATGAAGGTCAAAAGTTCTCAACAGATGAAACGAGAAAAGGGTGAGTTCATAGGTGCGTTTGCTCCTTTTGGTTATAAGAAAAACCCGAAGGATAAACATCAGCTTATCATTGACCAAGAAGTAAAAGGAATTGTCGAAACTATCTTCAATAAGAAGGTAGAAGGTTATTCATCCAATGCCATTGCGAAATTCTTAAATGAACTAGGCATAATCACTCCTGCTCGTCACAAAGAAAATGAACTGGGTGACAGCGTAGGATTTACTGGCAAAGACAGAAAATGGAATGCAAAGATGATAAACAGAATCATCAGCAATCCTGTTTATGTCGGAACGCTTGAGCAAGGCAAACAAATGAAACTCAACTACAAAAGTGATAAGAGAATAGACATAAAAAAAGAAGACTGGGTAGTCATTGAAAATGCTCACAAAGGTATCGTATCTCAAAGCATATTTGCCATCGCAAATGAAATGTTACTTAGGGATGTGAATAGCCGAGGTGTACCAAGTCTTTTTAGTGGAATGCTTTTTTGTAAGGATTGTGGTTCACAAATGATCAGGCGAGTTGTGAAGTATAAAGACAATACCAATGTCTTCTATATCTGTGGTAGCCACAATGATAGTGGCGAATGCTCTAGGCATAGTATCAAAGAGGAAGAATTAAAGGATGTAGTAGAACATCTTCTCAATGATTTCTTGCATTACAATGAACGGATTTATCATTATGCTTTAAGACAAGATTTTAATTCTATTGAATTTAAAGCCGAGGTTAATGATCTACTTGGGGAGAAAAAGAAATACGAAACACTTCGTCAATCTTTATTTATGGACTTAGAAGATGACCTCATTACAGAAGAAGAGTTTAATCGCTTTCGAGCAAACTATGCAGCAAAAATTAAGGAGATTTCTATTCAGATAGAAAACAAGAATAGGATGATGAATGAAGTTCAAGATAAAATCCGTAATCGCCAATGGCTTATTGATTTAGATGAACTAAAGGAAGATGGCGAGCTTGACCGCAGACGATTAGTGTATCTGGTTAATCGCATTAAGATTGGTGAGGATAAGAAAATCTCTGTGGTATTTAATCACATGGAAGAACTCAATGCCTTAGAAACCATTATCAAGCAAGCACAACTTAATCAAAAATCAAAAGATGGAAAGATTTATGTCTTTCCTTTAGCTCGTGTTAGTGGAGATGGGGTGGCTTATTATGGCTAGAACATCAAGACGATACGAAATAGAAAAAGAAGAATCATCCAAATCGGTTTATCGTGCTGGTATTTATATCAGGCTTTCAAATGAGAGACATGAAGAATGGAGGGAAAAGTCTTCTTCTCCAAAGGCACAGGCTTATGTGTGTGAGGAACATGCAAAAAGTAAAGGCATCCAGGTGATTCAAGTTTATGAGGACTACGAGTACTCAGGTACAAACTTTGAAAGACCTGCCTATATTCAGATGATGGCTGATGTTAGAAATGGCAAGCTTAATTGTATTATTGTGCGTGATTTATCTAGGCTTGGTCGTGAACATATCGAGATGGGACAACTTATAGATAAGGTGTTTCCATTTCTGGGAGTTAGATTCATTTCCGTTACCGATAATCTAGATACCATAGATGGACTAGATAACAATAAGTCCTTTGAGGTGACGCTTAAAAATATCATCAATGATATGTACGCAAAGGATATTTCATCAAAAGTTATTTCAGCTAAACATGTAAGAGCAAAAGAAGGTTATTTCATTGGTTCGCTTCCACCCTATGGATATAAGATTGAAAAAACACCGAAGGGTCAAAAACTGGTTATCAATGAAGAGACAGCTCCTATCGTTCGTCAGATATTTGATTGGACGTTTGAAGGTAAAAGTCAATATGAAGTTACTTTGGAACTCAACAGATTAAAAGTAGCCACAGCGACCCATTACAATAAAACTGGTGAAATTTATCGTCTAGAAGATGGTCAAGAGTGGAGCAAAGGTACGGTGGCAAAGATGTTAATGAATGAGACCTATACAGGTACACTTAGACAAGGAAAAAGAAGGCAAAATCTAGCTAAAGGCGAATCACCGTATTCAACATCTTCAGAAGATTGGATTGTAGCAGAGAATTCTCATGAAGCGATTATATCTGCTGATGAGTTTCAGCAAATTCAACAGTTGAGGCGTGAACGTAAGGAAAATCATTCTTTCTCTTCTGAACGAAATGACTTAGTGAGAGATTATGAAAATCGCTATGTTGGACTTGTTTTTCTAAAGGGTACGGAAAGAGCTTTATACCGTAGATCAAGAATATATGGGAAGACTGAAAAGCGATTAATCTATTGCTTCCAAGCAAATAACTTTACAGGTAAGAGTGTAGAAAAGATTGATATCTTCATTAAGGAAGAACACTTAGATGCCATGGTGCTTAAAACAATTCAAGAAATAGCTTCTAGGCTGATTTCAGAGAAAAGCTTCTTGGAGAGAATTAAAAACGAATTTTCAAGAAGGAAAGAAGTTTCAGAGACTAGTCTTAAAGAGCTATCAATGAAGAAGGATTTATCGGAAGTAGCAATCGCTCGTTTATATGAACGATATGCAACAGGAAACCTTGATAAAGCCAAATACATCGCTCTTAAAGAAGATGAATCAAGGAAACATGCAAGTTACAGTTCGGAGATATCTAGGATCGAGATGATGATTTCAAAACTAAAAAAAGATGAAAGAAAAAGTAGGAAGGTTGCTAGAACAATTTTTCAAGCAAGAAAAGAAACAAAGCTTTCTGCTGAAGTTATTAAAGAACTAATCGAAAGAATTGATGTTATTTCAAAAACTGAGATAGAGATTCATTTCTTATATGACTTCAATGAGAACGGAGGTATCCAATGAATAAAGTAGCATTATATTTCCGTTTATCAGTAGAAGAACAATCTGGTCGAGAAGAAAGTGAAAGTATCGTATCCCAAAGAAATTATGTTACTTCATTTTTTAAGGCACAAAGTGATTTGAAAGATTTTCCTTATGAAGAATATATCGACGATGGCTTTAGTGGCTCGAATACCAAGAGACCTGGATTTGAACGAATGATGAATGAAGTAAAAGCTAATCTTGTAAAAACCATCATCGTAAAAGATTTATCTCGTTTTATGCGTGACTACATTGCGATGGGTGATTACCTTGAAAACATCTTCCCTTTTATGGGTGTAAGGTTTATTGCCATCAATGACAATTATGATAGTAGCAAAGAAAAAGGAAATGGAACGGAACTGGATATCCAGTTCAAAAACCTGCTCTATGATTTCTACGCAAAAGATGCTAGTCAAAAAGTGAGGTCAGTTCAGAATGCTTTGAAAGCTAAAGGAAAATTCATGGCTTGGCAACCACCGTTTGGATACATCAAAGATCCTAATGACAAGCATAAAATAATCATAGATGATGAAGTAGCTCATATTGTAAGAGAGGCTTTTGAACTATCATTAAATGGAATGTCAACTAGAAAAATTGCTGAGTTGTTTAATGAAAAGAATTACATCACTCCATATAGGCGAAAGAAGCAAACTTCAGGTATGGATTACTCTTATAATGCAACAACTACAGAGAAGCATAAAGAACCAATCTGGATGCATGGAACGATTATTAAAATTCTTGCAAATGAAAACTATACAGGAACATACTGCTATAACATGGTTCAAAAATCATTTTCTAGTGGTGGAAAAGCAGTGTCAGTTCCAAGAGAAGATTGGGGGCGGGTATTTAATAACCATGAACCAATTATCTCAAGGGAAATGTTTAATCAGGTTCGAGAACAGAACAAAACCAAAGGATTTAAGAATGTGGATTACTCCAAGTTAAAAGAAATTAGATATCCACTAGAAGGTTTTGTTGTCTGTGAAGATTGTGGTCATGTTCTTTCAAGAAATAGCACTAAGAGGCATCAAAAGAATGGTGTAAAAAAATTTAATTATATGTTTTGTAGAACTTGTAAGACTAAGAAGCTAGAAGTTAAATATCTAAAATTGGAAGTGATTGAAGAAACAGTTTGGAACTTGGTCAAAGATAGGGTTCAATCTGAAGAATGTATTGAAGAAGAACTCAAAATAAAGTCAACTAAGGTGGATCGGATTACTGTATTGGAATCTGAAAAAGAAGAAGCATTCCATCAATACAAGATTGGCAAACTATCTAGGGAAGATTTCATTAAAAAGAAACGCTCGATTGATATGGATATTGAGACAATAGAAAATGAAGTCGAAGAAATAGAATATGAGAAACTAGAGATTACTGATTCACTCACAAGGGAGATTGTAGAACGATATATTGACAAGGTTATCGTCTCTCATAGTGGTGATATCAAAGTGGTTTTGAAAAGCTAAAAACGTAGAAGGGCATTGAATAAATCGGTGCTCTTTTTTGTAACATTACCTTGACATCAGAGGGGTCTGGCCACTTCTTAATCACCGTTCTTGACGAGCTCACCTTGATTAACAGCATCCTCCGGGATGCCCTTGGGGAGCGGCAGTCACTGTTTGAAATCAAGAAGCATATCATCACGCACAATATCTTTGGGAACGACATCGAGCAGACCGCAACGGAGATTACCAAGCTCCGCTTGTGGCTAAGCCTTATCGAGACGGCAGATTTTTCCCGGGATTCACACATGGAAGTCCTCCCCAACATCGAGTACAACATCCTCACGGGCGATTCCCTGGTAGGCTGGTTGGACGAGGACCTCAAACAGGTCATCATCCACTCACCGTATGACAAGGCCATCCAGGCGACCATAGCGGGACTGCGGCTCGCCTATGACGACCCCGGAACCATGCGTCTCATCGATGAAGCCGAACGCGCATTCCAGGGTACGAATCTGCACGCCATCCTCGCCACCTACTCCCGGATACGGGAGCTCTACAGCACCGAGTCGCTCAAGCGTGCGGAGCAGCTCAAGGAGCTAATAGAGATCATCCGGGAGCGGGTGTACGACTTTACCTCGCTCAACTACTTCCGGTATCTCCATGAGCTCAGCTACCGGGTGGACAAGAAGAAAAAGAAGCTGTACTACCCCTCCAACCATGTCGTCCCGCACCCGACACACTGGCATATCGACGTGTACGACATCATGCAGGAGGGCGGCTTCGACATCGTTCTCGGCAATCCACCCTATGTGGAGATAAGCGGGAGGAATCGTACGAAGGCACTCATCGAGCACTACGAGACGGCTTCGTGCGGGAACACGCACGCATTCTTCTTCGAGCGCGCATTCTCGCTTCTCAAGCCCGGCGGGTTCTGCGGTTATATCGTCCCCATATCGGCCGTTTCGACGGACCGCATGATACCTTTGCAGGACCTTCTCCTCTCATCCAGCAAAACCCTGTGGATATCCAACTACGACGACCGACCCGGGAAGATCTTCAATGGCATCGAGGACTGCCGTTCATCCATTATCCTTGCCGAAAAGACTCTCGGTGGCGGATACGGATGCACGGTATTCACCACCTCGTACCAGCGGTGGTACACCAAGGAACGTGACGAATTGTTTGATAATATATCGTACGTCGATGCGACCGGCCATGTCTCCCCCGGCAGGATCCCCAAACTCGGACAGGAAATCGAGACGGACATTCTTGACAAACTCCGTGCCAACAAGCCACTAGCCCACTACCTGGACAAGGAACCATCTGATTGCGTTATTTATTATCACAACGCCCCCCGATATTGGATTCGCGCCATGGACTTTTTGCCGTATTTCAAAAACGAAAGGGACCATGCCACGGTATCGAATCACTATAAATCGCTCTACGCCACAAATAAAGAATATGCATCTGCTATCAGGGGCATAATGAATAGTTCTCTTTTTTACTGGTATTTTGTTACCCATTCGAATGGAAGAGATCTCGTTGAGGATTTAATTACCTCTTTCCCGTGCTCGCTTGCATTAATGGATGAACAGGTCCTACAGTCCTTAGAGACCATATGCGATGAACTCATGGGGGACTACAGGAAAAATGCTGTTAGGAAAGAGACCTATTATCAATCTACCGGCAGAGTGGTATATGACGAATTCCATCCCGGAAAGTCAAAGCATATCATGGACAGGATAGACGATGTGCTTGCGCAACATTATGGATTCACTGAAGAAGAGACAGAATATATCAAGGAATTTAGCATTACGTTTCGATTGGGCCAATAATTTAGAACATGAAATGCCATACTAGTTCTCTTATTTTTATATGAGAAATCATTTTCTTTCCAGTCCTATAAATAACCCTTCTTGTATAATAACTTCAAGGCACATTAAGAAGATAGAAAATGAATAGAATCTTCTGTGCCGAAAAGCCCAAAAAAGGGCGCATCCCCGCGAAGAATCGCGGGGGTCCGTTGCCGGACATGCGCATTAGCACTTAATAATACTTGGAACCTAATATATAAGGTTTTGTATGTCCCGGCCGCTCCCCCCGCTTTTCTTTCGCGGCACAGGGGTGAAACCATACGCAAGACGGAACGGATACGGGACGCGCTGGTTATACATCATACCCGGCGCGAGATAGCGGAAGCTACGGGCATCAACCCGCGGGAAGTGCAATACATACTGCGTACCCTGGAAGAAGAGGGGGCAGTCGTGTGCGACCGAAAGATGTGGCCTCATGAGTGGCATTTGACAGAAAAGAAAGAGGGGGGCAGGGCATGACGGGGATCAATCCAGACAATATGCCTCATGAGCTCAAGGTACTCCGCCGGTGGGTATGCCATAAGCGCAAGGTGCCTTACCAGCCAAACGGCACCATGGCAAGCAGCACCGACCCCGCGACATGGGCACCGTTCGAGGAGTGCATGGCCGCGTATGAGGCGGGCGGCTTTGACGGCGTGGGCTTCGTCCTCGGCGGCGGCTTTGTGGGGGTGGACCTGGACCACCACGTAACGGGGGGGTGCGTTTCCCCCATGGCCCAGGACATCGTGAAGGCCCTTTGCAGCTACACCGAGGTATCCCCCAGCGGGGAAGGACTGCATATAATATGCAGGGGCGACCCCCTCCCCCCAGGACCGCGAAAGCGGGAAGACATCGGGCTGGAAATGTACGACACGGCGCGCTACTTCACCATGACGGGAAAGGCGCACACGGGGTACGCCGAGGTGGGGGACAGGACCGAGGAGCTCCGGGCGGTGTACGAGCGGTACATGCGCGCCGGGAGTGGCTCCAGCTCCCCGGACGTGCTCAGCAAGCCTTTAAGGAAAGGGGAGCGGAACAATGCCCTAACGAGCTTTGCCGGGTCCCTCCGGCGGCGCGGTGCCTCCAGGGAGGATATAGAGGAGGTGTTGTTGGGAGTGAACGCTATCCGGTGCGACCCTCCCCTGGAGGATGCCGAGGTGCGGGGGATAGCGCGCAGTACCGCGCGGTACGATCCCACAGACGCGGCGATTCGCCAGGAGTACGAATACAACGACATCGGGGACGCGCGGTTCATCCTGGACAGCGTGGGCCACCACATACGCCACATACACCCCACCAAGCCCAAGGAGGCGGGGATATGGTACGCATGGGACGGGGCCCGGTGGTTGTACGCGGGCTACGGCCTTACCCGGTGTGTTGTTCGCGGTGCCCTGGAAGACCGGGCGCGCGAGCTCAGGTTGCAAGCGGAGATACTCGGCGCAAGCGACAAGACGGGGGCGAAAGCTGCCCTAACTCATGCGCTTAGGGTAGGGCAAAGCATCAAGGTAGACAATACTTTACGGATGCTTTCGACCTTCGAGGAGCTCCAAACTAGCTACGCGGCGTTCGATGCGGACCCCTACGCGCTCAACTGCCGCAACGGGATTATCGACCTCCAGGACGGCACCCTCTCCCCGCATGATCCCGCGGCGTATCACTCCAAGATAGCGGG
>Ga0209203_1001310_pt1 | contig 18440 bp, 14 predicted proteins | sample AD_UKC109_MetaG_FD_184423 | JGI IMG/M metagenome (GOLD analysis project Ga0209203, IMG submission 184423) | Active sludge microbial communities of municipal wastewater-treating anaerobic digesters from Hong Kong - AD_UKC109_MetaG (SPAdes)... | ecosystem: Engineered > Bioreactor > Anaerobic >... | reverse complement strand
TGTGAGGGATCTTGTGATTGAGGGATTCAGGTGTCATGACCTTGACAAGTCGCAGTTCGCAATTCATATCTGTACCTTTGAAGACATCATTGTCAGGAATGCGATAATAGAAGGTGACAAGGATGGCGTGCATCTTGGTACAGGCAGGCGTTTCTATATTGGAAACTGTGTCTTCAGAACCTTTGATGATGCCGTTGCCCTCAATGCACAGGATTATGACAACTGTAACCCCGAACTGGGTTGGATCGAGGATGGGGTTGTTGAAAACTGCCATGACCTTGACGATGGCCATGAAAGGAAGGTCGGGTTTTTCGCCAGGTGTCTTGCCGGTGGCTGGAGGGACTGGTATGAAGGCATGGAAGTACAGAAATCCGATACCGTCGTGTCAGAGGGAAAGCTTTACAGGGTTAGGGCAGAAGCAGATGGAAGGAAATACATATCCATGACAAAGCCTGACCATGCATTCGGTGCAAAGGTCATTGACGAAATAAATTGGTTTTTCATACAGGATGATGCTGTATACAATGCAGGGGTAAGGAATGTGGTATTTCGCAATATTTTCCTCAGGAAACCACGCATAGGGTTTGCAGCTATTCTGGAAAGGAACAAATTCAACCGTTCATATTACAAAGGAGCGGATATTCCGGTCCAGAACAATTTTGTTTTTGAGAATATAATGGTTCTTCATGATGGAGACAGACCCTTCATTGAGGTAAGCTCACCTTTGGAGTGTCTTAATATAAGCAATTCAAGCCTTGGTAAAACGAGGATTCAATTCTATGAAATTGAGGATGTAGAAGACTATATGACAACAAATCTGAATGTCACAGGCTGTACATTTGATTTTGGTGATATAAATGAAGTACTGGATATGCAGGTGCCGGATAAGATTGTAATAACAAACGAATCAGCAAATACATTTCTAAATAAAGTGAAGCCGGAATGAACTCAAGTGTGAGATGGCCGGGCAGTTGATTCCCTTATTATCAAATGTGGTTCAACTGTTTTTACTGATGGGGCAAGCTTCCTGTTTTTGATTCTTGCAAACAATTCGATTGCGGCGAGCTTTCCTATCTGCATGGCCGGTTGGGCGACAGTGGTCAGCGGAACCGCCAGATGTGAGGCATAGGGCAGATCATCGAAACCGGTTATTGAGTATTCCCCGGGAATGGATATTCCCCGTTCGACTGCAACCGAAACCAGCAGAGAGGCAATCTGGTCATTTACAGCTGCGATTGCAGTAGGTCTCTCTTTTACATCCATTTGTCCTATGGTGTCGAAGAAAAAGTTGGCCGCTCTTACATCACTTTCTTTTCCCGGCATAAAGGTGTCTGGTATATCTTTGAAATCATCCTTGGTGCCATAGAGATTTCTATGAAGCAGCGGTACACCTGCATCTATATGTGCGGCACAGAAACCTTTATACCTTTCGGTTTCTGATGACACCTCAAAGACTGAGGTTCCCAGGAACGCAATCCTTGTATGTCCAAGATCAATAAGATGTTTTGTAATGGTATGGAATGATTTTCTGTTGTCTGCCCAGACAAGGGGTGCTTCAAGGCCGGGTATATTTCTGTCTATTAAGACAAAAGGATACCTGCTGATCATAAGTTTGCTGAAGACATCCATGTTTCCGGATGGTTCAAGGGGATATACGATTATTCCATTCGAGCCCCGGGTTATTACATCATTTATTATCTCTTTTTCAAGATCCGGACTTTCAGCAGAATTGTGGAATGTGACAAAAAAACCATTTAAGCTTGCAATTTCCTCAACTCCCCTCAGGATATCCGAGGCAAAGTCGCCCTTTGTGGGAAGTACCAGAGATATGAATGAAGGGTCTTTTGAAACGAATTTATCATCCGTCGATGTTAAATCTACATCACAGACATAACTGCCACTGCCTTTTCTGCGATATATAAGTTTTGCCAGTTCCAGTTCACTCAGCGCTCTGCTTACAGTAATCCTGCTGACTTTGAAGATTTCCGATATTTCATTTTCTGAAGGAAGCCGGTTGCCGGGACCAATTTCACCGGATACAATCCGGTCCCGGTAGTAACTGAAAATCTTTTTGTACAATGGCTCAGATGCTTTTTTCATAGTGAATCTCCATGCTGTTGTTTGACATTGCATATCACCTTTGCTATACTCATGATAAATATGCTATATCAAGTTAATTATAGCACAATAATATGATATAGCAAGTTGTCAAATATATTTTGAGGTGCAATCGTATGAATAAACTCAAAGGTTATTGGAGCAGGCAGAAGGCAGAAGGATATATTACCAACAAGCAGAAATTCCAGCTGGCCTTTCCACAGATGCCTCTTGCAATCAGCAATGGTCTCATCCACAGTGCATATATCAAGTTCTACACTGACATCATAGGTCTGGACATCAAGTATGTTGGAATAATATGGCTGCTTTTTGGAATCTGGAATGCAATCAATGACCCGCTGATGGGCATATTCATCGACAGATTCAAGTTCAAGCCCAAAAGAGGGAAGTACACATATCTCCTGAGGGTTACGGCGCCGATAACCGTATTGTCGGCAGCCGCCATGCTTTATGCACAGCCTGACTGGCCGACATGGCTGACTTTCGGATTTCTGGCAGTACTCCTGTTTATATTTGATACAACACAGACGGGTTATGCAATTTCATACGGCAACTATATACTTGTTGCTGCCGCTTCAAACGAGGAAAGGCTGGATGTTTCAGTAATCCATATGTATGCAGGACAGCTTGGAGCTTTTCTTTCAATGATAATTCCAACACTCCTGCTGGTTGGTGACGTCAACAAAACGTTGGTGGTAGTGTTGTTCACCCTTGTAATCCTGATTAACTCACTTTTATATTTCTTTGCTCTGAAACCATTGAAGGAAACACCTGAGATGTTCAGGGATATCCGGACGGATGAGGGAAAGCTCGTTGAACAGCTGAAACAGGATGCAAGGTCCCTTGTGAAATCAAGGCCATTTATAACATATCTTCTTTACCAGATAGTAGGAAGAGGAGCCACGGTAATTCTATTCACGCAGCTTTTATATATGGCGGACCATGTCCTTGGGATGAAGGGAATCCAGACGACACTGCTGGATGTTGTGCCCGGACTTGTAATGTTTTTGTTCCTTCCATTGTTTCCAAGGATAAGCAAAGTGACCGGAATGAGAAACCTACTGATCCTGGCCTCAATTCCACTCGGTCTTTCATATATGGCATTGTACTTTGTAAACGGCTTTTGGTCAGCAATGATTGTATATATCTTCATAATAGTATTCACCAATGTCAATGTAGTGGGAGGACCGCTCTTTGGAGCAATAATAGACGAAGATGAAAGAAGGACCGGTACAAGAAAGGCAGGTCTCTTCACAGGAATGAATGCTCTTCTTACAATTCCTGTAGGTGGGCTCCACACGTTGATATTCACATCAATACTGGCATTCTATGGCTTTACCAGCGGAGCAGATGTGCAATCTGAGACAGCTGTCTACGGAATCAGGATGGCATCCTCATTCCTGCCGGGAATATTGATACTCCTTGGAATGATTCCGTTGTTTCTGATGCCAATTAATAAAAATGTTGAGAAGGAACTGTCTGATTTTTCAGTACAGATGCACAGGGAAAACAAGGAAAAACATGCTGCAAGGACAGTTGAGGAATAGAAGATACAGGAGCCGGAAATGAAATCAAAAAGAAAAACATCATGGAATGCTGAGGGTACTTTTCTTTCGAAAAGAGTTTCTCTGGGAAAGGCCTGGGTTGTGGACCTTGGTGGTCTGTCGTCTGCAGAAATACTGTATATGAGAACACTTCAGGGAATGGTAAACCGTGAAGAAGCGCGGTTGTATCTAATAAACACCGACCATGGTTACTTTGGCAAGGCAGACAAGTTCTGGATTGAGGAATATGAGAAGCAGGGCTGGGTTGAAATCGCCGGATATCTTACTCCTGATGAGGCAACGGAAAAATTTGCAGTTGAATTGGATGGATACATAAAAGCCACTGAAAAGGAACCATGGTCAATACATGCTGCAACGTTAACCGGAATCCTTGATAACGGAGTTGTTGCCCCTGATCATGTTGCTGACAGACTGAAGGAAAAGGGCTGGAAGGAACTTGATGATACATGCGGCCGTTGGATGGACGCCGTTTCAGCCTTTGATGAAATGGTGGAGAAACACAGGAATGACCTTGCTTACCCAGGTATGGCGCTGTTGCGTCACACGGAAAATCTCTGGGATTTTGTAATTCAGCAGCAAATCATGCCTATGTTTACAAGGCCAAAGCATGACACATGGGAAGGTGTGGCAAGGATAATGGATTCATATCCCGGAAAGCAGATTCTGTACGGATACGTTTCCGACGATACCGTGGAAGAGGAAATCGCTGTTGAAAGAGCTTCCATGACAGGTAAATATCTCGTTCCTACCAGTGAGGTAAGCAATCTGTCCTTTCATTCCGCAGTCCTGGGTAAATCACCCTTGAAACCGGTGAAAAGAAAAAAGAAAAAAATACCCAGACTGGATCCATCAAAGGTCAATGTTGCCATAGCCATCACAGACGGTGACAATCTTCAGATACCCATCATGCAGTACCCGATATCAAAATTCTGGAACACTCCTGAAAGAGGGGTCATGCCCCTTGGCTGGAGCATGGGGGTAAGTATCTCAACACTGGCTCCTGGAATATGGGAATTCTACAGAAGTACAATACTTCCCAAAGATGAGATTGTTTCAATAATGGGAATTGCATATGTCCACGCATCAACCCTTCCTGAACCAAGGGAATATTACAAGGCGACATTCTCTTCTATGAAAGATATGGGTCTTACAACATTATGGTCACTTGACAGTTCACTCACAATAACCGATGAACCGTTATGGGATATATTTGAAAAAGCTCCCTCAAGGAAAGCACTGAAAGGTGTACTGGTAGGTTATGGACCCAGCATAGACAAGGCTTTCAAGAGGAAGGCAGGAACCCCTGTATTGATAACACAGAACGGATATGAAGAAAACGCCGAAAGAATAAAGGAGCGGATAGAGGAAATGATGGCCATGGATCCTGCAAAAAGGTCTCCCGTCAATTTCCTGATGGCTACAAACTGGAGTACGACGGCAGAAGACCTATACAGGGTTCTGAAACCCCTTGAAGAGAAAGGTGTCCGTTTTCTTACACCTGCTGAAGCACTTCATTTGATGCCCGGGATAGAAGGGATGGCAAAATCAACTGTCGATATTGAAGCTCCCCCGGGGATGTGCCTGCCTAAGGGTGCCCTGAAAAAATTTGGTTCACCGATTCTGAGCGCACCTACTCTTGCTGAAATAAATAAACCAATACCTCTTCCAATCAATTTGACAGTCGATGCTCCGATGTCTGTCAATGAAAGCGGGGCCATTGAGTGCCATGCAAATGTAACCATTGATACAGATGCAATGGCTAAGGATTTTCTGAACAATCGTGTACTTCCTGTGGTTGAAGGCTATGGTTTAAGTCATGAGTTTGCGGAATCAGCATGGGTTAAACTTGAAGCATCTGATATAAATGTATCATTGTCCATGTCCGGCAATGTAAGCATAAGTGATATAGTCGTCGATGAAGCAGGTGCGGAGGCAACAGCAGGGTTTACGGACAACAATCTTAGGATTGTGCTGGATTCATTCAAAGCAGACTCAAGGATTGAGGGTGCTTTGATCAAGGTGTCAGTTAAATTCTCCGTCCATAAAAATGATCCTGAGGCTGAAGGAGGAGTATTGATAAATCCGGAATTGGTGATGTTCGACCTGGCATTGACTGTAGGCATAGGCAAGGAGAGCGGACCCCTGGTAGGAGGAGTCAAAGGCAGGATGGCAGGAATGAGCGCAAGTGTCCGTACAGACATCATGTAATGAGATAAAAGATTTACAGCCATTAAAAATATTCATGGAAACCAATGCATAAAACCCATTATGTAATGTTGAAAAAACTCATATAAATGATTAAGATTAAAAATGAAGACAGTTTGCCAACGAGGAGAATTAGTTGGGATATTGCAAGATCAAGAGGTTTGATCCTGAAAACAAAGAATTTGCAGGAATGCTCTTTGCTGTTTGCCTGCCAATCATTTTTCAAAATTATATCAGTGTATCAGTAAATTTGATAGATTCCATAATGGTGGGAAGACTCGGTGATATTGCAGTCGCCTCGGTTGGATTATCCAACCAGGTATTTTTTATCCTTAATCTTGTCATGCTTGGTGTAGCAAGTGGCATTGCAATCTTTATGACCCAGTACTGGGGAAAAAGAGATTATATAGGTCTTCATAAAAGTATTGTTTTCGGACTGGTCATAGTCATTCCCATTATGCTTGTTGCTACATGCATAGCAATGTTGGTTCCGGGTTACATATTAAGCATCTTTACCCCGGATAATGCTGTTGTTATTGAAGGAATAAAATATCTGAGAATTGTCAGCCTATCATATATACCTATGGCTGTGTCAATTTTTCTGGGATATGCCCTCCGTTCAACGGACAGGGTGAAGTATTCTGTTTATGTAACATTCCTTGCACTGGCTTTGAATGTAATATTGAATTATTTCCTGATATTCGGTATCTGGATATTCCCGGAACTGGGAATAGTGGGAGCTGCAATTGCAACTGTTGTGGCAAGATATATTCAGGTAATAATATTACTTCTGATTATATATGGTAAAAAAATGCCTGTTGCAATAACTGAAATATCTTCATTGAAATTAAATTCCGGCTTTATGAAGAGATTTATAAAGACATCTGGGAACGTTCTTTTGAATGAGGTAATTTTTGGAACAGGTACAGCATTGCTGTTTGCAGTATATGGTCGGATGGGAACTGACATAGTAGCAGGTGCGAACATAGCAAGGACCATGGAAAATATGGTGTGGATATTTTTCTGGAGTTTTTGTGCAGCCGCATCGGTGTCAATAGGGAAATTGCTTGGAGCCGGGGAGAATGATAAAGCACAGAGATATGCCATGAAGTTTATATTTACAGGCACGGTGGCAGGAATTATGCTTTCGGGATTACTTCTTATGCTGACCAATCCATTGTTAGGTCTCTTCAAAGTGTCTGAAAGTGCAATCAATGCTGCAAGAATATATATAATTATTTTTTCATTGTTCATATTGATCAGGGGACCGCTCAAGATATTGACAGGAGGTGTTTTACGTGCAGGGGGGGATACTGCATTTGTGTTGTTGTGGGATGTAATACCTTTATGGGTAACCCTTGCTGTTTCTTATATATGCGTAGAGCAATTCAATATATCCGTCACAGTTGTTTTTTTACTGGCAATAGGTTATGAGACAATTAAAGTAATACCCACTCTTCTAAGGATTAAAAGAGGGAAGTGGAGGAACAATCTGGTCAATTAGACAAATCCAGGCTGCTGTTCAAAGGTCATTTGACACTGAATTTCAACAGGTATACACTTGAGTTTCGGTAGAGGCATTTTATATAAGGCGAGCATATCGAATTTTTTTAAGGAGGGTTCGAAATGAGAGCAAGAATAAAAATATTATTCGTGCTGAGTCTGGCACTTATTTTACTTGTTTCAACAGCAGCACCGGCAATGGCTGCACCAAGTGTCCCAAGGATAATTGATTATGTGGCCCTGGGGGATTCAGGCGCAGCGGGAGTTCGTGCCGTTCCGGGTCAGCTTCCCGGCTGGGAAGAGGGTTCGGATTATGGCTATACTGATAATATAGCAAGATGGTTGTCGGCACTGGGAGTCCTGGGTAAATTCAACGAGGATTACAGCATATCAGGGAATACGGCTGCACAGCTGGCAGTTGATACATCAACTGCAGAAGCACACAAGATCCTGAAGAAAGCAGAACTGGTTACAATAACTATAGGAGCAAATGATGTTCTTGCCCCTCTCTATGCATACTACTATGCATGCATGAACGGCGAAGATGAACTGACCTATGAGGGAGCTATGGCTGCAATCTATCAGATAGTTAGCTACATGGAAGGCGGAGGCGCAGCGGTCATTCAGGATAACATTGAAACAGTGTTGGAGAATGTACTGGATGCCAATCCAAACGCAAGGATATATGTAATGGGATACTATAATCCTTTGCCATGCCTCGTTGACTTTGGTTTTGATGCAGCACCATATGTGATGATGATCAACAGCTTGATAAATGCGGCAATATACGACATCATGATGGAATTTCCTGGAGCAGTAATTGACTATATTGATACAATGGGATTCATAAACGGAATCAGGGAATCAGTCGTATTTCCATACTATACTTATGCCTATGGTCCGAATTTCCCTTACTACCTGGGTTATCTGTATGCAGACATGAGTATACCCATTGCTGACATTCATCTGACTGCAGTAGGTTATCTCAGGGTTTCCCTGGCATTTATAAAAGCTATAGAAGAAGATTTTGATTTCATGAGATTGTTCTGATTCCATGGCCTGGGAAAAGAAATGTAACACCTTAGCGAACTGAAAACCAACCACTGTCACATCGAAAACCATCGTCGATGTGCAGGGTTTTTTTAGTCCAGGTGGGTTATTAGTTTGCAAAAAGCTTTCACATGATAAGTTCACATTATATAAAACACTCAATTATCAGGCTTGTGATTTCAATGCAGACCGTGTTTGCTTATGCTTTTTTGGTTCAAGGATTATATCTCCTGCCTTAACCAGTGCAAACTTGGCGGCAATGGGTCCTGCAATGGAATAGATGAATGTTGAACTAAGTATGATAACCCTTATCTGGGATGAGTATTCCGGAACAATGGAGCTTGCAACTACAATCAAACCCAATGCTACTCCGGCCTGTGGCATAAGGGCAGGTCCAAGGTATTTTCTTATGCTCCTGTCCTGCTTTGTTACGGTACCTCCGAACCATGCGCCGAAAATCTTACCAGCTACACGAACAACGACATATATGATTCCGATTAGCCCGATACTCTTAAGCGCAGAAACTTCAAAACCAGCTCCAGAGATAACAAAGAACAGAAGAAAAATCGGTGGAGTAAATGCATCAACTGTCTTTGTAACGCTTTTAATATCATCAGTGATATTTACAAGAACACCTCCGAGGGCCATGCAGGTTAGCAGGGAAGAAGCATGGGTGATCTGGGCAAACCAGTAGGCAAGTAAAATTGCTCCGGTAATTATGCAGATTCGGTTTGAGGGCTTCTTGAACCATCTGAAGAACAATTTCATTATCAGGCTCAGCAGGGCACCAATGACAAATGATACAGCTATTTCATAGAAAGGTGTCAGGATGGAAATCAACAAACCTTCGCTGCCTCCTGTCCCGAGTATTCCCACGATAGTTGCTGCAAAACCAAAGCCTATAAGAGCAACAGCATCATCAATTGCAACTACACTCATAAGCATTGAAGTCAGATGTCCCCTTGATTGATATTGGTTGATAACCATTATTGTCTGTGCCGGAGCTGTTGCTGCGGCAATTGCACCAAGCATTATGGAGAGTTTTGGATCAAAGCCCAGTACCAAAAGTGTTCCGGTAACGAGTATAATAGCTCCAAAAGCTTCTGATATTGCAATTATGACAGGAGTGGCTCCTACTTTTTTAAAATATGAAAGATTGAACTCACTTCCGATTGAAAAAGCAATGAAAGCAAGTGCAATATCAGATATTACCTCAAATCCATGAACCATACTAAGGGGTATTACATTAAAGACTGAAGGTCCCAAGAGCAGACCTGCAATAAGATAGCCTGTAACATTTGGAAGCTTTATGAATTTCACCAGTCTGCCAAAGATGATTCCTGCGAAAAGTATAATGCCGACTTCAATAATTATTGTATTTTCCACAACCGTACAATCCTTTCACGAAATCAAGCGGAAGACTGAATGCAATACCTGTGTCCTCACCCGATAAATCACCGACAACCGACTCTATTACACTAACAGCCTCATTCAATTGATCTTCCTGTATTACCGTCAGTATGGTATGACTCTTCTGTCTTTCCGGGTTCAGGAAAGTTCTGAGGGAACCAAGGAATGGTATTTCATTTTCCAGATTCTTTTTGTTACTCAGTACCCTGACCATTCCTTCACTGTCCAGAATTGTCGCTCCGCAAATTCCATGCAAGGCAAATTCCTTCAGAAGCTCATCAAGCAGATGGGCTTTGTTCAATATAAAAACCAGCAATTTCATTGTGCACCTCCGTTTTCACTATCAATAAATTATAGCACTTTGAAAATTCAGGACAATTTTATAAAACGGAGTCATTCGGGTTAAATCGGGTGTAGAGTGAGTATAGGCAGTGTCAAAGGAAAGATTGACTATTTTTTAACAAATTGGATGGAATGCGTTGAAATACAGGCAATTTTGAATTATTTGAAGACAGAAACCCGTAGTATGATAATCATATATAATAACTGCGTTTAAATACTACAAATTGCCGGACAGTTGTCCATGGGAATCATTGACGCAATGACACCAATAATATACAGTTGATGCATAAAATGATATTCACGGGAGGAGCAATGGTTTCTTTCTTTGTTGTCCCATTGATTATCATGTAAATCGGAGATTTTGCAATGAGGCAATCAGGTTTTACAGGCACATATGCATGCATCAATCTTGATAACATTGTCCATAACTACAAGGAGGCCTGCCGTCTTGCAGGCAATGATGTAATTGTAAGCTGTGTTGTAAAATCAGATGCCTACGGCCATGGTGAAGAACAGGTTGTGCAGGCATTGTCTGAGAACGGCTGCTCAGTCTTCTGTGTCAGTACCATTGATGAGGCAATACGACTTAGAAATAATTTCAGGGAAATAGACATATTGATATTGGGCTATACACCAAAATCAATGGCAGGAAAAGTAAGCGAGTATAACTTCATACAGACAATCAGTTCATTGCCTGAAGCCAATGCACTCAATGAAGCAGGACCATCAAAGGTACATATAAAATTCAATACGGGTATGAACAGGCTTGGTTTTTCTCCTGATGAGATGGAAGATATTATTTTGATAAACAATATGAAGAACATAAAAATTTGCGGAACCTATACCCATCTTCACTCCAGTGACAGTTTCTCATCCCGTCCGTCTGAACTTCAGTTTGATAGATTCAATAAAATTCTTACGGAACTCCGTAAAAAAGGAATCAATCCGGGAACATTGCATGTCTGCAACAGCGGCGGAATCATTAAGCTCCCGGGAATGCACATGGATATGGTCCGGGCAGGAATAATGATCTATGGACTTCATCCATCCGGCAGTGAAGGGAAAGGCACGGCAGACCTAAGGGAAAGCATGGAACTCCGTTCATTCATAGCAAAGATATTCAATATAAAGAAGGGTGAAGGGATAAGCTATGGGCATGACTTCATTGCACCGTATGACATGAAAATTGCCACTGTTAACCTTGGATACAGTGACGGAGTATTCAGGGGCATTGGAAACAAGGGAGAAGTGATTATAGATGACAGGCGAAGACCCATTGTGGGAAGAGTCTGCATGAACATGTTAATGGTTGATATAACGGGAATGGATGATGTGAAGGTTGAGGATGAGGTGATTGTCTTCGGACGGGACAGAAGTCAGTTCATATCCATTGATGAAGTGGCCGGATGGGCCGGAACAATAAGCTATGAGATTATCTGCAGGACAGGAATCAGTGTTCAAAGAGTATATTTCAAAGATGGCAAACCTTATAAATATGGAAGAGGAAAGGATTGATATATGTACCCGAGGGTTTTGATTGATTTGAACAAGTTCAGGAAAAACGTTGAGGTTGTAAAGGACAGGATGAACCGAAACGGAATAGAAGTATATGGTGTGACAAAGGTTTTTTGTGCACACCCGCTTCTGACACAGGTATACATAGATGCCGGCCTGGCAGCTGTTGCAGACTCCAGGATAGATAATCTGAAGAAACTTGAAAACGTAAAGGCTAAGAAAGTTCTGCTCCGTATACCAATGCAGACGGAGGTGGCTGATGTCATAAGATATTCCGATGTATCCCTGAATTCCGAGATAAGCACAATTCGGCTTCTGAGCGAAGAAGCAGTTCGCCATGGAAAAGTACATCAGGTAATTTTGATGATAGACCTTGGTGACCTTCGGGAGGGTTTCTTTGATGAAAATGAACTTTATCTGGCAACTGAAGAAGCACTTTCACTCGAAGGTATTGAGGTAATTGGAATAGGAACAAACCTGACATGCTTCGGAGCTGTGATACCAACCCTTGCTCACATGGAGAGGATGATAGAAATCAGGAACAACCTTGAAGCCAGGACGGGTCTTAAGATAGGCATGATTTCCGGTGGAAATTCCAGTTCCTACTACCTTCTTGAAGAGAAGCGTCTCCCTAAGGAGATAAACAACCTGAGGATTGGTGAGATTTTTGTATGTGGAAATGAAACTGCCTATGGAACAAGGGTTTCAGGAACATATGATGATGTCTTTATACTGGAGGCTGAAATCATCGAGCTCAAGAAAAAGCCATCTCTGCCAATAGGTGAATCAGGTATGGATGCATTTGGAAATCATCCCGTATATGAAGACAAGGGTGAAATGCTGAGGGGAATAATTGCAATCGGCAAACAGGATGCCGACATGAGCGGACTTGTTCCCCTTGATGACCATATAGAAATGATAGGAAGAAGCAGCGACCATATGATCCTTGACCTTACAAAATCTTCCCAGGTTTACAGGGTTGGTGACATCATGCGTTTTAAACTTAAGTATGCCGGTATTCTTTCAGTGATGACAAGCGAATATGTGGAGAAACATTTTATCAAATAACGGACTAAGGAGACATTTTATGAAAAACATACAGATTGCGATATGGGGGTTTGGTGCAATGGGGGCCGGAATGGCCCGGATGATCAGTAAGAAGACGGGGGTTGATGTTGCTGCTGTATGCGACCTGCACCCGGCAAGGATTGGCAGAAGTGCAGGTGAGGTTCTGGGAATCAATAAGTGGAAGGATGTAATTATTGAAGACAGTATAGAAAAGGCACTGGACGGCAAGGATATTGACTTATGTCTCCTTGCAACAGATTCCTTCACAAGAGGTGCTTTTCCAAAAATGGAAACCATTCTGGAAAAAGGTATCAATATAATAACAACAGCGGAGGAGATGGCATATCCCAGGGCCGGGGAACCTGAACTGGCCAAAAGACTTGATGAAATTGCAAAAGCGAACGGAGTCACTGTACTGGGCACAGGTATAAATCCCGGATTGATTATGGACCTGCTGGTAATATGCCTGACAGGCTGCATGGAGGAAGTTATACATATCGAGGCGAAGCGCGTGAACAGTCTGTCACCATTTGGTGAAACTGTAATGGAGGAGCAGGGAGTAGGCATAACCGAAGAAGAGTTCAATGACAGGGTGGCACACGGAAAACTTGCAGGTCATGTAGGATTCAATGAAAGCATAAACATGATCGCTGATGCCATCGGCTGGAAAGTAGATGAATTCAGGCAGCAGATGAAACCCATACTTACCACTGTTGACAGAAAGTCTCCCCATGGTTTTGCTCCGGCCGGAAACCTTGCGGGAATCAATATGACCGGTCAGGGTTACATTGACGGTGAAGTGAAGATAGATATGATACATCCTCAGCAGATTGAGCCTGAGATGGAAGGAACCCACACAGGTGACTACATTACCCTTGCCGGAAACCCTCCCGTGAACATGGCAATAACCCCTGAGGTTGATGGCGGCATAGGTACAATTGCCATGTGTGTGAATATGATTCCCCATGTAATGAATGCAAAACCCGGGCTTAAGACAATGATAGACCTACCGGTTCCAAGGGCCATAATGGGGGACATGAGGGATATGCTTGAGTAGGAGGAGAAGATGGATGCGAGGAAAGGGAACTGGGTCAGAATAAGAAAAATTGTTCTGAATCCGGGGGAAAGAAGTGAAAACCTGCCTGAGGACACGAGAAAAGTACCGCTTATGATGTGGGACAAGGGCTTCCTGTTGAATGAAAATGCTGCGATTGGTGATACTGTCAGGATAGAGACCATAATAGGCAGGAAAATAGAAGGTGTGCTTGTACAGGTGGACCCGGGTTATGATGTAAGCTATGGTCAAAGTGTAAACGAAACCCTTTACATCGGAAGGCAGCTCAGGGAAATGCTGGGTGATGACAATGGATAAAGCCAGTGGATACAAGGAAGTGATGGCCAGGAAAAACCAGATAATGAAAAAGGCTGTGGGCCTGGATTATGATGCCTTTGAAAGCGGCGGCATAGCCTTTGATTATGAAAGAATGATGAGTGAAACAGGTTATACCCTTGATGAAATAATCCATATACAAAGGGAACATGCCGTAGGTAATACTCCGATCATAGAACTCAGGAATTTCACCAAAATAGTGCGGCGTCTGTCTCTAAAAGGAAAAGGAGCCAGGATATTCATAAAGGACGAAGCCGCAAATCCATCAGGCAGCTTCAAGGCAAGACGCGCTGCAATCAGTGTTTATCATGCAAAGAAACTTGGGTTTAAGGGAGTGATTGCAGCAACTAGCGGTAATTATGGAGCAGCAGTGGCATCCCAGGCAGCTATGTACGGGCTGAAATGCATCATAGTCCAGGAGTGCTACGACTCACAGGAAAAAGGCCAGCCTGAAATAATTGAAAAGGCAAGAAAGTGTGAGGCATACGGTGCAGAAGTAATACAACTTACCGTAGGCCCGGAACTCTTCTATGAGTTTTTGAAGCTTCTTGAGGAGACCGGATATTTCAATGCTTCACTTTACACACCATTTGGGATAGCCGGAGTGGAAAGCCTTGGATATGAAATATCGCGTCAATTCATGGAAATGGAAGGCAGGAACCCCGATGTTGTGGTATGTACCAACGCAGGCGGGGGGAACCTTACAGGTACAGCACGTGGACTTCTGAAAGCAGGGGCATATGATACCCGAATTGTCGGTGCTAGTGTGAATCTAAGGGGTCTCCACATGGCAAGTGACGGACAGTTCAACAGAAAATCATTCACAACAGGGCATACGGGATTTGGCATACCCTTTGCTACATTCCCTGACAGGTCGGATGTGCCCCGTTCGGCCGGTAGACCCTTAAGGTACATGGACCGGTACGTTACAGTCAACCAGGGGGAGGTATTCTATATTACGGAGGCACTGGCGCAGATTGAGGGTCTTGAACGTGGGCCCGCAGGCAATACATCCCTTGCCGCCGCCTTCAGTATTGCCCAGGAAATGGATGAGGACCAAACAATCCTTGTGCAGGAAACTGAATACACGGGAGCGGGAAAGCATATAAGACCACAGCTTGGCTTTGCGAAGTCCATGGGAGTTGAGGTGCTTGCAGGAGACCCGCGAAATGAAATCTGCGGCGTGAATATAATTCTTCCTGCTGAACCAGGGTTGATAAAAGCCGTTGACCTGGATATGGATAACCTTAGAAAGAAATATATCAGAAATGCGATTTTAGGATATGACCGGGACTTATCAGAAACAGACTTGAAATTTTTGGCTGATGACACAAAGACAACCATGGGATTTGTCAGGGAAGTCATTGGAGAACTTGGGAGGGAGCAATGAAGGATTACCTTAAGAGAGAAGACGACTTTTCAACAAGAAGAAAGCATCTCGAAGGACTTACCGATGAGGAATTGAAGGCAAGGTTCCGGGATTTGGTGGAAAAGACAGTGGATCCCCTTTTGGAGATGGCCAGGACACACACGACTCCGAGCATAGAAAGAAGCATACTGCTGAGAATGGGTTTTTCCAGCATTGAAGCCAAACCTCTGGTGGAAATGACCATTGACCGGGGTCTGATGGGCAAGGGAGCCGGTCATGTAGTATACAGGGCCGCAAAGGAAAACAATCTTTCAATCCGGGAGGCCGGGCTTCGGTTGCTTGAAGGAGAACTCTGGGAGACACTTGGTTTTGAAGGGGAGGTGAAATGATATGAAGAATTATCTTCCTGAAGAAAAACTGGATATCCGCGACATAATGAAGGACATTGAAAATTATCGCCCCAGACGAAGGGGATGGACATGGAGGAAGCATGAACCCAATCTTGTAATGGGTGGACATGAATACTCGGAATGTTCAACTCCTCTTAAGAACAGCATAGGTATTCCAAGCGCTGTACAGTATTTCGACAACCTTGATCCTCAGCCTGATGAGGTCATTACAACGGAAATTGCATCGGGTCGTTTTGAGGATGATATCCGTCGCATGAGGATGAGTGCGTGGCATGGAGCTGACCACATAATGGTAATCCGCACTGCCGGGCAGTCACATTTTGACGGTCTGATAGAAGGTACCCCGCAAGGGATAGGTGGTATACCTATAACAAGAAAGCAGGTCCGCTGTCATAGGAAGGCCCTTGATTTCATAGAGGATGAGGTAGGAAGGCCCATTAATTACCACTCATACATTTCGGGGGTTGCCGGACCCGAGATAGCTGTCATGTTTGCAGAAGAGGGTGTCAACGGTGCTCACCAGGATCCACAGTACAATGTCCTGTACAGAAACATAAACATGGTCAGGAGCTTCGTTGATGCAGCTGAAAGCAAGGCAATAATGACATGGGCTGACATTGCCCAGATTGACGGTGCACATAATGCCAATGCAACTGCAAGGGATGCATGGAAGGTCATGCCTGAGTTGATTGTGCAGCACAGTATCAATGCATTGTTTTCCGAAAAAGTAGGAATGAAGAAGGAAAACATATGTCTTTCGACGGTTCCGCCCTCCGCAGCGCCGGTGCCCAGTTTCAAGTATGACCTGCCTTATGCAGTGGCCCTTCGTGATTTCTGCGGTGAATACAGGATGAGGGCCCAGCAGAACACCAAGTACATTACATCATCTTCAAGGGAAGCCTCGGTTACCCACGTACTGAACATGATGATTTCAAGGCTGACACATGCAGACATCCAGTCTACGATAACTCCCGATGAAGGAAGGAATGTACCGTGGCACATATACAACATTGAAGCATGCGACAATGCAAAGCAGACACTTGTATCCCTTGATGGACTCCTTGATATGGTTGAACTCAGAAAAGATGGATATCTTCCCCGTGAGGTCAGGGAACTGAAGGAAAGAGCTGTACTATATCTTGAGGAACTCATTGAAACGGGCGGATATTTTGAAGCAGTTGAAAAGGGCTTCTTTGTCGATTCCGGAAAATACCCTGAACGCAACGGCGATGGAATTGGAAGGAAGATCAATGGAGGAATCGGAGCCGGTACCGTTTATAAAAGGGATGAGGACTATATGGCACCTGTCACCGCTCATTTTGGCTATAATAACGTAGCCCAGTACGATCCCGGATCCGTCATGGACCCGGCAAGCCTGATAGGTGGTTGTACATTTGAGAAACCGGAGAAAATAGTATTCATAGACGAACTTGATGAACAGGACAATGTGAACCTGAGGCTTACGGAGGCTGAAAAGTTCAGGAATACAAATCTGATCAAACCGGAAATGGAATGGCTTGCAGACGGAACCGTAGTACTTGAGCTATTCCTTCCCACAGATAAAAAGACCACCGAGTTTGCAGCCGTTGAAATTGCAGGAAAGATGAATATGAAGGATCCTGAAGTCATTCATTCGGAGAGTCTTCATCCTTCAGAAGGAACAAGGATACAAATAAAGGGCAAGGTGGATATTTCAGTCAACATTGATGAACTTGCAATGCCAGAGGAACCTGTTCTTCTTACAGATGACGAACTATGGGCTGCCATTGATGAAAGGCCGCTCAAGGTGGTGGCTGCTACAATCGGTGAGGATGAGCATTCCGTCGGACTCCGTGAGATCATAGACATAAAGCACGGCGGAATTGAGAAATGGGGAATAGAGGTTGAGTATCTTGGCACATCCTGCCCGGTTGAAAAGCTTGTTGATGCAGCAATCGAAACCAATGCAGATGCAATCCTTGCTTCAACCATAATAAGCCATGACGACATCCATTATAAGAACATGAAGAAAATAAATGACCTGTGCATCGAAAAAGGCGTAAGGGACAGGCTTCTCATTGCCTGCGGTGGAACCCAGGTCATTAATGAACTGGCAGTTAGAACAGGGATTGATGCCGGGTTCGGCAGGGGAACAAGAGGACGTCATGTTGCAACATTCCTTGTGAAAAACAGGAAAGAAAAATGAAACTGGACATACTTGTAGCAGAAATAGGAAGCACTACCACCGTGGTCAACGGATTCTGGCTTGGAAAAGATGCCTGTTATGCAGGTTCAGGTCAGGCACCGACCACCGTGCTGGACGGCGATGTCAATATCGGTCTGTCAAATGCCATTGACGACTTCAAGAAGAACATGGGAACTGATGATCTGCTGTATGACGAGATGATGGCCACCAGCAGTGCAGCAGGGGGCCTTCGGATGACTGTCCATGGTCTTGTCTATGATATGACGGTAAAGGCAGCAAGGGAGGCTGCCCTTGGAGCAGGTGCCAACAT
>Ga0209203_1001308_pt1 | contig 18450 bp, 11 predicted proteins | sample AD_UKC109_MetaG_FD_184423 | JGI IMG/M metagenome (GOLD analysis project Ga0209203, IMG submission 184423) | Active sludge microbial communities of municipal wastewater-treating anaerobic digesters from Hong Kong - AD_UKC109_MetaG (SPAdes)... | ecosystem: Engineered > Bioreactor > Anaerobic >... | reverse complement strand
GGTGTACTGATGATGCCGTTGCTTACAGGAATAACTGATACAGGTGAAAACATCAGGGGACTTGTTGAAATGGCCAAAGAGTCGGGGGCGGACTTCATTTACCCGGCTTTTGGATTTACAATGAGGGATGGCAACCGTGAATACCTTTACATGAAGTTGGATGAACTTTTCCCCGGGTTACGGGAGGAGTACACGGAAAGATACGGGGCATCCTACAGGTGCGACGTGCCGGATGCAAGGAAGTTGTCCGGATTGTTTGAAAAATTGTGTGAAGGATATAAAATTGTATATAAAATGAATGATATCATAGAGATGTCTGCGGACAGGGTAAGGAACAGACAGATGACACTGTTCTAAAAGACGGACAATGATGAAGTGAAGTAAGTTGAGATGATAGGGAAGAGAGAATTCAGCGTAAAACCCGGACACAGATTTCTTGCAACAGCACTTGCAGTGTTGCTTTTATTTGCGGTCAATTTTGACACTGTACTGGCAGCTGAAGATACTTCCTATACCCTTGAAGCGGAAAAGCTCAAGTCCCTTGGATTGTTCCGTGGGACCGACATAGGTTTTGAGCTTGAAAGGGTCCCCAACAGGGCAGAGGCAGGGGCAATGCTTGTAAGGCTCCTTGGAAAGGAATCCGAAGCCCTTGGTCAGAATTATTCCCACATATTCACCGACGTACCGGAATGGGCATCCCGCTTCATAGGTTACATGTGGCAGAAGGGTCTTACAAAAGGGGTCGGAGGTGATCTGTATGCTCCCTATGATCCTGTTGATGCAAGGTCATATCTCACTTTTGTTCTGAGGTCCCTCGGTTACTCTGATGATGAAGGTGACTTCAGCTGGGAACTGGCAGTGGATTATTCATATGAAATCGGTTTGATTTCAAGAAGGGAATATGAAGAGCTGACAACCGAAACATTTACAAGGGGCCACATGGCAGCAGTCTCTTACAATGCCATGAATTTCAGAATGAAGGGCAGTGAAGGCACCCTTGCTGCAATGATGGTGGAACAGGGTGCAATAGATGAAGCAACTGCACTTGAGGAAAATTTCCTATTCAATATGCCTGACTGGGAGAGATATCTTAGATACCTTGAAAATGGGGAATTCAGACCATATGTAATAGGTTTGGATTTGGAAACAGCACTGATTGAATTAAGGAAATCCGGAGCAGCAAACATCGATGTCTCTTACTCATATGATGAAATCATTCCTGAGGGGCATGTCATATCACAGGATTTCCCGGCATATATTGAAAGCGGTGATTCCTATGACTGCAGACTGGAAGTCAGCATAGGTCCCACCACCATATACCATCTTCAGCTCCAGAAAATCGTTGATGACAAGGGATGGAGCAAGGAGGCTGCTCCATATATCATATCGGCAGCAAAATTTCTGATCAGGGAAACCATACTTACAAGATATGATGTATTCAGGCGGCTTGAGGAGAATATCAGGAATGTTGTAATAGTTGACGAGGAATTATCTGCCAGGATGTCATTCGGAGCTGTCTATGACAGTTTCACAAAAGACCTATATATCAACAGATTCATACTTGATGAAGAGTTGATTTTACATGAACTGACCCACGCCTTAAGTTACTCACCTGCATCTGGAAAAGTGGGTTTCGTTGAAATAGGTGATAACACAAGGGCAGTTACAGAGGCATTCACCCATTATACTGCAGGCAAGATAGATGGAATATCACCCATGCAACTGAATGAATTTTTCTCTGGTACGGAAAATATCGTATTCGGAAGCAGTGAATACAATGGACCCGGAAGGAATAATTTTGTCCTGGGGGTCTATGCTCCGTTGTTCACCTTGGCAGGGAGGCAGATGATTGAAAGAATGTACTTCCTTGATGTGGACAGCAGTCAAAGGGAAATTGATGCCTTTGATGATGAATATGGAGAAGGACGTTTTGAATCCCTCTGGGCACTTGCAGATGAGTTCATTACACAGAAGTTTTATTTTACATTTGAAGAAAGAGTGGAAATGTCCGGGATTTATGCAGAATATCTTGATGGTATCCTTGAATGCCTGGAAATCGATCTTCAAAATGCAATTGGGTCTGAGAACCTTCTTGTAATACTTGACAAGAAATTGGAATCCATTAGCAGGCAGTTTCCTCTCAGTTTTCTTGATTACAGGGCAAGGTTTGTTGAGCTCAGGAATATGACCATTGATTATCTTTCTGAGTTCAGGGATACAGGCATTCATTTTAAAGATGATGAATGGATTTTCCCGGATTTTGCCTCAATGGAGCCTCTTGAAATATATAATACCCTCGTTATAATGGGGGGAGCAACTGATGTCGGTTACAGAATCGTCGAGTCCGGTAAGGATGAGGGATTCGAAGTGGGTATCCTTTACATGGAACCTGGGAGTTCAGGGGAGTTTGAAATACGTCCTTTCCCCGGTGATGAGCTGGAAATCGGCGGGATGTATATGATAGAGATACCTGCGTTCATCAGGGGATATGAAGAATATACAGAGATGCGTGACATAGTTGAGGATTTCGGAGGTTACCTGGCGGATTTTTCAAACCTTGGGTCATATATTGTTGGCAGAACCCTTGAAGCGGAAGGCTTCAGGTTCAGATATGATTTCATTTACTTTGATGATGTTTCACCACAGATGAACGGAAGGATAGTCGGGCAATTCCCGGAACCGGGTACCGCTGTGATTCCGGGAAAGACCACAATAATCGTAAGAATATTAAGAAAAAGACCTGATTGATCAGGCACAGTGAAAGGCAGATATGATAACAGCACAGTTCAATGACTCTTTTGCCCCAATAACTGACGGGGTGGCAAACGGTGTAAGAAATTACGCCTATTGGCTGAACCGTAAATATGGAAAAGCTTATGTTGTAACCCCGGAATTTCCGGGATATGAAGACAAGGATGAGTTCGAGGTAATCCGTTATACCTCCATACCCTATCTTGCCCGTAAACCATACAGGCTGGGACTGCATAATATAAGCTTTGAAGCCCGCGAAAGACTCCGTAATATTCCCCTTGATATAATCCATGCAAGGTCACCTTTTTCATCAGGTGCCTTTGCAAGACAGATAGCGAAGGGAAAGAACATTCCTCTGGTAGCCTCCTTCCATTCACAGTATTACTATGACATCAAGGAACAGATTCCATCCGAGACAATAACAAGGGGACTTCTTGCCTTGATAGCAGATTTCTACATGAAGGCTGATGCAGTCTGGACAGTCAGCAACAAGACTGCTGAAACCCTGAGAAGCTATGGATATGTAGGTGATATATCCGTCATTAACAACGGTACCGACATGATCATGCCAGACAATTATGAAGAGGTGAGGAAAAAGACCGGCAAAGAGCTTGGAATAAAGGATAACGAGTTCGTTTTCTGCTATGTGGGGCAGTTGGTATGGCACAAGAATCTTAAACTCATTGCCCATGGTCTTTCCGAGCTTCGTAGGAAAGGACGTAGATTCAAGATGGTCATTGTGGGTGCCGGTGATGCGGAAAATGAATTTGAGCATATGCTGCTTAGCCTTGGCCTTGAGGACAATGTCATAATGACAGGCCAGGTTCGCGACAGGGAAAAACTCATGGGAATCTATGCCAGAGCTGATTTATTCCTGTTTCCTTCTATCTATGATACCTTTGGAATCGTAGTAAGGGAAGCTGCAGCACTCAAATGCCCGTGTGTCCTCATTGAAGGCTCAAATGCAGCCGAGAGCGTCAGGCACGGAATCAATGGATATCTGTGCAGGAATGAAGTGGATTCATTCACCTCAAGACTTGCTGAAGTCATGGATGACAGGAAGACCCTTGAAAAAGTTTCAGAGGAAGCAATGAAAACACTCCCTGAGGGCTGGGAATCCATTGTGGACAGGGCATTTTCCATGTATCAGGATGTCATCCGTGGATTCAAATCCGGAAAATCGAATTAAAAAGCCATAACTCTTTCTTGCATTTCTACTGTAAACAGTGGTATCATTATGATTAAGTGAAAATTATGACCAGGTATTAATAAAAAGTAATAAATGGAGGGGTTCATTGAATATCATTCAAACTGCAATAACGGGAACAGGTTTTTATGTACCAAACAGGATTCTTACAAACCATGAACTTGAGCACATGGTAGAGACAACAGATGAATGGATTGTGGAACGTTCCGGAATCCATGAAAGGAGAATCCTGGACAAAGAGAAAAGAAATACGGACATGGCTGTGGCGGCGGGGAAAATGGCTCTTACCAGTGCAGGCGTTAATGCAGAGGAACTGGATTTGATAATTGTTGCAACAATAACACCTGACTATTTCACACCGTCAGTGGCATGCATGGTTCAAAATGAAATGGGAGCTTCAAAGGCTGCTGCATTTGATGTCAATGCTGCATGTTCAGGATTTGTTTATGCAATGGCAACTGCCAATGCATACATTAAATCGGGTATGTACAAAAATGCATTGGTAATTGGCAGTGAGGCCTTGTCCAAGGTAATCGACTGGAACCATAGGAGCACGTGTGTCCTTTTCGGAGACGGGGCTGGAGCTGTTGTTATTGAGGCATCTGAAGCATCAGGAATTGTAGCCTTTGACCTTGGTGCTTCCGGTGATCTTGGGAATGCAATTACAATTCCCGGAACATATTTTTCAGAGGATGATATTCGGGACAGAAACAATGAACTGAGCCATGTCATAAGGATGGATGGCAGGGAAGTGTTCAAGTTTGCAACCAGGACAATGGCTTCATCAGTTGAGAAGCTGCTGGAAGAGAATGGTGTGGCAAAGGAAGAAGTGGATATCATTGTACCTCACCAGGCAAACATAAGGATTCTTCAGACAGCATCCAAAAAACTGGGGATTGACATGGACAGGATCTACTCCATAATTCATAAATACGGCAACACATCATCTGCCTCCATACCGATTGCGCTTCACAGTGCAGTTTCAGAAGGCAGGATAAACAGCGGGGATACGGTTGTAATGACCGGTTTCGGCGGAGGTCTGACCTGGGCATCAGCCCTCGTAAGATGGATATAGTTAACTTCAGGAGGAAAGTATGGGCAGAAGGGTAGTAGTAACAGGAATGGGTGCAATAACACCCAATGGAAATAATGCAAGGGATTTCTGGAAATCAATAAAGGCCGGGGAAAATGGAATTGGTCCATTGACCAAATTCGATAATTCAAGGATAGATGTAAGGGTCGCAGCGGAAGTCAGGGGATTTGATCCTGAAAGCTATATCGACAAGAAAGAACTCAAGCGTATGGACCTTTACTGTCAGTATGCAGTTGTAGCCTCTCTTATGGCTGTTGAAGATGCCGCACTGGACACATCCGAAATTGACAGGAACAGGTTTGGTGTAATCATAGGTGCAGGCATTGGCGGAATATCCACATTTGAGAAACAGTATGATAATCTGAAGGAAAAGGGACCTAGCAGGGTCAGCCCCTTATTCATACCAATGATGATACCCAACATGGCATCAGGCATGGTGTCAATTGCAACAGGTGCCAAGGGCATATGCGAATGTGTTGTGACTGCATGCTCATCAGGCAACAATGCAATCGGCAATGCATATAAATCGATTCTTAACAATGAGATGGATGTGATGATCTGCGGTGGAACTGAAGCTGCAATTACTGAACTTGCACTTGCAGGATTCAGCAACATGAAGGCCGTTACCACCAGTGAAGACCCGAACAGGGCTTCAATACCTTTTGACAAGGAAAGGGATGGATTTGTAATGGGAGAGGGAGCCGGGATAATGGTTATCGAGGATTATGACCATGCAGTTGCAAGAGGCGCAAGGATAATAGCAGAAATTAAGGGGTTTGCTTCAACAAGCGATGCATTCCATATGACTGCTCCGGCTGAAAACGGAGAGGGTGGTGCCAGGAGCATGCAGGGAGCCCTTGATGATGCCGGTCTGATGCCTGAGGATATTGACTACATCAATGCCCATGGTACTTCAACACCACTCAATGACAAGAATGAAACTGCAGCCATAAAGACAGTTTTCGGTGACCATGCATATAAGGTTGCTGTAAGTTCAACCAAATCAATGACAGGACACTTACTGGGTGCGGCAGGTGGCATAGAAGGAATTATTTGCTGCATGGCTATACAGGAACAGTTCATTCCTGCTACAATTAACTACAGGGTTGCCGATGAAGAGTGTGACCTGGATTACACACCAGGGGTGGGAAGACAGAGGAAAGTTGATTATGCGCTTTCCAACTCCCTTGGTTTCGGCGGACATAATTCAACAATAATATTCGGAAAGGTATAGAAGACACCATGGGTGAGGATGTTAAGAAGAACAATGAAATAAGAATCAGTGATATAGTTCCCCACAGGTATCCCTTCCTGATGATTGACAGGATACTTGAAAGAAGACCGGGGGAATATGCAAAGTGTCTGAAAAACGTTTCGGTCAATGAACCTTTCTTCCAGGGGCATTTCCCCGGTTATCCGGTGATGCCGGGAGTGATGATCTGTGAAGCCATGGCCCAGACAGCGGGAATAGCCTCAGGCAGGACACATGGCATGAGTGATGTAGGCATCCTTGCTTCCATGAACAATGTGAAATTCAGAAAACCTGTCTATCCTGGAGATACCTTGGTTATGGAAGGTTTCATAGATAGCATCAGGATGAATGTCATTAAATGCAGTGCAAAGGCCTTTGTTGATGAAGAACCGGTAGCTTCAGCTACATTCACACTTGTCATTGTACCGGGTGCATTTTCAGAGGACAGCCTGTAAAAAAATTCATACTACAAAGACCTGTTTTAATGCAGGTCTTTTTTTATGTGGATTGTGGTATCATTATTCCCATGGAAAAGCAGATTGAAAAAAGATATGACTGTATAATATTCGACTTTGACGGAACCCTTGCTGATTCAGGTGAAATATCCATGAAGGCAATCAATTCAATGGCCGAAAAGTACGGTTTCAGGAACATAGGCTGGGATGATGTAAACAAGATGAGAACCATGTCTGTCAATGAAAGGTGCGTATACATGGGGGTTCCCATGATCAAGATTCCTTTCTTTGCAACTGACTTCTATTCATATTACAAGACCCATATGGATGACCTCAGGCTGTATCCTGGAGTCAGGGAACTTATTTTGAAACTCCATGAAGAGGGTTATTGTCTGGCAGTTCTTTCATCAAACTCTGAAAATAATATAAGGCACTTCTTCGAACAGAATGATATAACACATTTCAGGCATATAATCTGCTCGAACCATATTTTCTCGAAGGATACGATGATCAACAGGTTTGTACGCAGGAATTCCATTGACAAGAGCAGGATCCTGTATATAGGTGATGAACTGAGGGACATCGAGGCCTGCAAGCGTGCGGGAGTGGATGTTGTATGGGTCGACTGGGGGCTTGACATCAAATCAACGATAATTCCTGCAAAACCTGATTTCATGGTTTCCGAACCCGATGAAATTTACAAAATAGTCAAAGAAGGCGGAATTCCTGATGAAGCATGATTTGAATGGCAGCTGGAATGTCAAAAGGTTATCGGACGGATTGCATTTCCAGGGAAGCGTACCCGGAAGTGTAATGAATGACCTTCTGGAAAACGGGCTTACTGAGGATCCCTTCTTCAGGGACAATGAATACAAGGCATATGAGCTTTTCAGACATGATTATGAGTATTCCAGGAACTTCACCATCAATGAGAAAACACTTTGCAGTGATGTAATTTCATTGGTGTGTGAAGGTATTGATACTCTTTCAAGAATATATATAAATGACAGCCTCCTTACACAAACCGACAATATGCACAGGACCTATAGGGTTGACATAAAATCCTTTTTGAAGGCTGGAATCAACACCATACGAATAATACTGGAATCTCCCGTAAAATACATTGAAAAAGCCTGGAAGGAACGGGGACCGGTATGGGGTGTATGTGCAAAGGACGGGTACCAGTTCATCAGGAAGGCCCACTATATGTTCGGCTGGGACTGGGGTCCTGCAATACCTGACTGCGGCATATGGCGGAATATTTACATTGAATCATTCAATGTAGGATTTATCAGGGATGTTTATACCAGGCAGATTCATACTGAAGGTATGGTTACACTGAAGTTTGAACCAACAATAGATATTTTTGGGCAGAAGAAAGCGGAAATTCAATACATTCTCCATGATCCCGATGGAAGGCAGATTGCTTCAGTGTCAGCTCCGGTCGGAGAAGCATCTTTGAAAATTGAAAATCCCAGGCTGTGGTGGCCTGCAGGGTATGGCAGGCAGGATCTTCATTCATTGTCCGTGCGATTGCTCATTGATGGTCTGGTAGTTGATGAAAGGGAAATGAAGATCGGGTTAAGAACCCTGACAATCAGAAGGGAAGATGACCAGTGGGGTCAAAGCTTCACATATAATATAAACGGTATTGATATATTCGCAAAAGGCGCAAACTATATTCCCGAGGACAATATACTTGCGAGGTGCAGTGAACAAAGGACCAGGAATTTGCTGAATCAGGCCGCAAAGGCAAATTTCAATTCAATCAGGGTCTGGGGAGGCGGTATCTATCCCTATGACTATTTCTACGACATCTGTGATGAACTTGGTCTCATGGTATGGCAGGACTTCATGTTTGCCTGTGCACAGTACAGGCTTGATGACAAGGACTTTGTTGAATCCATCAAATGTGAAATGAGGGACAACATGAGAAGGCTGCGGCACCATGCCTCCCTCGCTCTGTGGTGCGGTAACAATGAGATGGAATGGCTTTGGATGGACACACAGACCGAGGGGCGTTCCAGGGAACAGATGGATGAATACCTTGAATTGTTCGAAGGAATAATGCCGCCGGTTGCCCGTGAGGAAGACCCGGACAGGCTATACTGGCCTGCTTCTCCGTCATCGGGAGGCAATTTTGATGCTCCCAATGATGAAAACCGTGGGGACGTACACTACTGGGATGTATGGCATGGGCTCAAGCCATTTACAGAATACAGGAAATTCTTTTTCAGGTTCTGCTCAGAGTTCGGGTTCCAGTCATTTCCATGCCTTCGGACCGTTGAAACATATACCTTGCCTGAGGACAGGAATATATTCTCATATGTAATGGAAAGCCATCAGAAGAATGGTGGAGCCAACGGGAAGATACTGTACTATCTGTCTGAAAACTTCCGCAATCCGAAGGATTTTGAATCACTTCTTTATGTCTCCCAGTTGCTTCAGGCAGAGGCGATAAAGTATGGGGTTGAACACTGGAGAAGGAACAGGGGCAGATGCATGGGTTCAATTTACTGGCAGTTCAATGACTGCTGGCCGGTGGCTTCATGGTCGAGTATTGACAGCTTCCACAGGTGGAAGGCACTCCATTACTTTGCAAAACGATTCTATTCTCCGGTCATGGCATCAGCTGAGGACAAAGGTATGGCTGTTGATATACATGTAAGCAATGAATCCAGGTTTGATTCTGAGGGAACTCTTCAATGGAAGCTCATGGACAGGGATGGTACAGTCCATGAAACCGGTGAAATTGAGACAATGGTTGGGATGCTTTCCAGCAAAAAAGTCATCTCTCTTGATTTTTCGGAATTGCTTGAGGGGATGGATGTCAGAAGAATAACATTCCTTTGGTTTGAATATACTGACAGTGCAGGAAATGAATCCGGGTCAGTCCTGCTTTTTGTTCCCAATAAGTATTTTGAGTATACAAAACCGGATATTTCAATTGATATGAGGCAGTCGGAGGAGGGGATTAAGCTGGACCTTTCGGCAAAATCCCTTGCATCCTATGTTTATATTGATATGGAAGACCAGGATGCCGTGTTCAGTGACAATTTCTTCAGCCTTGTACCGGGAATCGTTAAAACAATATCTGTGGACAAAAAAAGTCTGAAACCTTCAGGTACAGGACGATACCTGCCGGAAGATTTCAGGGTAATGAGCATATTCAACTCATACTGAGCTTAATCAGTGAACTCCAGGAGATTTGTGGTAACAACACTTTCTGGTGAAACCTTGAATGTCTTTATTTCATATGGCCTGAAGTCTGATTCCCATTTGGATTGCATCAGTGGAAAATCAAAGCATGCCCTTGTCTTATGTCCTGCAGTTTCAACTGCGCGTATGATAGCTGAGGAATCATCTTCGCACATCTTAAGGGCATGGATCTGTATATTGTCGTTCTTACAGCCAAGATAACTTGCCGTGAGGGGAAGCGAACCTTTGTGGAATGTTTCGGGTATCAGAAGCTGCGGGTTGCATAATTCTGCGGCTTTCTTACTGAGATTATGGTCTTTGTAAGAACCATGGAAGGGAATTATACTGTAATTCACCTGGTGTACACCCAGGTCCATGGGCTCATTGTAATCATCGATTTCTCCGAAATGGTCAGCATAATAGGAACTTCTGACCAGGGTTATTCTCATTTCCGAACCAAGTATGTCATAGCTGTATTTGCTGTCATTTGCAACTGCAAGGCCATTGTTTAGACCCTGGACGGCAAACCATCCATGCCCGGCTTCTTCATTGCCGTCAGGTTTCTTTTCAATTGCACCGTATGGTATTTCATATACTGCGGTTGGTTCACTGACATTTGCAGTAAATGAAAGCTTGAGCATGCACTTTGGTTCCTGCCAGTTGAATTTTACTTTTACCTGGATATCAGGTATATCCCTGTACACCGTGAAATCCTGTGTGATCCATGAGGAACCATAATAGGCCCTGACTCTTAGAACAGCACGAAGCGGACCTTTTTCCATTATGGACAAAGAGGCTTTTCCAAACCTGCCGGCTTCTTTCCTGAATGCAAATATACCATGTGCCCATGTATCCGATCCGCCGTCATCAATGACAATGGGTATGGCTGAAGGGGCCTTCAGAACTTCAATGGAATTCACTTTGTCATAAAGTGATGACATGTATCCGGTAACCTTGTCAAAGGTAAGCCTGAACCATTTGTTCTCAATGGTATCTTCCGTTACAATGGGATATTCTTCAGATTTAAATTCCATGGGAGCCTTTTTCCTGAATGTGTTGAACACCCTGTAGCCCAGGGAGGGCATGCTGGCCATGAACAATGTATCCCATTTGTTGAACTTGTCTGTCTTTGAGGAACGGACTGACTGTATTTCAATGGGGTTCCCTTCTTCATCCGAAACAAAGGTCACATCACGGGTTTGTATCGGTGCAAGAACAGGCCATGGATTGGGATTGAATACAACAAGGGGGAAGCCTTTTAGAAGAAGACTGTTGATTTCATCCTCCAGTCTTCCTGTTTCTTCAGGTTCGGCTCCTTGCAATGTATCTATGTTCCAGGATATCTTCTGGAGAGAGGAATTCAGGACATCACCTGATATCTTAAGAGCCTCTCCATATACCTCGAAGGCATCATCGTATGCTTCTTTTATACTGCAGCCCCCCATTATGTCATGGAACTGGTTGAAAAGAACATCCTCCCATGCTTTTTCCAAGGACTTCCTGTCATATGGAAGGCTCATGAGCTTGCTTGCTGCAAAGGCAAAGCTCTCCGCTGATGTCAGACGGTTCTCTGCTTTTCTATTAAGCGACTTTACCTGGCTCATGGTGGAATAACATCCGCTTGCATGGTGCTGAAGATCTTCCATAACAGATGGAAGCCCGGATGAAAGGTGTTCTGCGTTCCTGAAGAATTCAAGGGCAGATGACATGGTTATAGCGGAATCACCTTTTTCAATCATACCACTGAAAAGCTCTATGACTGCCTTCGTTGGGCCACCACCATGGTTTCCGACACCATAGAAGAACATCATGGGAGTCTTATTCACTTTGGCCTTGTTCCTGACATCATCAAGCCTTTGGAGAACCTTCTGTTCATTCAGGTCATTGTTGTAGGCTCCGGGGATTCTATAGGTCAGTATGCTGCTGCCGTCCGGTGAAACCCAGTTGAACAAATCACCTGGAAGGGATTTTTCGTGTTCGCCGGGACGCATGAATACATAATAATCCATTCCGCTGAGTTTCAATATCTGGGGGAGCATTCCGTTGTGACCAAAGGAGTCGACATTATAGCCGACCCTGACTGTTATACCGAACTTCTCCCTGAAATACCTTTGTGAATAAAGTGCATGCCGTGCAAAGGACTCGCCCGAAGGTATGTTGCAGTCGGGCTGGAGCCACCAGCCACCTGAGATTTCCCAACGACCTGATTTTACATGCTTTCTTATTCTTTCAAATAAGGCAGGTTCGTTTTCCTCAACCCATTTATAGTATGAAGCACAGGCACTTGTGAAAACAAAATCCGGATACTCATCAAGACGGTCGGTCGCTGATTTGAAGGTTGCCTTGATTTCCGCAAAACCTTCCTGCCATCTCCAGAGCCATACGGGATCTATGTGTGCATTTCCAATCAAAAATACTTTTGCCATACATTACCTCCGAACAAACAATTTAATTATACATAAATGATGCAGAAAATATAATAAAATTATTATTGACTATGACACAGTGTCATGGTTTAGGATGTAAATGGAGGTGATTTAGTGCCATACCTAATAAAGGAAATTTCTGACATGACGGGTATCAGCATCCGTATGCTCAGGCATTATGAGAAGAAGGGATTGCTTGATCCTTGTATTGCTGAAGTAAATGGTTATAGGAATTATTCTGACAAGGACCTGGAAAGACTGAGGCGGATTCTATTTCTACGGGAACTTGATTTCTCAATTGAGGAAGCAAGGGTGATACTTGAAGGGACTGAGGATGATGTCGTATCGGCATTGATTACGCAGGAAAGATTGCTGGGAGAAAAAATCGCAAGGCTCAATGCCATCAGACAATCTATCAATGCTGAAATAAAAGAAAGAGTGAAAGGGAAAAATGAGATGAAGAAGGATGGATTCAAAGAGTTTGATATGAAGGAAATAGAGGAACATAAAAGGAAATTTGCCGATGAAGCCAGAAAAAAGTACGGTGGGACTTCGGCTTACAGGCAGAGCAATGAGAGAACCGGGAAATATGGTCCTGATGACTGGAAGAGAATCACTGATGAAGCTGCTTCCATCTACAGGGAACTTGCCGGTATGATGAACCTGCAACCTGATGACCCTGCTGTAATATCAGTTATTGGAAAGTGGAGGGAGCATATCAATATCAATTTCTATGACTGTACTGATGAAATATTCGCAGGTCTTGCAGAAACCTACGTTGCCGATTCCAGGTTCACCGAGAACATAGATGCATATGGAAAGGGCCTGGCATCATTCATGAGCAGGGCCATGAAAGCATCTTTGGTCAATAAGTAAGGTGAGTGTGTTAGAATAATCCCATGGGGGAACGACGCATGTTAGCTGAACTTTTCAGGAATACACTGGAAGAAAAAACAATGCCGGGAATGTTTTCAATGTTCCCGGCTTATGATGACAGGGAAAAATGGGAAAATCTGGATAAGGACCTCAGAGCTCACATCATCAGGGAAGCGGAGGAACTAATCGGATATAAATGGCCCAGGATCATGGCCTCGGACTATGCAGAATATTACAGGAACGGATCCAGAAAAAGCTATGATGAAGTCTTCAAGGCAGTCTTCGATCCACTTACCAAGCTTGCCGTTGCTGAGTGTGTGGAAGGCAAAGGAAGATTCCTAGATGATATTGCAAATGGTTTATGGGCAAGGTGCGAGGATACATCCTGGGTTCACACGGGACATTTGCAGCATTATGGTGAGGATATAATCCCAGAACCTGATGGGGAATACCTGGATCTCAGGTGCTGCAGCACAGGGATGCAGCTTGCCATTGTCTACTGTCTGCTGGAGAGCAGTCTTAGGGAATGGAGTCCCATTCTGGTTGACAGGGTGGAACGTGAACTGAAGGTCAGGATACTTGACAGATATATAAAAACCGATCAATGGTGGACAAATTTCAATGAGGGTTACACTATAAATAATTGGAATACCCACTGCAACAAATGTGTAATTGTCACTGCACTTATCATGGAAAAGGACCGGGACAGACTTCTGACCATAATGGAAAAGGCATGCAGAAGCCTGGATATATTCCTTTCCATCTATCATGAGGACGGTGCATGCAACGAAGGACCGGGTTACTGGAAGGGAGCATCCCTTTCGTTTCTTGGAATTCTTCATCTTATTGCACAAATATATGGGATTGACCTCAGTGAGGTTGCTGACAATCGAATAAGGAATATGGGCAATTACATATATAAGGTTCTTATAAACGAAGACTGGTACATGGGATATGCTGATGGAAACGGAAGAAATCCAATGTATGACGCCAAGTTATTCATCACCGGGGATTTTCTGGGGGACAGTCGGATGAAGAATATGGCCCTGGATGTTTTCAGGCGGAACGAGGCGAGGGAAGTCTTTTATGAAAACTTCATATATGATATCCATGATTATCTGGAGTATATTTTGGCATATTCTGAACTGAAGGAAAAATCAGGTGATGCCGCTGACAGGTCATATTATCTTAAAAATGCAGTTCTGGCTGATTCCCATATATTTGCCGCCCGTATGGTTGAAGGCAGTGAAAAAGGATTCTTCATTGGCATAAAGGGCGGAAACAACGACGAGTCACATAATCACAATGACATAGGCTGTCCTTATATTTATTTCGACGGAGAACCTGTCATCATCGATGTGGGAGCCGGAATGTATACGATTAAGACATTCAGCCCCGAAAGATATGATATATGGACTATGCAGTCAGGGTGGCACAGTCTGCCGGAACTTAACGGATATCCGCAGTCAGCCGGAGAAAATTTCAAGTCAGAAGACTTTGAATGGAAGGATGACGGAACAGTTGCATGGGCATCAATGGAAATATCAAAAGCTTATCCGGAAGAAGCCAGGGTCAACCGGTTTGAAAGAAAAATTTCCCTTGACAGAAGTCTGGAGCAGGTCATTATTCGGGACAATGTAATCCTGGATTCAATTCCGGGGAAGTCGGTATTCCATTTTACTGTATTGAACAGACCGGTGATTTTGAAACCGGGGATAATCACCTCCAAAATCAAAGGAGGTACAATTAAGCTCGAGTATGACAACAGTATCCTTGTGTCTTTGCTTGAAGAGAAATCCCTCGAGAATGATGAGAAGTTGTCCGACTCATGGGGAAGCAGAATCTACAGGCTGAATTTTTACCCCGCGAAGGAATCCCTTGAATATTCTTTATTCTATAAAATCAGTACTGGCAGGGAGGGTGGCAATGAACAACAATGAATACTACTTCAATAAACTTGAAAGATATGTGGCCGGAGGATCAAGTACCGGTTCAAAGAAAGCAAGATTGATTCCTGAGGAGCCCATGGTCATCGAAAGAGGGAAGGGATGCCGGGTATATGATGCCAATGGAAGGGAATTCATTGATTTTAGGAACAGCCTTGGTCCTGTTACCCTTGGGTACAGCCATCCTGAGGTCAACGAAGACATCATAAGGCAGCTTGAAAAAGGAATCGTCTACGGTCATCCCGGAGTACTTGAGGCCGAGGCGGCTGAAAAACTCTGTGGTATTATTCCATGTGCTGAAAAAGTAAGGTTCCTGAAGACCGGTGGTGAGGCAGTTGCCGCATGTATAAAGCTTGCAAGGGCATTCACCGGAAGGAAAAGGATAGTACAGATTGGTTACAACGGATGGCTTAACACACTGGGTTCGGGAGCCAGGGTCAACCCAAGGGAGAAAGCGGAAGGGATTCCAAAGGGAATTGCGGATGAACTGAGCATGCTTCACCACAATGTGGAATGGAATGATGTGTCCACAATTCGTGAACTGTTTGATGCTTATCAAAATGAAATAGCTGCGCTCGTAGTGGCTGCGGACTATGAGGAGATGGAGAAAGGACGGGAGTTCTATCCTTTCCTCAGGGAAATCTGCACTAAGAACAAAACCGTGCTTGTCTTTGATGAAATAGTCACGGGTTTCAGGATTGCATTGGGCGGGGTTTCTGAATATTTCGGAGTGACTCCTGACCTGGCGGTCTATGCAAAAGGTATTGCCAACGGAATGCCTTTATCCGTATTTGGCGGCAAGTGTGAGATCATGGATGAAATAAACCGTGGGGCATCAATATCGTCAACCTATGGAGGGGAACAGCTTTCCCTTGCAGCGGCTCTCAAGGTAATTGAAATATATGAGCGGGATGATGTCATCGGATACCTGATGGAACAAGGCAGAAGTCTCTGGGACCAGATTAACGCCATGTTTCGTAAAAAGGGGATTGGGCTTGAATTCAAGGGCATGGGGCCTTGCCCGCGTCTTGTTCAGAAAAGAAATGCCGAACCGGACATTACCGACAGATTTTTAAGAAAGGTCTTTGCTTCAGGCATATCACTATATACTGTATCATATATCAACCACAGTCATAGGAAGAATGACATTGAAGAAACCATCCAAAAGCTTGGAATCGCAATGGATTCAATGTGACTGTCAGTTTCAGCCGGGTAAACAGTAAATATATAGCGCAATATATGTAACACGGTGTCAGTTATTCATTGTTGCGGGTATAATAAACAAAAGGAGTATTATATGGCTGAAAAAAGGGTTGGTATAGAAGGAATGACATGCACAGCCTGTGCATTAAGCATAGAGAACAGCGTAGGAAAGCTTCAGGGTGTCAAAGAGGTTTCTGTAAATTATGCCACTGAGAAGATGAGTGTCTCCTATGATGAGAGCATTGTATCTGAGAGTGATATAGCAAACAGTGTCATTGGGGCTGGCTATAGGATTGCGCAGGAAAGCAGTACAGACTCTGCTATTGAAAAGGATTCAATAAAGCTGCACGAAGAGAGCCTCAGGAAGAGGTTCATAGTTTCCTTGATTTTTACTGTGCCGGTCTTTTACCTTGCCATGGGAGGAATGCTGGGGCTTCCGGTGCCGGGTTTTCTTTCAGGAATGTCCAATTCCCTTATCATGGCACTGATACAAATGTTCCTTACAATACCCGTCATGATGGCCGGTGCTGATTTTTTCAAAGTAGGATTCAGGACCCTTTGGAAAAGGTCACCGAACATGGATTCCCTCATAGCCATAGGAAGTACAGCTTCATTTGCCTTTGGGATATTCGTCATTTTTCAACTAGCTTATGGATTTTCAATCAATGACATGGACCTCATAATGAAATACAGCCATGACCTGTACTTCGAGTCAGCTGCAGTTATTCTGACACTTATAACCCTTGGGAAATATTTCGAAGCCAGGGCAAAGGGAAAGACATCAGATGCCATAAAAAGTCTGATGGACCTGGTACCTGAAGAAGCAACCAAACTTGTTGACGGAGTCGAGACCAGGGTCAGGGTCAGTGAGATCCGGAGTGGGGATATCATTGTAATGAGACCCGGAGGACGGTTCCCGGCAGATGGTGAAGTTACTGAAGGGTTTTCAGCCGTTGACGAATCCATGTTGACAGGAGAGAGTATTCCAGTTGATAAAAAGCCGGGTGACGGGGTCACCGGGGGCAGCATTAATGGTACCGGTTTGATAATGTTCAGGGTTACAAGAACAGGTGAAGAAACCACCCTTTCAAAGATAATCCGTCTTGTTGAGGATGCTCAGAGCAAAAAGGCTCCCATTGCGAGAACTGCTGACAGAATAAGTTTATATTTTGTACCTGCGGTTATATTGATTTCAATAGTTTCCTTTGCCATATGGCTTGCAATGGGATATGGAGGTGCATTTGCCTTTACAATTGCGGTTTCAGTTCTTGTTATTTCATGTCCATGTGCATTAGGGCTTGCCACTCCTACGGCAATCATGGTAGGTACAGGCAAGGGCGCAAAGCTTGGAATTCTTATAAAGAGCGGGGAAGCCCTTGAGATAATACACAAGGCAAGGACCATAGTATTCGACAAGACAGGAACCGTAACTTCAGGTAAACCTGTTGTTACTGAAATATATTCCAAGGATTTCGATGAGAAGGACCTTCTGGCGCTGGCAGCTTCCGCTGAATCAGGTTCAGAGCATCCCCTGGGAAGAGCGATTGTTGAAAAAGCCGGGGATAGTGGTCTGGAAATTAAAAAAGCTGACAGTTTTGAAGCTGTGGCCGGATTTGGAATCAAGGCATTGACCGGAGGACATGAAGTAATCATCGGGAAAAGTGCCCTGTTTTCTGATTTGAAGATAGATATAAAGGTGCTTGGTGATAAAGCCGGGGAAATGGCCGGGCAGGGAAGGACACCGGTCTATGTATCTGTGGACGGCAAAGCCGTGGGAATAATTGCAATTGCCGATGTTCCAAAGGAAAGCAGTCTTCCGGCAGTAACACGACTGAAGAAAAACGGATATCGTGTGGTCATGCTTACAGGTGACAACCAAAGGACTGCTGATGCCATTGGTAAAATGGCGGGAATTGATGATGTCATAGCGGATGTACTGCCTGATGAAAAGGCATCGGTAATAAAGAATCTCAAACAGGATGGAATGGTTATAATGGTCGGCGACGGTATAAATGACGCTGTTGCCCTGGCTGAAGCTGATGT
>Ga0209203_1001296_pt1 | contig 18529 bp, 13 predicted proteins | sample AD_UKC109_MetaG_FD_184423 | JGI IMG/M metagenome (GOLD analysis project Ga0209203, IMG submission 184423) | Active sludge microbial communities of municipal wastewater-treating anaerobic digesters from Hong Kong - AD_UKC109_MetaG (SPAdes)... | ecosystem: Engineered > Bioreactor > Anaerobic >... | reverse complement strand
TGGCTATCGCGAGGAGGTCACACCCGTTCCCATCCCGAACACGGAAGTTAAGCTCCTTCGCGCCGATGGTACTGCATGGGCGACTGTGTGGGAGAGTAGGTGCCGCCGGATTTAAAACATGAAGCCCCTTTGAGCAATCAAAGGGGCTTTTTCGTTAGTCAAGCTGAAAACGAACGAAGTGAAGTTTGAAGCGTAAGACGAACAATCCCCGAAGCGAAGCGTAGGGGACTTGTGAGAGCTTAATTCTGAAAGACGAGCGCATCGGAATTCGTTAGTCAAATAGTCCCCGTAGCATAGCGAAGGGGATTAATGACACAGTTTTTTATCACTAATTAGCTATATTGCTCCGTATCCATTCCAAATGTTTAGGTAAAAGATATTTCAGATTATATTTTTCTAAAATTGTTTTCCGGGCATGAAATCTCATCGTTTTCATCTGATCAGGATTATCTAAGGAGAACTCTATTTTTTTTACGATATCCTGAGGTGAAAAGAAATCGACAAGGATGCCATTTACGCCGTTTTCAATTACCTCGGTGACAGGTGGTGTATTTGAAGCAATGACAAGACATCCGGTGGACATGGCCTCCAACATTGACCAGGATAAGACAAAAGGTCTTGTTAAATAGACATGAGCGGAAGATGCCCTCAATACCTGAAGGTATTGAGGGTAGGGAAGCCTGCCGGTGAAGTGCAGTCGTGATAAATCGAAATCGAATTTATCCAGCATTAATTGCTTGTAACTTTTTCCATCCGGAAGAGATCGGCCATAGGCGACTCTATCCTCACCCACAATTATCACATGACAATTTTTCCGATTTTTCTGCAATAAGGAAACTGATTCCATGAATTGAGGAAATCCGCGATATGGTTCCATTCCCCGGCTAACATAGGTGACTATTTCCTTCGCTTCGGACAAATTCAGGTCGATGGAAGGTAATATTAATTTTTCGTCTTTCCGGGGGCTGAAGTAGTCTGTGTCAATGCCGTCATGAAACACTTTTAACTTGTTGTGATATTCTTGAGGGAATTGATTCTTTTGCCAAAAGGTTGGGCATAGTCCCGCATCGCAACTGTAGAGATCCGTGAGAATGGGGGCATTTTTGATACGAATGCGAAGCTTGTCATCAGGCGTCAATGGCTCGCACGGATCAAAACCGACATCCGAACCATCCGCATTGTAAAACCATTCAAAATAACAAAGTAGTTTAGACCGCGGGAAGACATCTTTAATAAACATAGTCGGTCCCCAACCGGAATGACCATAAACTATCTCGGGGTAGAAGCCGTCCTTCTTTAATTTGTTTAACTCGCGATAAACTGCCTGTCCATGCAAAACGGCACTTTCCAGCGGCTTAATATAATGATGGGTTTCGCGTTTAGGTTCACGGGAAGGCTTGTAAATCAATTTGTAAACACCGGGAATTTGTCCTTCCTTGCGCGTGGTGCCGAATACAATACGATTGTCAGCGTTTTTGGCTAAATTGACCGCCAAATGACGAAACTGCGCCGGAAAATTAGAATGCAAAAAAAGAATTTTCATAACTCGTCTATCGGCCCAACTCTCTGCAATAACTATCTATATTATTGAACGGGTTTGCCCTCATTTTTGCCGCTTTTTTCTTTCATTGCAGGAGAGACATCGATCGCCCCGTTGATCGCTTCATAACGGCGAATCAGATTGCTCAAAGCCAGAGTGATTCTCTTGGCTGTTTTCAGCGAAACAGCAATTTTCGATTCTATGTGAATAACATCGGGATCGATTGAAGGATTGCCGAACATTAGAATAACTTCTTCCGCTCCGAGACCGACATTGAATATACCGGAATAATGAGTTTTAATTCCTTCCTCTGTAAAACGAAGTTTTCTCTGCTGCGGAGCAACTTGTTCCAAATTTTCATCAATTTTATCACCCTTTGCCATGTTGAATCCTCCTTTATTTAAATGATGTGCTTTGATCAATGATCTTAAATTACCTGACTTTGAGACCTTCATCCAGATAACGGATTATCGGGAAAAGGAAAAACTCAATCACTCTGCGCTTGCCTACATTCACTTCCACTGTGGCGGACATCCCCGGTTTGACTTTATACACATCGCCATTTTTTGTTTTCAGGGTTTCCGCCGTCATTTTGACGCGTACGGGGTAGCCTCCGGATTCATTCTCAGCGGACTTGTTGGTTTCCTTATTTTCTTTTTCTTCCATACTATAAGGATTGATAATTTCGACTTTGCCTTCAATGGTCCCGTATTTCTGAAAGTCGTACGTATCCACCTTCACAACACAGGATTGCCCCTCTTTGACATAGCCGATGTCTTTATTCATTACGATGGCATTGACTTCCAGCGGTGTGCCTTCCGGAACGATACCGACGATCGGCTGTGCTGTTGTGACGACCCCGCCGATGGTTTTGACCGGCAACAGGTGAATATAGCCGGTTACCGGCGCGATGATAAATCTCTTGCCCTGTTTGAATTTCAGACTGCTTACTTCCGCTTCCAAAGTATTTCGTTCATGGATATTATTGGAATAATCGGAAAGCAGCTTTTCCCGGAAATTGCTTTTGAAGGTTTGTATCTCATCACTTATTCTGGCGAGCTTTGTTTCCAACTGTTGAACCTGGCCTCCTTTGGAATCGCGTTCGCGTTCCAGATTCATTCTTTCCTTCATTTTTTCCCGGTAGCGATTATCAGCCAGCGTACCGATTTCCACCAAAGCTTTTTGTCTTTTTTCATCTTCCAGCGTGATGGCCAGGACTTTGTTTATCGTTTCGATTTCTGTTTTAAGAGATTCCAGCGCGCTTTGATTTTCGAGAGACTCTTTCTCTTTTTCTTTCAAAGTCGAATTATAAACATCTCTTTGCGCCTCATAATGTGTCATCTGTGCTCTAACAATTTCCGATGCGCGATCTTTTTTCCCCGGCGAAAAATCTTTTTCGTTAAGCACGGCATTGATTCGTTCCATGGACAGGCGGGAATAACTCAGATTTCTTTCCTTCCCCTCCAGATCCGCCGTATCCACGGAAGGATCTATCTCCAGCAGCATATCTCCTTTCTTGACGTAGTCTCCTTCTTTAATATGTATGCGGGTTATGACACCTGTTTCCAGGGGCTGTATCACCTTGACATCCCCTATCGGGATGATTTTCCCGCGTGCTGAAACGACAACGTCGATTTTAACAAGAAATAGAGTTAGCAGAACAATAATCATCAGCGATATGATAGTCCACAGAAAATAGGTGCCCAGCGGATTTGTCGGCCGTTCTTCAATTTCCGCCAGAATGGGCTTAAAATCGTGATAATCGGATTTGCTCATCTCAGTCTGTTCTCCTCCTGTTGTTTATAGAGGTAAGCGTAAAGGCCGTCTTTTTGCATCAGAGCTTCATGATTGCCGGTTTCCACAATTTTGCCCCGATCAATCACTATAATCATATCGCAATCGCGCATGATCGAAAGCCTGTGCGCGATAAATATAACGGTTCTCCCTTGCCTGATCAGGTTCAGGTTCTGTTGGATGATCTTTTCCGATTCATAATCCAGAGAGCTGGTTGCTTCGTCGAAAATTAAAATATTGGGATTCATAATCAGCGCGCGGGCAATGGCGATTCGCTGCTTTTGGCCGCCGGACAATGAAGAGCCTCTTTCCTCGACATAAGTATCGTACCCCATGGGCATTTCGGAAATAAAATCATGAGCGCCGGCAATCCGCGCCGCCTGGATGATTCTTTCCATGCCGGCGTTGGGCGCCGCCATGGCAATATTTTCTTTAATGGTGCCGCTGAAAAGATAACATTCCTGCAAAACAACGCCGGTGCGATAGCGCAGAAACAGCGGGTCCATGTGACGGATATCCACGCCGTCGACCATCATGGTGCCTTCGACCGGCAGATAAAGCCGCTGAATCAGTTTGGCAATCGTGCTTTTGCCGGAACCGCTTCGTCCGACAATACCCACCATCATACCTGCTTGGATAGTGAAATTGACACCGTCCAGCACCAACAGTGCCTCCGGCGCATAGCGGAAACGGACATCCTTGGCAACAATTTCACCTTTCAGTTCTTTGACCGTAATGGCGCCGCCGACTACTTCCGGCGGTGTATTAATGATATCGCCGATTCTGTCCAGTGAAAGCCTGGCCTGTTGAAAGTCCTGCCACATACGCACCAGGCGCAGGATCGGTCCGCTCAGTTGCGATGCGAACATCTGAAAAGCGATCAGTTGCCCTACGCTCATGCTTTTATCGAAAACAAGGCTGACACCGAAATAAATAACGGCAAGCGACATGGCCTTTTGCAGCGTTTGCGAAGACGTTACCGCCACATTGCCCAGGTTGGAAAGTCTGAACGCGGACATGATATATTCGCCGAGGCTTTTTTCCCAGTCCTTAATCATCTTGCCTTCAATAGCCAGCGATTTTACGGTTTGAATACCGGTAATGGATTCTACCAGGAAAGATTGATTATGCGCGCCTTTCTGGAATTTTTCATCTAATCGTTGCTTGATCATCGGTGTGGCTATAAATGAAATAAGCGCGATAAGAAAAACAATGCCCAGCACAATGAGTGTCAAATATCCACTGTAAACCCACATGATGACGATAAACACCACCGAAAACACCGTATCGAGCAAAACGGTCAAAGAAATATTGGTCATGAACTGCCGCAGGTTTTCCAGTTCGCGGACACGGGCGATGATATTGCCTACTTTCCGGGTTTCAAAATAACGAAACGGCAGCGAAAGCAGATGGCGGTAAACCTTTGCCCCGAGTCCTGCGTCAACCTTGTTGGCGGTATGATAAAGGAGGTAATTGCGCATCAGGTTCATGATGGTATCGAAAACCAGCACAACCAGAAAAGCTCCCGCGACGACTTGTAGCGTAGTTAACGCGTGATGGGCAAGAACCTTGTCAATAATGACCTGGATAAATAACGGCGTGACCAGGCCGAACAACTGAATGAAAAAAGAAGCCGTAATGACGGCGGTAAAAACCGGACGGTGTTTATAGAATTCTTTAAAGAGCCATTTCATGTTCAGAAAAAATTCCGTCTTCGTAAAACGGGGATACACCGCGATGGCCTCGCCGTTCCAGAATTTAAGAAATTCATCGGTTGTCATTTCCCGGGGCTTTTTCTCATTGCAATCGAAGATAAAGATCTTATCTTCCTTTTTCCCCAGGAGAATATGGAATTCGTTTTCAGGAGAGATGATGATCAAGGGACACGGATATTTCAGCAGGTCGTCGACCGATTTCAGCTTCTTCAGACGCGAACGAATGCCGTGATCCTTCAGGATGCGCAAAACTTCCTCCCGGCTCAGTTCGGTTTCGATAAAGTAGCGCCGTTTAACAGCTTGCATGTCTATGCTTACCGTGTGGATCTTGGAGATAACTTCAATGCCGACAAGTCCCGTTTCCGCCATATTCACCTGCAAATTGATTAAAGTTCAGCTCGAGCGCCAGCCGTTTTTCATAAAAAGCCATTGTGTGCTCGATGATTTTCAGATCGCGTTCCGCCAGCAGAGCGTCTTTTTCAAATTCAATAACGTCAAGATCGCTTCTTTCGCCGAGAACTTTTGATTTTCTGTTGATGTCCTTAATTTTCTCATATTGTTCCTTGATTTTTTTATAATGCGAGTATGATTTCGAAAGTTCGGCGTATCCGACCCGGAGCGTTTTGATGTCCTTATTTTTTTCGTTGAAAACGAGGCGGGCGTATTCCTGCGCCTTCTTCAGTTCATGAAAAGATTTTTCCCTCTCCCATTTACGGACGCCTCCGTCAAACAAGGGCAGGCTGATGTGAAGTCCGACGCTGTAATCGGTCGCACGGACATCACTGAGCGAATCATGCATATTGTCGGGGCTGCTGTTGTAAAAATCGTATCGGCCGTAAACGGAAATATCCGGCAGAAAATTATTGCTCACCGATTTTTTCCTGGATCTGAGGGCCTCGATTTCGTTCAGCCGCGCTTTATACTCGGGGGTTTGTGCAATAATCTCAGTTTCGTCCGGTGTCGGCAAGGAGGATGACAGCGGCAAAGAAATGATATCCACATCGACGGAATAAGATTTGCCGGTATAGTTGCTCAGTTTCTCGAGGCTCTCGCGCATGTCTTTGTGAATGCCGGTAATATCCTTTTCCATATTCAAAACTTCTGTTTGTGCCGTCAGAACGTCCTCATGAGAAAATTGTCCGTTGGTGAAAGCTGCCTGTTTCATCCTGAAAATTTCGTTAAGACGCGACAGAATTTCACGGGCGTACATCAGCTTGATTTTGCTTTCTGCGACAGAGCGGAAAATATCCGTAACATCCCGGATCGTTTTTTTTACTTCCGCTTCACATTCATGGATGCTCGTGTCCTTGAGTTTTTTATAATAGCCCGTTTCATAAATTTTCTTGTACCAGTTGGAAACGGCATACTGTCCCGATAAAGAAACGGACGATCTCCACGCGCTATCATAACCGCCGACCACCTCATTGTCTATCGTGTTAATCGTCGTGTTGTCACGATTATCGATATTTTCATATCTTTCCGCGCGCCCGCCGAGGGTGACGACCGGATAGAGAGCGGCAAAGTTGCTTCGGTATTGCGCATCGGAAATAAAAACATCCTCACTCTTGACACGCAGAGACGCGCAATAACCGATGCTGTCGGTGATCACATCGCGGTAATCCAGAGAATCAGCCCGGCAGGGAAGAGCTGTAAAGCAAATGAACAATAAAAAAACGCGTGAAACAATGCTGCTGAACTTTAACAATTATTCACACTGTCTAACTATGTTTATTTTTGCTGCTGTAAATGGAAAAATATTGCCTCGACTGCGACAATCGCGCTGCATATATCAATTTGCAATCAAGGATGCAAATAAAATTTGCTAAACAAATAGGCCTCTGTCCCTGATCAATATTTATCCGGTTATCATCAGGAAATGCGTTGAGGGAATTCCGGCGCGGTTGCCGGGAAATTCTTCGGCTTTTCGGCAGTTTCGAACAATCTGAAAATAGGGCACTGACAGTTGTTTGCCGAAATAAAATCCCGTTTCTATATGTAAAAAAGTCAAGACTAATTTACACAATCATGTAAAAAATCGAAACACTTCATTTTGTCATTTCCCACGATGATCGGGCGAAGTGCGACTCACAGATCATATAGGGTAAATTCAGAAGCCTTTTCTCGCCACTTTTTTTTCTATCATTTTCATTTCGGCTAAAGATAACATCATTCTTGATAAAACAAATATCATTTTTAATGAATTTTATTGACAAGAAGATAATTTTTATTTATTAAATTCGCGTCTTATAGAATCTTATAGAATCAAAAAGCTTCACAAGAAAAGTTTCACTGATTCACGGTTGTTCAAATCAAAAGGATGAACTGCTTTAAACGGTTCATGCTAAGGAAAAAGAGTGAAAGTTCCTTTTGATCAACAGAATTGTTATGTGATTCGCTATGCTGATCGTTTTCTTACCTCAGTTTATCATTCGGAATACCATGGTAATCCAAGAAGCATTTCTAATATTATTCCGCGAATAATTAATCATAATAAAACATTTGTTTTGGAACGTAACTGTGTCGCTACAGGACTGCGAGTATCTTTATGCGAAAAATGAAGGAGGAATTAATGAGAAAAAATAAGGAACTTATTTCAAAAAATAGAACCGTCCCATTATGGACATATTTAATGAGAAAACATACCGGAGCTTCGCTATCAGAAATTGGGAATCGGTTCGTAATGCGCAGTTACAGCAGCGTGAGCAGTGTTATTCAAAGGATGGAACAGGCATTAAGAGAGGATGTAGGTTTGCGGAAAAGAATAGCGGACGTGGAGGCAATATTGCCATGAGCCAAGAGGAGACTTGACCCCTTGGACTGCCTGGAAGGTCGCGTGTTTCATTGCGCGAAAAATTAAGGAGGGCGGAATGAAAAAAAGGTACAACGAAAACATCAATAGATTCATTTTCAATATCTCTAAATCTAATTTTCAGCAGATAATCAGCAGAGTAATTTTATACTGTATAACAACATTCATTTTTATAAACATGATGACATCCATAGGAGGTTGTTTTGCCATGCGAGAAACAGAAGATATTATCAGTAATTTAAGCTTTTCCCATGACGGGAAGAATGTTGTTTTTGACCGCTGCCATGAAGGCGATTGCCAGATACAAGTCTATAATCTGGAAACGGGAGAACTGGCGGCGTACCAATCACCCCGAAATGAACAATGGACGATGGGAAAATACTCCTACGACGGCAAGAAAATAACTTTTTCTGTCATTCCCATCAAGCCCAATGACGACCTTGATCTGGGCAATATGCAGATCGCCGTCATGGATGCCGACGGGAAGAACTTAAAGAAAGTAACCACCGGTTCCGGCGCCAAGCTCTATCCCACCTTTTCCCATAACGGAAAGAAAATACTCTATGCCTGCGCGGCCCGTATCAGGGAGAAAGGCAAAACACCCGCCGCCGACTACGATGCCTGGGAAGTCGGTCTGACCACCGGCAAACAGACGCAACTCACCTTTTTTGAATATTTTTACATGGGTTATCTGACCTATTTCCCCGATGATGAACGATTTATTTATTATGGAGATCGTCCGAGCGTATTTCAGGGCTTAGCGTCGTTTGGTAACGAGACGGCCTTCGGGAACAAAATGATTGAGTTGGAACGTCAGGGTAGGGGGTCAAGGGGGTCAAGTCTTTGCTTGGCTCTTGTTCGTTCAGAAAGAATGCTTATGCGATGTGAGAATGAATTAAGGATAAACTGAAATGACACGACCGTTAAGAATCCAATACCCCAATGCCTGGTATCATGTCATGAACCGGGGCAGAAGCAGAGCGAAGATATTTCATGCGCCGGAAGACTACCTTGCCTTTGTAGCGTTATTAAGAGAAGCATCTTTCCTGTGGAAAGTAAGAATTGCCGCATATTGTTTGATGTCGAATCATTATCATTTATTATTGCAGACACCGGGGGCCAACCTGTCACGCTACATGCGCCACATTAACGGCCTATATACCCAATACTTCAACAGAACCTACAAAAGCGACGGGCCGTTATTTCGAGGCCGCTATAAAAGCATCATTGTTGAACAGGATAGATATCTACTGGAACTGGTTTGTTACATTCACCGCAATCCGCTACGAGCCGGCCTGACGAAACGCCTGGAAGACTATCGCTGGACATCCCACAAAGCCTATCTATCCGAAAGCAACCAATGGAACTGGCTGCACAAGGAATTTGTCTTGTCCATGCTGGAAGAGAACAAGAACAAACAAAAACAGTCCTACCTGGAATTTATGAAAAAGGAAGAGTCGGATACGTTGAAGACAATATATGAAAAAAGTACCCTGCCGTTGTTTCTGGGTGCCAGGGATTTCATTGACGACATCAGGCATAAGTATAGCGGTAAAACGATGAGAAAAGAAATGCCTCAGTCCAGAGAAATGGCAATAGACAAAATCGATGTAGAACATGCCGTGGTCAAGTACTACAAATTGGAAGTGGAAGACCTTTTAAAATCGCGTCGCGGCAATTATAACGAAGCGCGGAATGTAGCCATATATCTGATGAGGAAACACACCGGAACAAAGTTGAGAGATATCGGCATTCATTTCGGGATGAACAATTACAGCAGCGTAGGCAGCGTGATTACAAGAACGAAACAGGAGATGGTTAAGAATAGAAATTTACGGCAAAGGGTGCAAGAAGTCGAAAAACTGTTGGCATGAGCCAAGAGCCAAGCAAAGACTTGACCCCTTTTCCCTGAATATAATCCCAACGGCAAACTGCTGTTGGGATCATACCCTCCGCTGTGCGGGATTGTTCGACTTACAAATTTCAATGCACTTTGTTTTTGAAATTTGAGTCTCACAATAAATTGTTACACAGCATCAAAACAGATTCAAAAGCATCAAAAAAGTATCAAAAGTTTTCACAAATTAAGTTTTAAAGAAGTAATGAGACTCGCTGGATTTTGAAGTAAGGTTTTTTATCCCATATGGCGAAGGATTGCACAGAAAGAAAACTTGAGGAGGGCGGCATGAGAATAAGGAATAACAAAAACATCAATAGATTCATTTTGTTCATTAGCAAAATTAATTTTCAGAAGATAATCAACAAGACGGTTTTATATTTTATAACAATATTCATTTTTATAGGTATGATGACATTCACAGGAGGTTGTTTTGCCATGCTTGAAGAAAAAGATACCATCAGTAACTTAAGTTTTTCCCATGACGGAAAGAGTGTTGTGTTCGACCGCTGTCGCGAAGGCGATTGTGGGATACAGGTCTATAATCTGGAAACCGGGGAACTGGCCGCTTATCAATCCCCCCATAACGAACAATGGACGATGGGAAAATACTCTTATGACGGCAAAAAGATAACTTTTTCCGTGATCCCCATCAAGCCCAATGACGACCTTGATCTGGGCAATATGCAGATAGCCGTCATGGACGCCGACGGAAAGAACTACAAAAAGGTTACCACCGGTTCAGGCGCCAAGTTATACCCGACCTTTTCCCATAATGGGAAAAAGATCCTCTATGCCTGTGCGGCATACATCAGGGAAGAGGGCAAAACCCCGGCTGCAAAGTATGACGCCTGGGAAGTAAATCTGGAAACGGGCCGTCAGACACAACTGACTTTTTGCGAGTATTTCTACATGGGTAATCTGACCTACTTCCCCGACGATGAGCGGTTTATTTATTATGGTGATCGTCCGGTAAAGTTCAATGATATCTCGTGGTATAAAGATGAGAAGGCATTCGGAAAGCTCGTAAAAGACCTGTCGGCGCAGGGGAAGGAAATTCACGGCGTTGTCGTGATGAAAGGCAAAGAACTAATTAAGAATCCATATGTTTTTCCGGAGAAGACCTTTCCAGAAAAGCCTCTGTTGAGCAAAGACGGCACGAAGCTGATTTATGAAAAATCCCTTTCGGCAGGGAAATTCTTTCTTTATTCACCGGATGGGACGCACCGGCTTGTTTCTAATTCTGGTTCTGTAAGTTCCATAGCTATTTCACCAGACGGACAATATTTCGGATCGAATTTCAATGATTCTGTTTTTGTTAAAAGAATATCTGATGGAACATACGTGCGCGCATTTTTTGTCCGACGTTCTGACAAATGGGAAGAAAGTGTTCAAAAGATGCCCTACATAAGATTGTTGCCAAGAACGCCATCAAGAATCATTAATAGTGAATAAAAAAGAAAGATAATAGGCGATTTAGATTATAAACATATAAACAAATACTTAGGAGGAAGAGATTAATATGTCCACCGAAATATATCGTCCTAATGGTCCAAATACTGAACCTATTTACGAAATCGGCACATGCGACTTTGAATATACAAAAGGAAGTTTTTCGCAGATTATAGGCGACGCAATCCGCAGTGTTTATCGAGGACTAAGATTGCCCCTTAACCTCCTTCTTGGGGCGATCGATGGAAATGGCGCCGCATGTCCCACCTACGGCTTATGGGGTGGCTCCGGCTGGTCCGGCGGCGTGAGAGGGTCGTCAATAGACTGGGCAAAATCATCAGCCCCCTGCTACAACAATAGCATAAGAAACATCGAACAAGATTCGAGCCTCAATACGGATCATTGCTACAGCTTGGTTGATGCCATCTGCAAGACTCACGACTGGAGGTATTATACTGCTGGACAAAAATATGCAAAAGACAGTGTGGAATATAATGTTGCAATACTCAAAGCGGATGCGCTTTTACTAGAAGAAATCGCAAGTGCCCTTGGTTCGGGGAGTTATAGTGTCCCATCAAACGAAAATGTGCCATGGGCGCTAAAGTCATTTGAAGGATGTACTTTCGATAGCGCAGAAACTGTATATATGACAGCGTTGGTGCCTCTCTTTATGGCTAAAATAGCAACGGTTGACATTGCGGGTGTTATTTCAGCCGGCGCAAAAGAAGCGGTAAAAGATATATTAGCGTATATCACCATTGATGGAACAACCGTTCAAGATCCAACAGACCCATCAAAGAAAACTATATACAATGTGGAAAATGGCTTTCTCATAACGAGGGAGGAAAGCGCATCCAACATCAATGCCTGGCTCATAGATCTGAATTCAGACGCGAAACCCGTGAACATCAATATCGCATACGGAGAAGGCAGCACGAAAGCGGAAGACCTTTTTGTGATCGGGGAGAATGGTAATATTCGTATCAATAGCGGTATAGGCCACAATGAAATCACAATTCTCGGAGCAACAAACGACACCGTCGCAAACTATACATTCGAGATCGCTGATGGTGGCGGGAATGATACGTATTATCTGGATGGCAACTTTGATTACAGGTTAATCGACAGCGAAGCGAATGCAATTTATATTGAAGATGAGAATGGCAAATGGGTAAAAATCGGTGCACTTCTTGAAAACACAGAGAATAATTCATGGGAATCACAGGACGGAAGTATCACACTGACGGATAATACGATCACTTTGGCAAATGACAGTACGATTGAATTAAATACTGATGTTCAACCCGGCGATTTTGGCATCAACCTGATTACCCTTCCGACTCCCCCGACAGAATACAACACCATTTATCTGGATATGGAAGATCCGACTAATACCGACCATCGTGGTGTGCATTACGGCACCTCCGGCAGTGACAAAATCATTGGCGGAAGCGGCAATGACGAAGTGATGACCCACTATCTGGAAACCGGCAACGACTTGCTGATTGGCGGCGGAGGCAATGATATGGTTCAGGCCTTCGGCAACCCTGATGACTGTATTCTGGAAGGCAATTCCGGAGTAGATGCCCTTCTTGGAAGCTTCGGCAGCGACCGGCTATTTTGCGGAGCTTCCGATTCCAATAGTGACGGACAAATCGACACCATGGAACAGGGTATTACACGGGGAGAAACAGCTTTCAATTTGAATACAACCGGCGATCTGGTTTATGGCGGCGACGGGACCGACTTTATTTACGGCAGCGATGCCAAAGACGGGCTTTTCGGCGGAGAAGGCAATGACGTGCTGGTCGGCGGCGGAGGCGACGATGTCATCTATGGCGAAGCCACATCCTTTGGCGTCGGCGGTTTCGATTATGGAAACTGGTCATACACCATAGAATACGACGCTGTAAACAAGACCTATATCGTACAATTTAGCAACATGACCGTTGACGTTTCCGATCATAACATAACCGGCGATGATGTCGTTTATGCCGGAACGGGCAACGATTATGTCGATGCCGGCGGAGGCGACGACGAGATATACGGCGGAACAGGCAACGACACCCTTTTCGGCGGAAAAGTTTTTTTATTTAGAAGGAAATTAAAACATCAAAATAAATGGCAAAGGGTTGCAAAAGAAGGAAAATTACGGAGGGCGGCATGAAGATAAAAAGACAAGGGTTTAAAAACAGACTGAAATCTTTTGCAAGGTATGAAGGATTGCTGAGCAAAACTTCAAAAATCTTATTTGTTTTTGTGATTACAGTTTTAGTATCAACGTCTAACGGAGGATGCATGTCTATGAATGCGACAAACAAAGAGAAAAAAGATTTTATAAGAAGCATAAGCTTTTCACCTGACGGTAAAAAGCTTATTTTCAGCCGTATAAGAACCGGCGAGTTACATAGAATTCAAGTGTACAATATGGAAACCGGAGATCTCGCTGTCTATCAACCTCCTGAAGGAGAAAGATGGATACAGGCAAAATGTTCTTTTGATGGGAAGCGCATTGTTTTCATAGCAATGCCGTTAATTGGAAACAAAGAAGATATCGAAAATGCACAAATAGCCATCATGGATGTGAACGGCAAGAATATAAGAAAAATCACAAAAACACCTGGATTGAAGATTTACCCCTCGTTTTCCCACTCCGGCAAGAAGATCATTTATGCACGCCCCGATGCAATCAGAAAAAGTGGACGCACGCCAGCGGCGGATTATGATCTCTATGAGGTGGATGTGGAAACCAGTCGTGAAATCCGTTTAACGCATTTTGAATTTTTCGAGATTTCAGCCCCATACTATTTTCCGGATGATAAAACATTCATTTTTTGGGGAGATCCCCCCGGTGTTTATCCGGCTGTTCCAGAAAGTAAAAACATTTATGTGATGAATAAGATACGCAAAGATCTTCGAGCCAAGTACAAATACCACAACATCTATGTCATGCAGGCAAACGAAAAAGAGCTCAAACCGTACTTGGTTATACCTGACCACAAAAAAAAGTATAATGGTTCTGGTTCTGAATATACAAGAAGGCCAGCCTTGAGTGCAGACGGTTCTGTGCTTATTTTCATGTCAATTGGTTATAGACTGGACAATTCGGCGGAAGGATGGCAATTTTACCAATATTCAGCGGATGGCAACCATCGGCAAATCACCCATCTCAATGAAATAGTGGAAGCAACTGTCGATACCAAAGGTGAACGGCTGGTAGTCGTACATGAGTCTAAACAAAATATAAATAATATTGTGATTTATAAAGTTAAAGACGGTACAAGTCAAAAGATAACTTTACCTGATCAACCTACGCACATAATCAATATCCGATGAGCAATTTGTGTAAATTGAGATAAAGAAAAAATGAATTATTTTAAATAATAAAAATTATACAGTTGTTAATTAAGGAGATTGTATATGCCAACATACACTGATGCAAATGGTAACAAAGTTGCAACAACGGGCTGGGAAACTGCCCTGAGTTCTCTGAGTTGGTGGTTACGCTATTTTAAGGCGCCTATTTCAGGCGTCGTAGATTTAATGACGCCTGATTTCGGTCTATTCGGCGGTCCCGGTTTTTGCGGTGGTCATTTGTTCAATAGTGACAATGAGTGTATAGATGGTTCGGGTATAAGTATAGAGGAAGCGCTTAGTATTGCTCCAGCCAAAAACTCATTAGGTGACATAAGCCTAAGCGATGCAGCATTCAAGGCGCATGATGAAGCCTATTATTATGCATGGAAAGCAAATCAAGAAGACTCAACAATAAACGAATCGTTCCTTCAACTTCAGGCTGATGCAGTTTTACTGCAAGCTTTATACAACGTCTTTACAGATTCAAATTATACTATGGATAAAGTGGAAATAGCATATGACCTGCTTGCGGCTAAAGCTTTTGCTGCAAAAATTATGGCTTTTGATCTGGCAGCGACCGGTGTGGAAGGATTCACGGATACCGCTGTACAAGCTCTCAAAGAAACCGCACAATTCTTGTCTGATTCTATTACAACCAAGTCGGAAACCTACACCATCGATCATCTGACTCATCCAGCCGATCCTTCAGAGCTCACCACCCTTACCGGCGATCTCGTTCCGGTGGATGTTGATCCGAACACGGCAGGGATACAAACACATACCGATCAGTGGGGCAACATTATTACCGATCCCAGCCAGCCATCACCCGGGCGTGCCGATGTGCTGTTTGATACATCGGGCAACGATCGTATTGAGGTCGGCGACGGTGATGATATTTTAATCGGAGACAACGGGGATTTACTGGCGGAGTCGTTGAGCGGCGGCGACTACATTGACGGCGGCGCGGGTCATGACGAAATCGATGGCAATGCCGGCAATGACGAACTCTTTGGCGGCGCGGATAACGATACGATTTATGGCGATGCGGGTGATGATTATCTGGACGGCGGACATCATATTCAGATCGGATGCATTGAATATTTTTACAAAAAATACTCATCAAAATCCCTCGAACGAGGGAGTGACAGAAGAATATTTATTAGTTAAAAAATTGTCACACAGCATCAAAAGCATCAAATAAGTTTTCACAAATTAAGTTTTATAGAAGAAGTAGTGAGACTCTCAGGGTCATGAGAGAGTCTATGATCTCAATATAGCGAAGGTTTGCGAAGGAAGAAAATCTCAGGAGGGCGGCGGCATGAGAACGCGAATGATTGAAAGGGGGAATTTATGTTTACATTGATGATTCTATTTTTCATATTGGTTTATATTATTCTGGCGGTACTGTTTGTTAAGTTGATCAAAAAATTCACAAAGCGTAAATTATATAAATGGCTGGCGGTGGCGTTTGTTATTTTGTTGCCCACATGGGATGTCGTGCTGGGGATTATTGCATATCCTCTTGCCTGTATGTTTATTCCTAAAACTGCAATCTATGAAACTGCGGAAGTTGAAGGAATATATTATGAGGGGGATTATAAAAACTACATTTTTGATTTGTCTGATGGCACTACACGAGTTGGTCTTGATAATCTAGATTTAGAAAAAGGTTATAAATATATAGAGTCGCTTGTCACAGAAAAAAGTCATTTAAGAAATAAGACAAATATTTCACCTTTGTTTTATCGATGCGTACCCTTGCCAAGGAGCCCGCAAAAATCGGACTATCTCCCTATACAATGTATTCCTGTTTCTGACATTCAGAGTGGATATTTGGTTAAGGTGAGAAAGATTAAATTAGGTATATCCGAAATTCATTTTATGAAAATTAAAAACAGATCGACGGGCAAATTGATGGCAGAATACAATGAGGTAGTTCTATGGCCGTTCTTTCCTTTCTTCGATTGGTTAAAATGGTATGACAGTGTTGGCACACGTGTTTCTCATTGCCCGGCAATAAGCCGTTTTTATGATTTTCAGTACGACGTCTTAAAATTGAAAAATAATTAACGCAAGGAGAATAGAGATATGACAGTAAGTATTGAGAATAGTTTTCTGACCGAAAAAGCGTTGGATTATGCGAAACTTTCTTCTCTTGCATATGCCGAATGGAGCAACGGCGTTCTTGTAAAGGATCAACCAAACTATGACTATTATCTGAAATTATGGCAAGATTTATCCTCTGCCAGCAAAGGCTACAGTGTTGTTGATTATTATCCAAATGATAGCTCAGGATATTCATGTACAATATTTAAGCATACGGACCCTGATACGGGTGCGGTAAAATACATTCTTGCCAATCGTGGAACGGATGGCATTAACGATGCTCTTGCTGATGATGAAATATTTGCCGGTGTACCACCCTACGAGCAGATTGCTGCGATGAGAAATTTCATTACATCGGCCATCGCGGTCCAATATCTTCCCGCCAGTCAGTTTGATGTTACAGGACATTCCTTGGGCGGTTGCCTTGCCCAAATCGCGAAGGCCATCTATGGCAATGCCATTGATGAAGTCTATACGTACAATGCGCCGGGTGCAGCAAATTTTTATCCGTCCGCAGACGGTAGCAAGGTTTACAATATTATAGGGAAAGACTGGTTGAAAACCATAGCCAATTGGAAACCGGACATCGGCGGGGAGGTGTTTATCAATGGGGGATGGCATTGGATTGCGTCTGTGATTTCGAACCTGGAGACCAATAAGTATTACATAGACAGCAGACAGTTGATTCCCGTCATTGGCAGCAAAGCCAATGAATTATTTGATGCAAGATACAGCAGCGGCCACTACACATCTGCGCCGCAAAAAATTACCATCGTCGGTGGCTATGGGAACGATACCATCTACGGCGGTGATGGCGGAAACTTAATTTATGGTGATCTGCCGGACGGATTTGCTGATCCTAACAATGAAAGTGGTAATACGAGTGGTGTCGCCGGGAATGATGTTATTTTTGGCGGCGGGGGCAACGATGTAATTTATGCAGGCGGCGGGTTCAACTCCCTGAACGATGAAAGCGGCCATGATACCTATAAGCTGGTCAGCAGCGGCATAGATACAATTGGTGATTCCGACGGCAAGGGCAGCGTCTACCTGAACAACGTGCAATTAATCGGCGGCAAGAAAATAAGGGAATGCGTCTATACCAATGGCGGCAATACATATATCTGGAGCGGCATAGAAGGCACGCCTCTGATCATCAACCGCAGCAAAATCATAAGTAATTTCCATAACGAGAAGAAAGATTTAGGCATTTATCTTTATGAAGACAAAGACGATGATGGCGGCAGCGGTAGCGGCGGCTGGGATGGCGGCGTTGGAGCCGCCGGGGGCGTAACCATTCCCTGCGATCCATTGCTGATAGACCTAAACGGCGACGGCATCCAGACAACCTCATTAACCTCAGGCACCTTTTTCGATTACGACGGCAACGGTTTTGCCGAAAGAATGGGCTGGGCGTCATCCGATGACGGCTCCGAACTCTTCAGCAACTACACCCCGTTAAATAACGGCGGTACAGCCACCAACGGCTATGCCGCCTTGAAGCAGGAAGACACCAACAAGGACGGCGTCGTCAACAACCTGGACGCCAACTGGAACAATCTCAACATCTGGAAAGATTTAAATGCCGACGGGATTTCGCAGAGCGAAGAACTCTTTACCCTGGAAGACGTGGGCATATCATCCATTAACCTGACAGCAACAGCTGCCAACATCACCGACGCCGGCGGCAACACCCAAACCTTATCCGGGACATTTACAAAGACAGACGGTACGATAGGCGAGATCGCCGACTACAACCTTCAAAGCGATCCCACCTACAGTATACCTGCAGCATGGGTAACCATACCGGAAGACATCGCCGCCCTGCCCGATTTACAGGGCTATGGGAATGTCTACAA
>Ga0209203_1001294_pt1 | contig 18573 bp, 16 predicted proteins | sample AD_UKC109_MetaG_FD_184423 | JGI IMG/M metagenome (GOLD analysis project Ga0209203, IMG submission 184423) | Active sludge microbial communities of municipal wastewater-treating anaerobic digesters from Hong Kong - AD_UKC109_MetaG (SPAdes)... | ecosystem: Engineered > Bioreactor > Anaerobic >... | reverse complement strand
CCAGGCAACCACGCCCACCACTGGTGTGACCTGGAAATGTGAAACCATATCGAAACGCGCCATCTTTCCGAGCACTGCTACGGATGCCGGATCAATCCCCACTTCCTCCCAGGCTTCGCGCAGGGCCGTCCGCTCAAGGTCGCCGTCCCGCTCCTCCCAGGCACCGCCCGGAAATGAAACTTGTCCACTGTGATCTTGCAGACCGTTCGCACGGCGGGTAAAAAGCAGGTGCCATTGGTCCTTTTCCCAAACCAGCGGGACGAGCACAGCCGCCGGATGCAATTGGAATGGGTCACGATGCAGCCAACCGTTATCCCTGAGGTCAGATTGTTCGGCATGGGCTTGAAGGCGTGCACCGAGGTCATGTGGCAAGCTCAAAATTCCGGTCAAAGTGCTTCTCCGGTTTCTTCAACTTCAGTGGATTCAACTGCATCCAATTTTTCAAGACCCAAGCGTTCAACTGCTCTTCCAAAGAGCAAAAATCCGGTGTGGGCGATCATCCTGTCCACAGGACGCAGATGTTCCCAGTCGGTTTTATAGTAGCGCACAAGCACTTCGATCACTTCCACGAAGGCGAAGTTATTGTGCGTGAGCGACCTCAGGCAGAGCTGCACCTGGTTGACCGTGGGCACGAGAATGCCAAGGTAGCCGCCAGGTTTCAGGCTGGCGCGGGCTTGAACAAGATAGTCGTATGGATTAGGCAAATCCAGGAAAAGTGCGTCAATGTTTTCTTCAGACCAGCCTTCCGACGCGTCTCCCACTTTGAACGTAACACGGTCGAGCAAACCGACGCGTTCGAGGTTTTTAATCGCAAGTGCCTGGACATCCTGCTTGCGTTCGTAAGAATAGACATGCCCGCTATCGCCAACCATGTAGGCAAAAGCCGTAGTCAGCCCCCCTGAGCCGCTGCCGCACTCCAGCACCCGCATGCCCGGACCAATCCCCATGGTGATGAGGATCTGACCGATTTCCTTCGGGTACATGATCTGGGTGGTACGCTTGATGTTTTTGATCAGGTCTGCAATGCCTGGCTGCAGCAAGTAGAAGGGGTTGCCCTGGTGAGACTCGAGCCGGCTGCCCCATTTTTGACCAATGATGTCGTCGTGTTTGATCACTCCCCGATGGGTCTGCAGCACGCCGCCTGCCACCAGGCGCAACAAATGGCTCTTATGACCTGCCCCCTGCAACTGAACCAGGTCCCCCTCGCGGGCGAAGTTGCACGACTCGATTTGGGAAGATGTCATCCCTGGTTACTCTGCCCCGGGAAGGATTCGATGCGGCTAAACCAATGACCTGCAAAGAGCGCGACAAGACTGCCGAGGATACCGCCACCAAGATGAAGCGAGCCTACATTCATAAACTCGAAACCTGCGCTTTGGGCGATGACATGACCAAGAAAGAAACCAATCCAGCTGAGAATGATATAAACAACTAACTTCCAGAATCCCCCATCTTTCCAAAGGTGGAAGACAGCCCCGAGCAGGGTTGCCAGTATCCATCCAAAAATGTAGGTAGACATGTTCATAAATCGTCCTTAATGGTCTCTGGTTGGTCTCATCAAGCTACTTAGGCAACACCCTTTAGTGGCATGTCAGCCCAGCAGTTCCTTGATTCAGGCTCAATGATATCACTAAAACTCCGGCCTTGAGCGGACTTAAGCGTAACTTGATTGGCCTCCTTGCTCTCACGACCCCCTCTTTAGAGGGGGAATTAAAGGGGGTGGCTACCAAATTTGTTTTCTTACCTTTACCCGAACAAACCCATACCAGAATAAAGGTAAAATAATCCCATGACTGACAAAAACAAGCAAACTGCTTTCTGCGACACCCACTGCCATCTTGACATGCCTGCCTTTAGCGAGGATTTTGATGCTATGCGCCAAAGGGCTGTTGCTGCAGGCTTGGAATTTGTTATTATTCCAGCCCTGGATTGCAAAACCGCAAAAAACGCTCTCAAGCTTGCAAATCTGAAACCCGATTTCTTCTACATTTCCGTCGGGATCCACCCCACCTATTCTGCCGAAGTCGATCCCGACTGTCTCTCGCAACTGGCCGCTCTTGCCGCGCAGCCTGGCGTGGTTGCCATCGGAGAACTTGGGCTGGACTATTATTGGGATTACGCTACCCCTGATCAACAAAAAGCTGTCCTTCTCCCGCAATTGGAGCTAGCTCGTGAGAATAATCTGCCTTTGGTGATCCACAACCGCGACGCCGCGGAAGATCTCGGTCCCATCTTGCTCAACTGGCAAGCTTCTCTTCCTGCTGACCATCCCCTCAAGGCTCGACCCGGTGTGATGCACTCCTACACGGGTCCGCAAGAATTAGCTCGAGACCTGGCTGAGGTTGGTTTTTACTTCGGGATAGGCGGTCCGGTAACTTACAAAAACGGCAAGGATAAACAAGCCCTGGTCGCCATGCTGCCGCGTGAAAGAATCCTGCTCGAAACCGATAGCCCCTATTTGCCGCCGCATCCGCATCGTGGGAAAAGGAATGAACCGGCGTTCATCCCTCTGATTGCAGCTAAAGTGGGAGAAATTTGGGGAGTGAGCGCTGAAGAAGTGGGACGGATTACGACGGCGAACGCTAAACGGTTGTTTGGGATTTCATAATTAAGTTGTTTAAATGTGTATTTTTTGTAGGCCGGATTCCGCAGCCTGCCCTATGTATTTGTGCGGGGTTGAATCCGGCTATTTCGTGGAATGGCTGGAGACCTGAGGTCAAAGCCCGTGTGCGGTCCGGAGGCCGGCACGATCCACGTTGGCATCAATTTACAAAATTAGAAAAACCGTCACAGGGCGAGCTTGAAAGCACTGCACACTTCATCATGCCGTAACCTTGGTGTGCTTCCAATCCGCCGTCACGCCAGCTATTATTATCAAATATTGAGCGCAGCTGACCTACTCTCCATGATCGGCGGATTGAAGGCACGAAACGGTCATCAACCACATCCCTCAAGGCACCTTCAATCTTGCCAAACAACTGGCTGCGCGCACTTTGGCTCGCCAACACGCGCTTCCAGCGCTGAATTGCTTCACAAAGCCGGCATGATGGGGACAGCCCGTCTTATTTCTTCTTCTCTTCCTCGATCACGTATTCCGGCACAAAGGTCTGGTCCTCAAACGGCGGGCGCACGTAGGAATCATCGACTTGCTTGGGAGGCAGCTCCATTTTTGGCGGGGTGAGGTCCTCGTATGGGATCAACGTCAGCAAGTGGCTAATGCAGTTGAGGCGGGCGCGTTTTTTATCATCCGCTTGCACCACATACCAGGGGCTCTGTTTCGTGTCCGTAAAACGGAACATATCATCCTTGGCCTTGGAGTACTCAACCCAGCGTTTACGCGACTCAAGGTCCATCGGGCTCAACTTCCAACGGCGCGTTATGTCGTCCATGCGCTGCTGGAAGCGCTTTTCCTGTTCCTCGTCACTGACGGAGAACCAGTACTTGATCAGGATGATGCCGGAACGGATTAACATCTTCTCAAACTCCGGCACGCTGCGGAAGAATTCCTCCACCTGCTCCGGTGTGCAGAAGCCCATTACGCGTTCAACACCAGCTCGGTTGTACCAGGAGCGGTCAAACACCACCATCTCCCCTGCCGCAGGCAGATGCGCCACATAACGCTGGAAGTACCATTGGGTTTTTTCCTTCTCGGTCGCCACTGGTAGCGCGACTACGCGCACAATTCTGGGGTTGAGGGTTTCAGTCAGGCGCTTGATGGTGCCCCCCTTTCCAGCCGCGTCACGTCCTTCAAAGATGACTGCCACCTTCAAACCACGCTCTTTAATCCAAAGTTGCAGCTTCACCAGCTCAATCTGCAGCTTTCGCAGCTCACGTTCGTAGACAGCGGTTGAGATCGCCTTCCTTTTTTCTCCTGGAGCCGCCGCCTTGGGGACGGCTTTTGGTTCAGCTTGCTTCTTCTCAGCCTTGGTCTTGCTTGTCTTTTTCTCTTCTGTTTTGGAATTATTCTTTGCCATGCTAACCTCTCGATCGATTGGGTTGGACGCAAAAGACTACTCAATTATACAGTCAATAAGCAGCCTGCTAAGTGAAACTTAGCCAAACCGTTCTTTCAATGTCAGCCCCCTGCAACAAAATCAACGATTTTCTCGCTTGTAATCCACAAACCGATACCCGACGCCACGTTCAGTCAAAATGTACTGCGGGTTTGCAGGATCTTTTTCGAGCTTTTTCCTCAGGTAGTTGATATACAAGCGCACATAATGCGGTTCGTTTTCGTACTCGTAACCCCAGACTTTGGTAAGAATTTGATCGTGAGTGAGCACCCAGCCTGCGTTTTTCACCAAGTGGTAGAGCAATCGATATTCGGTCGGGCGGAGCTTGACAAGTTCCCCCTCCACCCAGACTTCGTGACGATCAAAATCGATGGTCAGCCGGTCATCCACAAAGATCTTGCCAGTTTCATCTTCCTCTGCCACACTCCCCCTCCGCAGCACTGCCCGGATGCGGCTGGTCAATTCACGTGGGCTAAAAGGCTTTGTTACGTAATCATCCGCGCCAAGTTCCAAGCCCTTCACGCGATCGTCTTCTTCTCCTTTTGCGGTAAGCATGATCACTGGGGTCGAGCCCACTTCGCGGATTCTCTCAAGCACGGCAAAGCCATCCATATCCGGCATCATCACGTCTAAGAGGACCAGGTCCGGAAGCACGGTGCGTAGTTTATCGATTGCCTGGGTGCCGTTATTCGCTTCAGCGACTTCGAACCCATCGTGTTCCAGGTTCAATCGGATGATGCGTACCAGTCCTCTTTCATCGTCCACCACTAAGATTTTCTTTTTTGTGATTGGGTCTGCCATCTTACAATCCTTATTTGATTTCCACGAATATGACACTGATATTATCAGTCCCACCAGCGGTATTTGCAAGCTCACACAGTTGTTTCGCGATATTTCCGCCAACAGGCTCAGATTTGATCACTCTCAGTAACTCTTCCTCTTCTGCCAAACCCCATAAGCCATCGGTGCAGATCAGTAGTTGGCTTGGTTCCACCAGGTCCAGATGTCCCAAGTCAGCCTTAAAACCTTCTGTCTGACCCAAGGCTCTGAAGAGAACATTGCGCTGCGGATGGTGCAACGCTTCTACCTCGGATATTTGCCCAAGATCCACCAGGCGCCTTACAAGCGAATGATCTTGTGTGAGCGGCTGGAGATCGGCGTGACTGCTGCGAAAATAAAGACGTGAATCACCAATGTGACCAAAGTAAAGGTGCTTCTCCAACAGCACTGCCAGCGTGAGGGTGGTTCCTCCACCCGAAACGGTGCGAAGCACCTGCTCCTGAGCCCGGGTGAAGGCATCCTCCAGGATGTTGATGACTTCCTGGTGGGAAGGTAACAGTTCCCCACGAAGCAGCGGATCGATCAGGAATTTCTGGAGGGAGTCAACACTTATCTGAATCGCAATCTTACTGGCAATCTCACCATTATCGTGTCCACCCATACCATCCGCCACCATGTAAATCCCCAAGGTGACAGGTCTCTCGGGCAGAAACAGTTCCATGGTAAAGGCTAAAGCAGAATCCTCCATGTGGGTACGGGTCTTGCCAACAGATTGAGCACTCCAGGCATGCACGTTAACGCGCTGAGAAAGAGGTTGTCTGAGCGGATCAGGCGTGGCCGTAAACTTTTCAAGTAATTTGGTACCGAATAATTTCAAAATTCCTCACCTTTCAACGTATCCAAATACCTCAAGGGGTTGGGGTGTTTATATTAAACACCATCAGGTAATTCTCAGCCGCCCAACCTGACCGTTTTTCATCCAGCGGCGCTTCCAATTGCCACCATGTGTACCCATCGCTCACTTCCGGACCGCCAACTACCTTGAAAACTTCATCGTCCATAGCCAGGAAGTTGATATCCGTGCCAGTGCCCGCGGCTGCCCGCATGCGCAGACCCAATCCTTCTGTCCCGGTCACCTTTACGTAAACGTTGATGCCGATAGCGCCATCTGGCAAGATAACCGGCGCTTCCGAGGTGGCAGTGGGGAGATCAGGCGGAGCCAGGACAGTGTCCGTCTGTGTTGGAGCAGGAATAACGGTCACATTGTATTGTGGGGTGGTTTCCATCCGGGTTTCCTGGCGAACAGCCATAGAAAAGACCAACCATGTAATCCCAACTAACGCGCCGGCAACCAGCAGTACGCCAAGAATGCTAAGAGGATGAATTTTTGGAGTAGGCTTGGTTTGCATAATCGGACTCTGCTAATTATAACAGCGCCTTCCTTGAAATTTAGTCATGTTGTTTCCAAAAAGTCTCAATGCTGCGGAAGGTTTCGCCAGGATTCTCAAAGTGAGGCATCCCACGCGTGTGACTGCTGCGAAAAGCCTGCCAATTCGCGTGTTCTCGCACTAACATGGGAAGCATGTCAAACTTGTGCTTTGGGTCGTTATCAAAGACTACCAGGATTGGCTTATTCATCTTTTCATAATATTTGGTGCGCACATCCGGTACTGAAAGCTTTCCGCAATAGTGCACGATAGGCGCAAAATGTGCGCCTGGCTGGTGTGCGGACGTGTAGGCAAGATCCACCAGGTCCGATGGAGGAGTGTAGGTGAAGCGTTTGCGATAGTAATCCAAAACGCAGGAACGGCTCGCCAGCAGATCATAGAATGGCAAGCTCCAGAGCGGAACTTTCAAGTAAGACAGACCCAGATTCAGGAATTGTTCCCACCACTTGCTCTCGGAAATGTGCCCAGTGTGTGGCATTTGCATCCCGCTGGGATCGATCATCACGATCGATTTGAACAGACCCGCATCCTGCTCGTCAGCCATGGCAACAAACTCAGCTGACTGCCCCATCACCACAACATGCACCGGCTGACCGATCCGGTCCCGAATAAACTCAGAAATCGCTGCCAGGTAGAGCACAGGTCTGTAAGGTCTGTCTGATTTTTCTGAGCCGCCAAACCCCGGCAGGTCGATAACATAGACTTTCCGATAGGCAGAGAAGGCTTCAAATACAGGTACCATGTCGTGCCCGCCGGCATATAGATGGACCCCATGCACGAGCAAGATGGGAGTCTGCTTGCTTTCGACTTTACTTTCGTAATAATTGATTTTTCCGACAGTATCCGATTCAAAGGTGTGGTGCTCAGCCTCGAGCAAGAGGTTCACTTTTGCATGGTGATCAATGTATCTTTTACTGTATACCACCCAACCAGCTTTGAGCGCAAGCGCAAGTACTGCCAGACTGCCCAGGCTCCAGCCTGCAGCTTTTCCGTGTTTTGCTTTTTCTTTTGTCATCCAGACCTCCGTTTGTTTTGTGGTCTGGCTCAATTATATATGAGAAAACCACGGGCAATCCAAGGTGTCACAAGGTTGCAGTGATTTACTAGATATAAAGCAGATCACCACACCCTGCTCCACGGGCACAGAAACAAATGCCGCTCACGATTACAGGGGTATAGTCAGATTGCCAAACTTCTTTGCTTTCACAAATGTTTGGCGGGTAGGGTGGGTTGGCGTCGAGAGGTGTAGGAAATAGAAGAGTTTTTTATTAGCCAACCCACCGATAAAAACGTTGAATTTGATCTGGTGGGTACGCTACAAAGGATTTAGGATAGGTCAAGAATCTGTGACGCCAACACTTCCAACAAACCACGCCAGAACGCGGGGACAGGCAAATCGCCATGCCCTGTTTCAAATTCGATGAAGGTGAGTAATGGTAAAATCCAGTCCATGAAGCGATCGCGCTACTCTCCCCGGCGGAAGAAATCACGTTCTCTGCGCTGGCTGCCAGCGGTATTTGGCGGCTTTTTCCTCCTGGCTGCAATTCTTATCAGTGTGATGGATTACATCGACTTCCAAAAGCTCCGGGCAGTCTATCCGGGAGGAGTGAGTGTGGAGGGCATTCCCCTGGGAGGGCTTGACCGTGCCCAGTCTGAAGCCCGGCTTGACCAAGCCTTTTCGGTGCCTGTTGAGCTGCGTTATCGGCAGGCTCGCCTGCAGTTTTCTCCCGTGGAACTCGGGTTCAAACCAGATTTCGCTGCAACCCTTTCCGAAATCGACCAGAACTTGCCCAAAAGGTCATGGTGGAAGCATCTTTGGGGCAAGACGGAACTCTCCAAACCGTTGGACGCAGCTTTGATTTCTGAGATCGACCTGAACCAAACACAGGCACTGCTGGAGCAGGTCATTCTCCCCCGGTACGACCAACCCGCCACCGCCACCGTGCCGATCCTCTACAGCACCAATTACGCGCCGGGTCAGGCTGGCTTTTCTCTGCAATCGCTCGCTACCGCAGCAGAAGAAATCCGGGTTGCTTTGCTCTCACCTGACCAGCGTGTCGTCACGCTGGACGTCCGGGAGACCCCTGCTTTACCGCTGGACCGGGCAAATCTCGAAATCGTGCTCAAGCAAACGATCCAGCTCGAAAAATTCAACGGGTTGATCGAGATCTACCAGCGTGACCTTCAAAGCGGAGAAACCATGCACATCGCGCTGCGTGCCAACCAACCCGTGACACCAGACGTAGCCTATTCTGCCGCAAGCACCATCAAAATCCCCATCTTGGTCTCCACCATGCGCCGGCTTGAAGAACCCCTTCCCACGCAGGCGAGCAACTGGATGTTCCAGATGATTGCCGACTCACTCAATCCGCCTGCGGATGGACTGATGAAAGCTTACATGGATAACGACTCCGGGCCGTTGATGGTCACTGGTGACTTGCGGGAATTGGGTTACCAGAACACCTTCCTGGCGGGTTATTTTGAACCTGGATCTCCACTGCTCGAACGAATCAACACCCCTGCCAACCAGCGCCGAGACATTTTTCTTGACCCTGACTTTTACAATCAAACTGTGCCTTCCGAAACTGGCGACCTTCTCTGGAAGATCTATCGCTGTGCCAACCATAACGAGCTTTTGTTCAACGGCAACGTAACAGCATCGGAGTGCCAGCAAATGCTTGGCTACCTGCTAGAAAATCGCATTTATGCTTTGATTGAGGCGGGTCTTCCTCCCGAAGGACGCGCCGCCCACAAACACGGCTGGACGAACGACCTGGATGGTTTGATCCACACCATCAGCGATTCAGGGGTGGTTTATACCCCAGGTGGGGATTACGTTTTGGTGATTTTTGCCTACACTGAAGAACAATTTCTTTATGATACAGCTAACCAGCTTTTTGCCAAGCTATCCCAATCCATTTATAATGCTTACAACCCTGAACAACAGGCTGCCTGGTATGGTGAAAATTAAAGCTACTGGGTTCTGGGCACGACAATGGACCTGATCCTGACGCACGAACAAACTGACCTCGACGGTCTCGCCTCAATGCTTGGGGCTTATTTACTGCGCCCTGAAGCAATTGCCCTGCTGCCGCGCCAGATAAACCGCAATGGCAAGGCTTTCCTGAGGCGTTATGCCAACGAATTACCTTTTTCGGATTACCAGGCACTCCCTCACGAATCCATCAAGAGCGTCTTTCTTGTGGATACCCAATCACTTGTGACACTGCGCGGCATGAACGAGCAGACCAAGGTCACCGTTCTCGACCACCATCCGCGTAAGGTTCAGATCCATCCTGCCTGGCAGGTCGAGTTACACCGCACCGGCGCTTGTACTACGATTTTAGTCGAGAAGTTACGCGAGGCAGGTGTGTCACTAACACCGATCGAAGCCACTTTAATGCTGCTGGGCATCTACGAAGATACAGGCTCTCTGACTTACACATGCACGACCGCCCGGGATGCCCAGGCTGTTGCTTTTCTGCTCGAGCAAGGTGCTGACCTCAACATTGCATCCGTCTACCTTAATCCACCTTTGTCGAACGCGCAACAGCAGCTCTACGACCGGTTGTTGAAGGATCTGGTGCAATTGGATATCGAGGGTTACAGCATTTTGGTTGCCAAGGCGATCGCAAATGACCTCAACGATGAGATCTCAACTGTGGCTCACAAAATGCGCGAATTCCTCACTCCCGATGGACTGGTTCTGTTGGTCTCCACCCGCCAAGGCATACGCCTTGTTGCCCGTTCCACCACAGATAATGTGGATATGGCACAACTGGCAATTCGTTTTGGAGGTGGCGGACATAAACGGGCATCTTCAGCACTAATTCGTGAAGAAGGTCGCTCAAATGCCAATATCACTGAGGGTAAATTGTCTGAAGTCACACGCCGTGTGATCGAAGTCATCCCTCAGATTGTCATTCCCAGCATCAAAGTGAGCCAGATGATGTCAAAGAATCCACTGACGCTCAGCCCGGACATCAGCGCTGTAGACGCGGCGGATTTGATGAAACGCTATGGATTTGAAGGCTACCCGGTAGTGGAAAACAAACAGCTGGTTGGGCTGCTCACCCGCAGAAATGTGGATCGGGCAATTGCTCACAAGCTCGACAAAACCGCTGGCGATTTGATGACTGCCGGTTCGGTCAGCGTCTATCCAGACGATCCGATTTCCAAGCTCAAAGATCGCATGGTGACAAGCGGCTGGGGTCAAGTGCCAGTTTTGGATCCGGACTCGAACGAGATCATCGGGATTGTCACCCGCACCGATCTGATCAGCACTCTGAATCATGATGAGGAGCTGCCCACCCAAAGTGAGATCGCCGGGATGCTCTATGATGCGCTCCCACCTGCCCGCAAAGTTCTCCTACGCGCTGTCGCAGACGCTGCATACGACCAGGGCGTGCAAGCCTTTATCGTCGGTGGATTTGTGCGTGACCTTTTACTCCAATTGCCTAGCCAGGATTTTGACATCGTGATTGAAGGTGACGCAGTGGCGTTTGCCGAACACCTTGCGCGTCAATTTGGCGGTCGGGTCGTGGCACACAAGCGCTTTGGCACAGCCAAGTGGATCCTCAACCAGGAAAACCTCCAGGAAAGGCTGAAAATCCCTGATAACAACGGATTTAGTATCTCCGACCTCCCCGAACACCTTGACCTCATCACTGCCCGTACTGAGTTCTACAACAAACCTGCTGCCTTACCGATTGTGGAACGCAGTAGTATAAAAATGGACCTTCATCGGCGGGATTTCACCATCAACACCCTCGCCCTGCGATTGGATGGCAGCCATTTCGGCAAGATTTTTGATTTTTGGGGTGGTTACAGTGACCTTGAGCAAAAGCAAATTCGCGTGCTGCACGCCTTATCCTTCGTGGATGATGCCACGCGCATGCTCAGGGCTGTACGTTTTGCTGTTCGCTTCAACTTTGAAATTGAACCTCAAACTTTAAGCCTGATTGAAGCCAGTCTGCCTCTGATCGCAGAAATCAGCGGCGCGCGCCTCACGCATGAATTTGAGCTGATCTTCAATGAAAGCAAGGCACCAGAAATGCTCAGGCAACTCGGATCGCTGGGTATATTAGCCGCAATCCATCCTGCCCTGCCTTATGATGATACATGTATCAGCCGCCTGTCGTTCGGGTTTGCGAATCTTTCAAAAGACGATTCTACTGTCCCTCCAGAGGAGAAATTGCAGATTCTATGGTGTCTGTGGCTGCAAGATCTGGAACCCGAAGATTTGCAGGCAGTTGGTCAACGCTTGCGCCTTTCAGGGAAACTGCTGGGCTGGATTGCAGAAACCCAGGCAATTTGGACCTTATTGCCTGCACTAACTGAGCAAAAACCCAGCGAGGTAACCCAACAGCTTGAGAACTTCCATCCCATTCCTCTCCGGGCGGTTTTTGCCGCTTACGATCAACTGGAACTCCGTCAAATCCTGCAAACCTATGAAGATACATACAGGCACGTTCGTCCGTTCACAACGGGAAAAGACCTGCGCGCGCTTGGACTGCCCCCCTCTCCACGCTACGAACTTATCCTTGGCACGCTAAAGAATGCCTGGTTGGACGAACAAATTCACTCTGAAGAAGAAGAAAAACAGCTCTTAAACAGGTTATTGCGACAGGAATGAACCACACTGTAATGCTCGAGGCTGATTACATCATGCCCTCCGGTGAGCATATTCACATCCGCCCGCTGGAAAAAGCTGACTTGCCTGGTTTGGAATGGGATGGGGAATATGCCCATTTTCGAAAGCTGTATCAGCAGCATTACGAGAATAGTCTCGGTGGAAACACGCTGGTCTGGGTTGCTATAAACCCGGACGCGGAGGTGATCGGTCAGGTTTTCTTGTTGTTGCTTTCGCGCCAGCGTGAACTCGCGGATGGGGTCTTCCAGGCTTACCTCTTTTCTTTTCGTATCAAACCCGCCTATCGTGACCAGGGCTTGGGAGGCTTTATACTCGAAATGGTGGAAGGTTTTCTGCGTGAAAGAGGCTTTCGCTTCTTGAGGTTAAACGTGGCACGCGCAAATCCTCTTGCGCGCCGCATGTACGAGAAACACGGTTATCGGATGATCGGGCCTGACCCCGGCGTCTGGCGCTATCAGGACCAGAACGGCGAATGGCAAACCTGCCATGAACCCGCCTGGAAGATGATCAAGAAGTTGTAAAAGAAGCCCGAAGTCTAAACTCCGGGCTTCTTGTTGGATAAGATGTTCGCTAAGCTTCCGGCGACTCGGGAGGTTCCTGCACTTCAGGTTCTTCAATCGGGAGTGCCTCGGGTTCAAGCGAAGCGTCCAGGACTGGCTGATCTTCCGGCAAAACTGCCTGCACATCTTCGACTACTTCCACATCCAATACGACCGGTTTTGCGTCTCGCAGCCAGCCTTCCACGATCCCCTTGATTTCCTCGTAGTCTGCAGGGGTAAGCATTTTCGGAATGCCCATCACAGGATGCTGATCCTTGACCATTAGGGTGAAGCCAAATTTAGATTCTTTCATGCCAGTGATCTCAGCCCGTGGCAGGAAGATATCGGCGGCTTTTGGTTGCTTCTGTGAAATTCCTGTCTCATCCACGGTCAATTCATACTGATCCCAGATAGCTTTGCGCTGTCTGACCGAATTCCATCCAACAACAACAAACATTAATACTATCAAACCAAGTGTCAGCCAGTTTTGGTTGTTTATTTCCCGCCCACGAGACATAAAGTAATTCAGGATCAGTAGAATTACCAGGGTGATGCCGTACATCAAATAGATATTGCGTATTTGTTCTCTGAGTTTTTTCGGATCAAGATGATATGTTTTCATGCAGAACCTCCATATGGAATATCGCAATTATACTCGTATAATGTTTTGAAAAGGACAAGTATGGAAAAAGTTCAGCTGGAAACCCATCGTGATCTTAACGTCCCCGGTCTCAATCGCAGACGGGTGGATGTCTGGCTGCCACGAGCCTACCATGCCAACCCAAGCCAATCTTTCCCGGTGCTCTACGTTCAGGATGGACAAACGGTTTTCGATAGTTGGAAGAAAGGCATCCCAGGCTGGGAAATCCATCGTGCCATCGCCCGCCTTGCCGAGGAAGAAAAAATCTTTCCGCCCGTGGTAGTTGCCATCTCAAGCACGCTCAACCGCTCAGGAGATTATCTGCCGGCAAAAGCGCTCAGCAATTTTGGTGAGACGGATAGATCTGAAGAAAACAGATTCGTCGGAAAAACAGCAACACGAAAAATTGTATCCGACCTCTACCTCGACTGGATGGTGCATACCCTCAAACCTGCCATCGACGACCGCTACCGCACCCTGCGCGACGCTCAAAACACAGCCCTGATGGGGTCGAGCCTGGGGGGATTGATCACCCTCTACGCCTTATGCGAGTATCCGGAGGTGTTTGGCAAAGCTGCCTGTCTTTCCACGCATTGGCCGGCGACTGGCGAGGGCATGCTGACATACCTGGAGAAGCATCTTCCCTTGCCCGGTAATCACAAGCTCTACTTTGACCATGGCAGTGAAGGGCTTGACCGCGATTACGAACCGTGGCAAGCCAAAGTTGATGCTCTGCTGCGCGAAAGAGGCTATCGTGAAGGCAAGGAATTTGCCAGTTGGCACTTTGCGGGTGAGGATCACACCACCACTGCCTGGAAAAACCGGGCGCACATCCCGCTGACATTCCTATTTGGCACGATCGATCTATAATCTGCACAAACCCAGGTAAGGTTTTTCCAGTTTGATTCCACAAAATCTGCCTTACTTCTCTCACCAATTAGGGAAAAAACCTTGAAATTGGGTGGGATTCCATTTCCTTTTTTGATATAATAAAAATTCGGCGTTTAAGGAAACCTTATTGCCCATTAAAATACGCCTGGTGCCGGGCACCAAGCTTGATCATAGGAAGGTCACACACATGAAAGAATATTCAACCGCCTCTATTCGCAACATCGTCCTTGCCTCTCATAGCAATTCCGGTAAAACGATCTTAGCGGAGAGCCTCCTGCACTTCACCGGTGCTACCACACGCCTGGGAACCATCGAAGACAAAACCACCGTTTCGGACTTCGACGAAGAAGAACAGCGTCGTGGCATTTCGCTCTTCACCACCGTTTTGCCAGTGATCTACAAGGATCTAAAACTCAACCTGCTCGACACTCCCGGTTACACCGATTTCGTCGGCGAGGTTGTTTCAGCGATGCGCGTTGCGGATTGTGCCTTAATTTTGGTTGATTCCGTTGGCGGTCTCGAAGTTGGTACTGAAGTTGCCCTCCAGTATGCTGAAACCTTTGGCATCCCAAAGATCATGGTCATCAACAAGATGGATCGCGATAATGCCAATTTCCAAAAAGCACTCAAATCCGTGCAGGACGAAGTCGATTCCCGCCTCATTCCGATGCAGTTGCCGATGGGCGAAAAAGCCGATTTTAAGGGCGTGATCGACCTGGTTACCATGAAAGCCTACGAAGGCGATGGAAAGAAAGTGGTCGAAATCCCAGCCAGCCTCAAGGCTGAAGCAGACGAAGCCCGTACGCAACTGGTGGAAGCCGCCGCGGAAGGTGAAGACAGCCTGCTCGAAAAATATTTCGAAAATGGTGACCTGACCCCCGAAGAAATCATTCAGGGCCTGCGTAAAGCCATCCAAAACAGCAATATCATTCCGGTACTTGTCGCTGCCGGCGGACGCAATATTGGTATCCAGCCCCTGCTGGACATTCTCGTTGCTCTCGCCCCCAGCCCTGTTGAACTGCCTGCAGTCAAAGCCAAAACCCCCAAGGGTGAAATTGAACTGAACTATGAGGATGCTGGTCCGCTGGCTGCCTATGTTTGGAAAACTACTGCTGACCCCTTTGTTGGGCGACAGACATACTTCAAAGTCTATTCCGGTGTGGTCTCCTCCGACACACGCGTTTGGAATGCAAGCAAGAACGAGGAAGAGCGCCTTGCCGGCGTTCAGGTTCCGTTTGGAAAGGACATGCTGCCCGTCAGTGTGATCCACAGCGGTGATATTGGCGCGGTGGCAAAATTGAGCGTCACCACCACTGGCGATACTCTGACAAGCAAAGAACAGAACATCACCCTGCCCGTCCCCACCTACCCCCACGCGCTTTACCGTGTGGCAATCAATCCGAAGACCCAGAGCGACGCTGCCAAGATGAGCCAGACTCTGACCCGCATGACGGAAGAAGACATGACCCTCACCTGGGAAATGCAAGCTGCCACGCACCAGACACTCTTGTTCGGTATGGGCGATCAGCACATCGACGTTGCCCTTAAGCGCATGGAGCAGAAGTTCCAGCTCAACCTGGTTACCCTCGAACCCAAAGTACCTTATGAGGAACATATCACCCGCGAAGGTGCCGCAACCTATCGCCACAAGAAACAAACCGGCGGTTCCGGGCAGTTTGGCGAAGTTTCACTCAAGGTTTTCCCGATCGAAGGTGAAGATTTCACCTTCTCGAATGATGTTTTTGGCGGCGCAATCTCCAACAACTATATGGGTCCGATCGAAAAAGGTATCCGCAGTGTTATGAAGGAAGGCGTTGTGGCTGGTTATACAGTCCACAATGTGGGCGTCTCAGTTGTTGACGGTAAAGAACACCCCGTTGACTCCAAGCCAATTGCCTTCGAAATTGCCGGTCGTGAAGCCTTCAAGATCGCCTTCAAGGAAGCCAATCCGGTTCTCTACGAACCTATCATGCGCGTCGCGGTCACCGTGCCCGAAGCTAACATGGGCGATATCATGGGCGACCTCAACACCCGGCGTGCCCGCGTGCAGGGTATGGACACCGAGCATGGTAAGTCCACCATCAATGCCCACGTTCCGCTTTCGGAAATGATGCGCTACACCACCAACCTGCGCTCCATGACCGGTGGTCGCGGTATCTTCACGATGGAGTTCGACCACTACGAAATGGTCCCCACCCAAATGGCGCGCGAGATCATGGACGCCCGACAGAAAGAACTGCACGAGAGCGAATAAACTCGTTTTTTGAAACATGAGGCTGGCTGAAAAGTTAGCCTCTTTTTTTGTGTAACTCGAAATGTGTTTTGAGCGTAGGTCAGGTCGCGCAGCCTGCCCCGTGCTTTTTTGGCGGGGTTCAACCTGACGTCAGAAGCCTACTTGAAGATGAAATTTAGCCAGCAGAAACAAACTCGTACTGGTGATAGTCGCAAACTGGCCAATAGCCAACTTCCTGGTAAATCTTATTGCTGGTAGGGTTGGAGAGGTCGGTGAAAAGATTGGTCAATTCATACCCACGTACGAGGAGTTCTTTGGACACCTCTGCCACCAGAGCCCTGGCATAACCTCTACGGCGAAACACAGGCGGAGTGTAGACGCCGCCGACACAGATGCCCTTGATCTGTGGACGGGTAGCAATGGTAATACTGACCACCTCGCCGTCATCTACCCAAAAGAAAGTACGCTTCAGCCGGATATTTACCAGTTCCGATTCCGCAGTAGTCAGTCTGCGGGGTCCCCAAATAACTTCTTTGATCATGGCATTGTGCATTTCTGCCGCGATCTGAGCATCGGATTCTTCCGCTAACTTCATACTGCCTGCTGGATAATCGATTGGCAAAACCTGCCGCAATTCATACGCCCTGGTGTTCATAATCCGCCTTGCCTGCTGCCCGGTTTTGTCCCGCCAGATCTCAGCAAAACAATCACTGACTGAATCGACGCCATTCACACCAGGCAATCGCCAGCCGCTTGTGATCAGAGCATCAGCAAGCGTTTCCAGTGCGGGTTTATTTATAGGCTCGCTCTGAACAACCAACGCGAAAGGAGGAGTCATTAACGCTGAAGCACCCATCTTTCCACTCTCATCTTTGACCAACGCCATCAAAGGCATGGCTTCCCCATAGGCATGCAAGTCGGACTGCAGACGAAGCGCCAATCCCAGGATCAGGGAGTTGCGCGTTTCAGCGGCTTCCCAAAGGTGGTGTGCTTGCTCGTAATAGGTAAGGGGATTGTCAAAGATTGTCACCGAGAACATGTTTGCCTCTTTCGGAAAATATCTTACGCTTTCCAGCCAAATTCTGCCAGCTCGATTGCGCCATCGGCGTCAAACCGAATGCCTTCATCCTCCAGCAATGCCCGCTGCAGCGCCGCATCGGGTCCGGTCAGGCTGATTCTGCCGTGTCGGTTGATCACGCGCTGCCAGGGTACACCTTTGTTTTCAACATAGCGCAGAGAAGCCAGGGCAAAACCAACCATCCTACCGCTGCAGCCGCCGACCAATTTGCCAATTTGACCGTAGGTAGCAACTTTGCCCGCAGGTATCGATTCCACCAAGTCAAAAATGCGCTGATGAAGCGCTGAGCCGTTTTCAGTTTTCATGGATCAACTTCCTTGTAAGAAATCCTTAAGTGAATTACGCCGTTTTGGATCTCTGAGCTTACGCAAAGCAGAGCTTTCGATCTGCCTGATGCGTTCACGCGTCAGACCGAAGTGGGTGCTAATCTCTTCCAGTGAGTGGTAAACGCCATCTTTAAGACCAAAACGTAATTCCAGGACCTCCCGTTCACGCTCAGGCAAGCCATCCAAAGATTCACGCACAGACTCGCGCAAATTATCGCGCATGACTTCTTCCATAGGTTCGATCGCGTCCATGTCGGGGATGTAGTCCCCCAGGGTGCTATTCTCCGCATCTCCCACCGGGCTTTCCAGCGACACAGGCTCCTCAGCGGACTTTAATACCGCCTCCACCTTCTGTGTGGCTTCATCCCAGCGATGCAGCAGAGCAGGATCCGCCAATTCCCGGCTCCCCCCAATATCAAGGATGGCACTGACGTCATCTTCTGAAAGAAAACCCGATTTGACTGCCATTTCAGCAAAGGTCGGATCGCGCCCAAGGATCTGCACCAGGCGGTGCTGAATTTTGACCAATTTACTGATCGATTCAACGATGTGCACGGGGATGCGGATGGTGCGGGCGTTTTCATGGATGTAGCGCGTGATTGCCTGGCGGATCCACCAGGTGGCATAGGTGCTGAAGCGAAAACCTTTGGCAGGGTCAAACTTTTGAATGCCACGCAGTAAGCCCATATTGCCTTCCTGGATCAAATCCTCCATGGCAATGCCCTTATTGTTGTAGCGCTTCGCGATGCTGACCACCAGGCGCAGGTTATACTCCACCAGCTTCTCTCCAGCAAAATCAGCGCCTTCCTCCACGCGCGCGATGCATGCTTGAATGTCAGCCATGCTGGCTTCAAGTCGCACTGGTTCAATGCCGGTTGCCCAATCCAGGCTAACCTGCTCAATCAGACCCTCAGGAAGGATGTAAGCATCCACAAAGAAGCGCAGCAGATCGCGCGCTAGATCCTCCCAGTG
>Ga0209203_1001290_pt1 | contig 18606 bp, 9 predicted proteins | sample AD_UKC109_MetaG_FD_184423 | JGI IMG/M metagenome (GOLD analysis project Ga0209203, IMG submission 184423) | Active sludge microbial communities of municipal wastewater-treating anaerobic digesters from Hong Kong - AD_UKC109_MetaG (SPAdes)... | ecosystem: Engineered > Bioreactor > Anaerobic >... | reverse complement strand
GCTGGGCTATGGTTACGGCCACAAACCGGTATGAAGAGAGGCTGTTCCGCTCACGCATGTTCCCGGTGATCACCCCGCTCAGCGAAGCGTAGGGCAGGTTGTTGGCCGAATAGACCACCACCAGCAGGAGGTAGGTGATGAAAGCGTAAATAATTTTTCCTGAAGGACTGAAATCGGGGGTGCTGAAAGCCAGTATGGCCATGGCGCCAAACGGTACGGCGGTCCAGAGGATCCAGGGACGGAATTTGCCCCATCGGGTATTGGTCCTGTCTGCTATGATGCCCATAATGGGATTGAAAAATGCCCCGAACATGCCTCCGAAGAAGATAATGAAAGAAGCAGTGGCAGGAGGGATCTTGTACACATCGGTGTAGAAGAAGGCCAGAAATGTCATCAGGGTCTGGAAGATCAGATTAGCTGCCAGGTCCCCCAGGCTGTAACCGATCTTCTCTAAGACGGAGATCTTTTGGGTCGGATTGTTCATAACCATTAATTAAGATTTATATTACCTCAAAATCCAGTACCTTCAGATCCGCATCATTTGAAGATGAACCGTACATGATCCGGTATTTTCCTGCACGGGGGGCCAGTTCGTCTACGGATTGGTCATAGAATTCAAAGGCTTTGGATTCCAATTCTATGGTAACATTGGTTGTGGCGCCGGCAGCAATGTTGACCCGTTTGAATCCTTTGAGTGACTTAATGGGAGCATCCGGATTGTCCAGGCTCTTAACGTATACCTGCACTACTTCATCGCCGTCATATTTACCTGTGTTGGTAACGGGTATGGTGATTTTCACGCCTCTCCCGGCTTTTACGCTTTGTCTGGACAGCCGGGCATCACCGTATTCGAAAGTGGTATAGGAGAGTCCGAATCCGAAGGCATAAAGGGGTTCTTCCCTGAAATACCTGTAGGTGCGGCCTTCCATATCATAATTCTCAAAATCGGGCAGCTGGTCTGTTGATTTGTAGAATGTGACCGGCAGCCTGCCTGCGGGATTGTAGTTGCCAAAGAGCACATCGGCAACGGCCAGCCCGGCGGCCTGGCCACCATACCATGCCTGAATGAGTGCATCGTATTGGTTTTCAATGTCACCAAAACCCATGGCACTGCCGGAACAATTTACCAGGATGACCGGTTTGCCGGTATTGTGCATGGCAGAAAGAAGTTCCTTCTGCACATCAGGAAGTTCAATTTTTGTGCGGTCACCGCCGCTGAAGCCATCGTAGGAAACTGGCATCTCTTCACCTTCCAGTCTGGCTGAGATCCCTCCGACTACAATGATGGCATCCGCGTTTTTCACCCTTTGGGCAAGCGCGTCAAACCCGGCAAGGTTCCTTTCGCTAAGGCTGAAGGTAAGGAATGCAAAGCCTTGTTCGCCTTTGGTGTAATCCACCTGAATGTTGTAGGTCTGTCCTTTGACAACCGGGAATGTTGTGACAGGTGTGGTTGATCTGAACCACCCGAATCCCCTTGCGGGTTCTTTCTGTTGAGCTACAGTCCTTCCGTTTACGGTAAACTTGAAAGTGTCGCTGCCAACCAGAGAGTAGTACATTTCTCCTGTGAAGTTGGCAACGAATTTGCCGGTAAGACGGGCCGAGATGTTGGTTTGGTTGACGTTGTCGGCAAAGCGGTAGTCTCCGAAAGTACGCATGTTGACCGTTGTGTAATAACCGGAATTGGCAGGCGTACCGTCGAATTGCTGGTTGTTGAAGAACTCGGCATAAAGACCTTTTCCTTCGTTGATGTCCGGCAAGTGGTCGGTTGTAAGGTAGCGGTCCACCAGTTCGCAGGCCTTGTCGTAAATGACTTCTGTGCCGGGGACAGCTTTTCTGATGGCGTCTACGATAGAGATTGTGTTCTCAGGCGTTGGAAAACCGTTGTAGTTGCCGTTGTGCATGGAAGCGTTGTCGGCATTGGGTCCGACAACGGCAATGGTTTTGACGTCTTTGGGCAGTGGAAGTACTCCGTTATTTTTCAGCAGTACCATGGCTTCCCTGGCAGCTTTCAGGGCGAGTGCGGTATTTTCCGGGCTGCTCAGGGTGCTTTCATCCAGGTCTTTCCAGGGGAGCATGTCTTCAGGATCGAACATGCCCAGTTCAATGCGCGAGCGGAGTATGCGTGTAAGGGCCACATCAAGGTCGGTTTCGTTGATAAGCCCTTTGTCAAGACTTTCAATGAGGGCTGCATAGCTCGTACCGCATTCCAGGTCGGTTCCGGCCAGGACCGCTGCAGCACTTGCTGTTGCCGCATCGGGATGGGTTTCGTGTTGCCCTTTTGTGTAAAAATTGTTTATCGCACTGCAGTCAGACAGTACCAGTGATTCATAGCCCCATTTATTGCGGAGAATGTCCTGGAGCAACCTTTCGCTGCCACAGCAGGGTTCGCCTTCATACCGGTTGTATGCACACATCACTTCCTGGACGTTCCCCACCTGTACGGTTTCCTTGAATGCAGGCAGATAGGTTTCCCAAAGATCTCTCATAGAAACGGTAACATCGAATCTGTGACGTTGAGGTTCAGGTCCGCTGTGAACGGCATAGTGCTTGACGCAGGCATGTGTCTTGAAATAATCCTTGTGATCCCCCTGCATACCCTTGACGGTGGCTACACCCATGACACTTGCCAGGTAAGGATCTTCACCGCTGGTTTCCTGTCCGCGGCCCCACCTCGGGTCCCGGAAAATATTGATATTGGGACACCAGAACGACAGTCCCTGATGCCAGATACCGCCTGTGGCTTCTGTCTTGCCGAACTCGTTATGGTCGGTTGTGTTCCATACGGCACGTGCTTCGTCGGATACGACAGAGTAGATATCGTACTGTTGTTCAGCGTTAAATGTGGCAGCAAGTGCAATGACCTGAGGAAAGACGGTAACATCGTCGTAACAAATGCCGTGTAAAGCCTCGTTCCACCAGTTGTAGGCCGGAATCCCCAGGCGGTCGACAGAGATGGAACCGTTCATCATGAGTCCGACCTTTTCTTCGGGGGTCAGCAGTGAGAGTAGGTTCTCAACGCGTTCATCTATTGAAAGACGAGGATTCCGGAAAGGATATTCGTAGCTCTTGTTGTTGCATGAGACAAGAGCTGTAAGCGCAACTGCGCTGATTAATAATGTTAAATTTTTCATTTATCGGGTTATTTAAGTTAAATCATTTTTCTTGGTAGTTGAATCGTATTTCTTTTAGTGGACGTGCAGGATCGTTTGTGATCAAAAAGACGCTGAAAGCTTTCTTCAGTGATCCGGCTTTGATCCTCATCCTTTCGCCGGGGCGGATCACATCGCCTTTATTGATATTGGTTTGTATGCCGGCATCTGTTTCAACGGCACGAATATGGAGGTCAGCGCTGCCTCTGTTTGCAATCACGGAGTGACCTTCAAAATTGCGTGTCAGTAATTTTCTTTTCAGCAAAACCAGGGAAGGAGAAACCGTCAGATCGGGAACAACAGATCCTCTGTCTCTAAAATGATCTGTGCATATGCAGGAAATATTTACCGCAAAAGGTGTTCGAACTCCATCTGCCAGAATGTCAACGGTATCTTTTTTTATTCCGTAGCTATCCGGATCATCCGGGATTTCATAGGTAAATTCAATATTGAGCGTTTCCCCTGGAGCAACCGATCCGGAGTGATCTGTTGATAAAAATGAAGATGCTGCGCGAGGTCGTGCAATAACCTTTACTGATTCTGAAGACGTATTGATAACGGATATCGTTTTTGAAACAGATCCTCCAAGCGGGATGTACCCCATATTCACGTGATTTGAAGTAGCATATACATTATCGGTTATCCTGAACCCAAATTGTTCACCAACACTTCGCTCTTCAGGGATCACATGGGCTGTAATGCTTAGTTTGACAAGGAAAATGCCTTCTGATGAATAGATGTCCACATACCTGTGCACCTGGCCGGTTTCCCCGGCAGGATTGAACCTGACGGTCATTTCTCCCATTTCACCGTTTTCAAAAGATTCCTGGGTGGCTATCGCGTTCACACAACGACAGCTGGGTGATACACGTCCGATTGTTACCGGACCGGAAGAAGAATTGACGAAAGGAAATGAGTGAAAAACTGATCCGTCCGCTTCCCTTATCTTGCCGAAATCCCATGTAACAATTTTGAAATCAAGTGGATGTGGCACTATTTGCGCCGGAAGAGCAGCGCAAAGGAAAAGATTAATAAGTAGGCAATAAAGGATCTTATACACATAAACAAACATAGGATAAAAAGTAGCTGTGAGCAATAAAATGAACTCTTTTCACAAGAAATGGTCTTATTTTGAAATATGTCATTATGCAATCAGCTGAGCAAGTTGTGAGATATGAACCGAATCTGCAATTATATGGATGAATACGGTAACTGTACGGAATTCTTTCATCATATTTTTACATCAAAAATGAATCGTTGTTTGTCAACCATTTTGACAATATTGTCTGCAGTAACCTTGGCTTCTTCGCAAACTCCTTCATGGTACAACCTTACGGGAAAGGCCTATCCGCAGGTAAACAAGGATAATTCTGTCACATTTACGTTCTATGCTCCGTCAGCCAACGCCGTGGTGCTTTCACTCGGTCGGGATTACGTGATGAACAGGAATGAGAACGGCCTCTGGAGCGTTACTTCAGATCCTCAGGAATACGGATTCCATTATTATTCATTGAAAGTGGGTGGTCTTTCATTCTCTGACCCCTCTGTGTATGCTTTTTATGGCTGCAGCCGTTATTCCAGTGCAGTAGAAGTTGCAGAAAATAAAACCGATAGTCAGTGGTATTTACCAAAGAGTAACGTTCCGCACGGAGCTGTCCGTTCTGTGAAATTCTGGTCCGGTGTCTGTAACGAGTACAGGCGGATGTATGTTTATACCCCGGCAGGTTATGAAACCGATCCTGGCAGACGTTATCCCGTACTTTATCTGCAACATGGCGGAGGCGAGGATGAAACTGGCTGGATATGCCAGGGCTTCGCGGACGTTATACTGGACAACCTGATCGCCGAAGGCAAGGCCGAGCCCATGATCATTGTGATGAACAATGGCTATGCACGCATTCCTGAAAGCGGCGATTCATTCTCGGGCTTTGAAAGCATGATGACCCGGGAAGTCATTCCTCTTGTTGACAGTCGTTACCGCACTATCAATGACCGTGACAGCAGGGCCGTTGCCGGTCTTTCCTGGGGTGCGAAGCAAGCGTATGACCTTGGTCTCGGCAATAAGGATTTGTTTGCCTATGTGGGAGGTTTCAGCGGGATGATCGTAATTGGAGATTTTAATTTCACAAACCCGGGTTTCAAAGATCCTCTGAAACTGGCAAGTGCTTATAACGGCGTATTCCGTGACCCTGTAAAATTCAATTCCGATTACAAACTACTGTTTATAGCCAATGGTGAAACAGAAGGCACACTTTTGAAAGACATGCACGAAATTCTTTCAGAAAGAGGGATCAGCAACATTTATTATGAATCACAGAAGACGGCACATGAGTGGCTCACCTGGAGAAGAAGCCTTCATGCGTTTGCACAGAAACTATTCAAATAGATCAAAATTTTTAAAAATGAGAACCCGAAGCATACTTGCAGCCGTTTTGCTGGCACTGTTTATGTCTCCCTCATGTGGATCAGGAAAACCGCCTGTTTTCTTAAAAAAGCCTTTCAGTGCCTCAACCAATATCCCGGGTAAAGAATACCCGAAAATCAATCCCGACTTAAGTGTTACATGCAGGGTGGAAGCTCCGGACGCCATTTCCGTGGAACTGGATCTGTGCAACAAAGTATATCCGATGGTGCAGATAGACGAAGGGGTCTGGGAAGTGACATCAGATCCGCAGGTTCCGGGATTCCACTATTATTTTATCAACGTTGACGGAGTCAGGGTATCTGACCCTTCTAGCAGGCTTTTTTACGGATGCGGTCTGATGGCCAGCGGTATTGAGATCCCCGAGGCCGGTGTGGATTTTTATATTGAGAAGGAGGTCCCTCACGGTGAAGTGAGAATGCAAAGATACTGGTCCGGTCTGACCCAGACCTGGAGGATTTGTTACGTGTATATACCTGCTGCCTATGATAAGAACCCTGAAACCCGTTATCCTGTGCTTTACCTTCAGCACGGCGGTGGAGAGGATGAGACAGGATGGGCAAACCAGGGCAAGCTGGATAATATTATGGACAACCTCATCGCTTCGGGGGAGGCCGTCCCCATGATCATTGTGATGGACAGAGGATCTGCGATACTTGCCAATTCAGTGGATTCGGAAAGAAGTCGCAACATATTCGATTTTTCTGCTTTTGAAAAGGTGGTCGTAGAGGAACTTGTCCCAATGATAGACGCAGGATACAGAACGCTTGCCGATCGTAACAACAGGGCGATCGCAGGACTGTCCCTGGGTGGTTTCCAGAGCTGGAGCATAGGCCTTTCACATCAAGACCTCTTCTCATATATTGGGGGTTTTAGCGGAGCGGGCATGGATCCCTCTCCTGAAAAATATCCGGTATCTCTAAATGAGCAGATGAATCTGCTGTATATAAGTATAGGTACAGATGAGCCTGAACAGATGTACGCTGGGGTAAAAGCATTCCACGACATGCTCGAAAACAAGGGTGTTCGGCACCTTTATTATGAATCAGAAGGCACGGGGCACGAATGGCTCACCTGGCGTCGCTCGCTCAGGCAGTTTGCGGCCTTGCTGTTTCGATAATCCCAGGTCTCGTCGGGTAGTTTAGTCTTCTGTCCGGAGATTCTTTACGAAGGCTGAGGGTGAAATATTGAACTGCTTCTGGAAACTGGTAGTAAAATAGGAAGGAGAGGAGAACCCTACCAGGTAAGCGACTTCGTTGATCCTGTATTCCTGTGTGGATAACATTTCAGCAGCTTTCTTTAACCTGCATATGCGAATGTATTCGTTGGTATTCAACCCGGTATTCGCCTTAATTTTCCTGTAAAGCGTAGACTTGCTGGTACCAAGCAACGTGGTGAGTGTGTCTATCCCCAGATCCTGCTCTGCCATATGTTTCATGATGGTTTCATGCAGTTTGTCCATAAAGGCTTTTTCTATATTGTTGAAAGATAGGCTATTAAAATGAGACAGAGGGGAATTGGCAAACTGTCTGTAGGCGATTTCCTTGTTTTTGAACAGATTTGAAATATTGGCCATTAACAGTTCTATTGCGAACGGTTTTTCTATATACCCGTCTGCACCTACTTCAAGGGTTTCAATACGGGTCTCAACGCCAACGGCAGCTGTAAGAAGAATGACGGGAATATGGCTATACTCTATGTCGTTCTTGATGAAGTTGCAAAGCTGACATCCATCCATTACAGGCATCATAATATCACTGACCACTAGATCGATCTTCTGCTCCTTAATGAGATTCATGCCTTCCTCGCCGTTTGAGGCAGTAAGGACATTATACTCGGACGACAATTCTTTGCAAAGATAGTGTTTCATCTCAGCCGCATCTTCGACAATCAGAATGGTATGTTTGCGGCTGTCCGAATCGGTCTCTGAAAAATTCTCTTCTGTAGAAGTACTTATATCTTCCTGATCAATAGAAGATTGAGGCTGTATCAGGGGCAAGGTCAGAACAAATGAATTCTTGTCTGTTATGTCAGGGTCAAGGATCAGGGTCCCGTTGTGGAGGTTGGCAAGCGTTCTTGCGTACGCCAGCCCCAGTCCCGTTCCATTACTTCCTTTCAGTTGTGCTGTTACAGTCCTGATCTGATAAAACGGAGTGAAAATCTTCTCTCTTTCATTACCCTGAATGAGATCCCCGTTGGTTGTCACGCGTATCACCACGTTCTGTTCATTCTCGGATATGCCCAGTGTCAACTCAATGCTGTCATTACAGTATTTGATCGCATTTGACAGCAGGTTGCTGAGTATCTTCTTTACAATTTCAGCAGAACACATCATCGTTACAGGATGGTCAGGTATGTTGACGTTGTAGGATATATGCTGTTCCTTAGCCGCCTTGGCAAAGTATTCACAGGTTTTCCTGACGATTGTGGAGATATCTTCCTTGAAAAACTGCACGGTGATCTGGTTTTTCTCCATTTTTCTGATATCAAGAAGCTGGTTGGTAAGCTCCAATAACCTGTTGGTGTTGGACTTGATGGTCATGATATCATCCCGGGACGATTCCGTATAATCCTTCTCCGAAACGATCTTGTCCACAGGCATTTTGATCAGGGAGAGGGGCGTGCGGATTTCGTGGGTGATGTTTGTGAAAAAATTGATCTTTGCATCGTATATCTCTTTCTGTTTCAATGCTTCCATTTGCTCAAGTTTGCTTGTCTCTTCAATTTTCCTTTTCTTGAACAGAAGTATGATGAAAAATACGGCAAGCGATACAATAATGAGAAAATAGAAAACGTATGCGGCCACTGACTTGTAAAAGGGCGGGACAACCACTATAGCAAGACTTTTTTGTGCTTCCGGTGAATCGCTTCCGATCACCTTGACATCAAAGCGGTATCGGCCCGGATTCATATCTGTGAAAACGACGGTATTCTCGTCTGAGATTTTCTTGATGGATTTGCGTCTTCCGCTTGAGAGGGAATACTCGTATTGAGGAGCACTCATATTTAAGTAGCTCAGAGCAGAAAAGGTAATGGAGAGATAGGCCGCATCAGTTTGCCTGATCCGTATTTTATCAGACATGATGGCAGATCTTCCGTCGATGTTTGTGGCGTTATGAGTCCCGTCTATCCCCGTGTGAATATCCTGAATATAAAGTGGGGCAGTAGCGACGGGGTCCTTCAGATTGGCAGGATTGAAAGTGATCATTCCATTAATGGTTCCGAGACATATTTGTCCCGAAGGGAATTGGTAACAGGATCCGTATGAGAACTGGTTTCCTACGATATCATTGTTATCCAGAAAAACCTTAAGCACGGATCCTGTGACGGGATCAAGGGTGATCAGTCCTTTGGTTGTGGAAACCCATAACAATCCTTTCTGATCCTGAGTGATGGCACATGCAATATTTGAAGGGAGACCGTCTTTACGGGTAATGTGTGTAAATAAAATGTCCCCTTCGAGGGATGTCCTGCACAAACCTCCTCCTTCGGTCGCAACCCAAAGCTGGTGTGTGACATCTTCAAAGAAGCAGGTAATAAAGTTGGATTCCAATCCGTGACCTGTCCCTTTCTGGATGGTGTCAAAAGTTCTGAGGCCGTCCTTACTGAAAAAGATACCGGAACCGTAGGTCCCTGCCCATACTGTTCCAAAGCTGTCCTGATACAGGGTGTGAATGAAACGGTGACCGGGACCCTCGATATATTCAAACGCATCTCTCTTCCTGTCATATCTGTACAATCCGTAAGTCGTCCCTATGAGAATGTCATCATCTTCGGTTTTAAGAATACACACACACTGATCAGTCGGGAGTCCCGGGTGTTTTGTGATTTTATCATTACCAAGATCATATAAATAAAGCCCTTTATTGTACGAGGCAATCCAAAGTATGTCCCCTTCCTGAAGCAAACCGTGGATGTTCAAATTCCCAGGAAAACCTTTCTTGTTTGAGTAACTAACGGAACTTTTGTTCCTGAAATTCAGCTTGTTTAGATTTCCGTCTTCAGTTCCTGCCCAAAGATTGCCAAGTCCGTCGGGTGTTAAGGCATGAACAAGCTTACCATAAAACGTCCCTTCGTAGCCCGTATAAAAGATCTGGCCAAAACTGTTTTTTCTGTTATGCCACAGATTCAGACCGCCGTAATAGGTCCCCATCCACACATTCCCTTCATTATCTTGTAAGATGCTTATAACATTTGTGTTGCTGAGTGCATTTCTTGCCGAGTCGTTGATCATGGATGCAGTCCCCTCCACCTCATCAAATACCACCAGCCCGTCAAGCGTCCCGATCCAGTGTTCAGTTTCTGTTCTGGGCAAGAGGCAATTGACTGGATGTCCGACATTGGTCAAATAATCACATTCTCCGTTTGCAGTATTTACTTTGATCAGGTCATAATTGTTTGTCGATATAAGGAGGTATTTGTTGTTTATGGCCTTAATATGAATGGGGTAGACATCGTCTCCGGTTTTTCTGTCGGTAGTTACGGGGAATACTTCGAAATAATCTGTTGAGGGATTGTAGCGCCGGATATCCCCTTCATAAGTGGTGAACCAGATGAATCCTTCCTTGTCAATACAAGAATGCAGAGCGGTAAAGTGTCTGTCAGCGGAATACCTCACAAACATTCCTGTACTTCTGTCCAGTTTGAAGATCGAGATATTGGAAATGAACCAGACGTTATTGTCTTTGTCGACATTGATATCAAAAAACCTGTGTCCGTCAAGTTCTTTTACGTGGGTTACTTCGTCTGTGAAAAGATTATAGAATCCTGTCCCGTTCGTAGAACAACACCAGAGCATCCCGTCCATGTCTTCACATAACGAAAAGATTAATCTGTTAATGCAGCTGTTGAGATCGGGTTGTTCAAGGACCGTAAAATCTTTTCCGTTGAACCTGCATATGCCGTCCTTGGTTCCAAACCAAAGGAATCCGAAGTGATCCTGGACAGAGCAGGTAACCGTATTGTTTGGCAAACCATCATCACTCTTATAGTGCTTGAAATAATATTGTCCAATGGCACTTGCGTGTATGCCAATGGCAAACAGCAGAGATATTGTCAGTATGAACCGTTTCATATATGGAATGACCTGTAATTTAATTTTGCGAAGATACTCATACTTGTTTTAAGAAATCGCCCAAATGCTTTCAATAATGATTCTTCTTGACCGCGCAAGTTCCTCCTTTGCAATGTTTACGGCACTATTAGGGTAATTGAGACTGAGAAGGGGCCTGTCTGACGGGCTTTTGCTCGGGAAAGATTATGTTATCGTTCACACGCTTTGAATTTTGATTCATAAGGCAGTGTCCGGGATGCACTTCGTGTCTTGTGGATGATTATCGAAGCAATATGAGTCCAATTTGCAATTTTGTTCGTTGATAGATAAATACCTTTAAAATTGAAACCAATTTAACCAAATTACTTATTTTTTAACCTATTATCTAATTTATGACAAAGCAATTATTATTTGTAGTAAAAATCGTCTTGATTTTTGCCGCATGCCTGACGGGAATAAACTCATATGCCCAGTCACGTGCTGTAAGCGGTAAAGTCATCGATGCTTCAGGTGCTCCAATTGCCGGAGCATCAGTCATTGTCGTTGGTAATGAAAGTATTTATACAGTTACCGACTTAGATGGAAACTTTGCGCTGGAGGTTCCCGCGGGAGCCAATTTGAACGTATCATTTATCGGTTACAAGTCACAGGTGGTTGCCGTAGGCAATCAAAGGACTTTTGAGATCACTTTGATAGAGGATACTGAAGTACTCGAGGAAGTGGTCGTTGTCGGTTATGGCGTCCAGAGAAAAAGCGACGTTACCGGTTCTGTTTCATCTGTCAAGGCGGAGGATCTAACCAACCGCTCTACCTCAGATGCTGCAAATGCATTGCAGGGTAAGGCAGCGGGTGTTCAGATTCTGAACTATTCCGCAGCTCCCGGTGCAGGCTCACAAATCCGGGTACGCGGGTATTCTTCCAATTCATCCTCAGGCCTGGGGCCACTGCTTATTGTTGATGGTCTTCAGGTAGACAACATTCAGTATCTGGACCCCCAGATGATCGAATCCATGGAGGTTCTGAAGGATGCGGCATCAGCTGCCATTTATGGTGCCCAGGCAGGTAACGGAGTGGTGCTGATCACTACCAAGACCGGCAAAAAAGAAATGGGTGCCGGTCAGGTCTTCTATAATTTCCAGAATGTATGGAATTCACTGGGAAAGGCGCCTGAAATAATGAATGCAGCGCAGTATATTGATTATAAAATTGCTGAAGGTGTTCTTACTCAGCAACGTCTTAATGAACTTGGATATGACGGTACAGATACCAATTGGGCTAAGGAGGTATTTACTACCAGTCTGACCAAACGTCATACCGTTGGTTTTATGGGAGGAAATAACCGGGGTCAGTATTATACTGCACTCAGCTATGTCAATGACGACGGTATAGTAAAGGGAGACAAGGATGTTTATGAACGTCTTTCTGCCCAGATCAACGCCGATTATAAGATCAAGGATTGGCTTACAGTCGGGACAAACACTTCTATTGAAAAGTGGAAAACCAGATCGGTCAGCCAGCACACTGAGTATGGATCCTTCATGATGGGAACACTGACACAGGACCCTCTTACACCTGTATATTTTCCTACTTATAATGACCTTACCCAGGATTTGAAGAATCACTATGATGCCGGAGACAATATCCTTGGTGATGAAAACGGATTTTATGCCGTTTCAAGGTACGCAGAGACTGACTCGGGTCACCCGTTCGTACAGAGAGATAAAGAAGACGTTGAGAATCAAGGAATAAGTATACGTGGTACGCTGTTCGCCAACTTAACTCCCATCAAGGGTCTGACGATCACCTCTAGGTTTGGATACCGGATTTATCAGAGTTATTACACCAGGTATGCCCCTCCGTATTATGCCAACTCAATGGCTTATAAAACAAATTACGATATCCAGGCAAGAGCGAACCACGGATACTATTACCAGTGGGAAAATTTCGCCAACTATTCTTTCAATGTCCAGAAGAATACATTCACCCTCATGGGAGGTATGTCTTATATCCAGAACAACTCTTTTGGTGTCGATGGAACGGGTTCCGGTCCTGATCCTCTTCAGGGATATGCTCCTAACTTCCGCTATTTGTCTTATCTGAACAATAATCCGGAAACATCAAAAAATGTGACCAGTTCTCCCGGAGTATCCGCCAATCTTTCCTACTTCGGACGTATCCACTGGAATTATGCAGACAAGTACAATATCCAGGTAAACTTTCGTGCAGATGCGTATGATTCATCAAAACTTCCAATAGATGCCCGCTGGGGATACTTCCCTTCAGTATCGGCAGGTTGGGTGCTTACCAATGAATCATTCATGCAAGGGATCAGCAAAGAGGCGCTCTCCTTTCTTAAGATCCGCGGATCCTGGGGTGTGAACGGAAATATTGCCGTATTGAGCAATTATCCTTATGCAACTACCATTTCCTACAATGCCAACTATTATCAGTTTGATCCCGCCTCTCCTAATGTATCTTACGGATCCAGTCCCTCCGGACTTGCAAATCCCAACCTTACGTGGGAAACTTCTGTTCAATGGAATGTTGGTTTGGAGGCACGTTTCCTGAACGACCGGCTTTCTCTGGGAGTTGACTATTACGAAAAGACTACCAAGGACCTTCTTGTCAGCATTTCTCCAGTTGCCGAGGTGGGAGTGGGATCTTCCACCATCAATGCCGGAGAGGTTGAGAACAAAGGGGTCGAGCTTGAACTGGAATGGAAAGATTCCAGAGGAGACTTCAGTTATTCTGTCAATGCAAACATGGCATACCTTAATAATAAGGTGACATTTCTTGATCCCACCATTTCCAGGATTACGGGTATGTCAGCACCTCAGGGGTATGAGACCTTCTCCGCGTTCGAGGTGGGATACCCGGTTTGGTATATGAGAGGTTATCAATACGAAGGGGTGGATAGCGCAACAGGTAAACCGATTATAGCAGATCTGAACGGGGATGGTCAAATTAATAACCTTGACCATACCATGATTGGTTGCGGTATTCCTGATCTGACTTATGGTCTGACCATCAAACTTGCATGGAAGGGTATTGACTTTACATTATTCGGTACAGGAACTTATGGTAATGAGATCTTTGCCATACATCATAGAACTGACCGTCTTTTCTACAACTCACTGGAGTACTTCCACAAGAATGCCTGGACAGAATCCAATAAAAATGCTTCCATGCCAAGTGCTATCAGTGTGGCTACTGACGCACAATTCTGGGGCTCAAGTGCCTCGATATTCGACGGATCATACTTCAAGATCAAACAGATCCAGCTAGGTTATACGCTTCCCCGGAATTGGACCAAAAAGATATTGGTCAGCAACCTGAGGATCTATGCTTCTCTGGATGATTATTTCACCTTCTCAAAGTATCCCGGTATGGATCCAGAAACAGCACACTCAGGAGCTGCCAATTCCATGGGATACGATAAGGGGTCCTATCCTACCAGGAAGAAAGCTGTTATAGGTATAAACATTGCATTCTAATAACCCAATTTAGATTATTATGAAAAAATATATCATTCCCATTTTGTTACTGACCTTAGGTTTGAGTTCTTGTGAGAAACTCCTTGAGATCGATCAGAAGGGAGTCATTTCTACGGACTCCTTCTACCAAACCGATGCAGATGCCGAATCTGCGTTGGTTGCTGCGTACGAGAATGCGAGTTATGGATTAGTCAGACATAATGATTATATCTACTCTCCGTACAATGCATTGCTTACTTACCCGTCGGACGATATTTACGCTGCCGGAGCCTTTTACGGTGACAACGATTTTCTTGCGGCTCTGACGGAGTTCCGTTACGATATAAACAACCAGGCCATTAGTAATCAATACAAAGGTTTTTATAAAGTGATCTACGGGGCAAACCTGGTAATTGATAATTTTGAATATGGCACAAGCGCCGTTAAGGACAGGTGTATTTCAGAAGCAAGGGTTCTTCGTGCTTTCAGTCACATGATGCTTGCCATTCTATGGGGCACTCCCCCCATAGTTGATCATGTACTGACCGGTGCGGATCGTCCCGGAAATTCCGCCAGTCAGGAAGAAGTTCTCAGATGGGCTGCCGCCGAGTGTATTGACGCTGCCAAATATCTTGATGAAAGACAAAGCACAGGAGACAAACCCGGAGCTGTCAAGATCACCAAAGGCGCCGCCTATGCCTTTGCCGGTAAGGCACTTATGTTTGCTAAAGATTACTCGGCCGCTAAGACTGAATTGAAAAAAGTAATTTCTTCAGGCAAGTATGCCCTTGTTCCCGGCAACAGGATTGGAGAGAATTTCCATGTTCCAGGTGACGGCAATGAAGAAAAAATCTTTGAATTAAACCACGTGTACAATTCCAACATTGGGACCTGGAGTGGTCGTATTCAGCGTTCCACCTGGATGCAGATAAATCTTTGGAACTGGCGTGCCGACAGATTGGGAGGCACCCCAACCCACCTCTTTGGCGGAGGCTGGGGAATGATCCATCCTACTGCTGCATTTGCAGAAGCACTCATAGCCAATGACGGTCTTGATTCGTACCGCCGCAAGGCATGGCTCTTGACTTATGATGAGGTTCTTTATGATATGCCTTATCTTAGCGATAGTGATAATCCCACTCGTGAGGATAAGGAGAAAGATCCACGTCGCGGGATAGTAGAACCTGTGGGTCTGTATGGATGTGAAGGTTATTTCCATCTTAAAATGATTGCTCATGCAGATGATGTCATACAGGGGTCGTATTCTGACGTTAACTTTTTGATTATGAGGTATGCAGAGGTGCTTCTGATGTATGCCGAATGTTGTGCCCAGACAAACGATAACGATGGACTCCAATATCTGAACATGGTGCAGCAGAGAGCAGGTTCTCAAACCATAAGTACCGCCCTTACTCTTGATGCGGTTAAGAAGGAGAAACAGTTTGAGATGTGGATGGAAGGTTGTCGTTTCATAGACCTGCTACGTTGGGGCGAAGCAGCAGCTAAACTTGCCAGTAACGGGGATAGCATTCCTACGTTCAAAGATAAATTTGCCACTGAAAGCAGCGGCAAGCACGAAGGCTTCGTTGACTGGTCAGCTTCGAATGTGAACCAGGGAAAGGAACACGGATTCAAAACCGGAAAACATGAGCTTTATCCTTTTCCTTTCAGCGAAATATCAATCAATGAAAATATAGTACAGAATCCAGGATGGTAGGTTTAAGTTTTGGTTAGGTTCCACATACGTTTTTTTTGTGCGGGAGTGGGTCCCATCACCGGGGTCCACTCCTTTATATAAATGAATGCTCTTTAACATAAATAAAACACGATTATTCAATGAGATTATCAGCTTTATCCTTCATCGGCATCTCGTCCTTGTTGCTGATCGCATGCAATACCAGTTCACAGTCTGGAATCAAAGTTCCTGAGGTAATCCAACCCGGAGAACAGGCTCCTTTTGCCGATCCCGGACAAAGGAATTTCGGGGGGTTTCAGAGGAGAGACTCAACAGGCAATGCTCCTGCACCACGCCCGAGATTCCAGATACCGGAAGTCAGAACGGTACATTTTAACGAACTGATCATGAGCGATCCTTTTATTTATCCCCATCCTGAAACGCAAACCTATTACCTTACCAGTTCGGGCGGATGGATGTATAAAAGCAATGATCTTAAGATGTGGACCGGTCCATATAATATAATTGATATCAGTGGACTGTGGTTAGAGAAGGCCGGATTTGCCGCCGCAGCCGAGATTCACAGAATTGGGGACAAATATTATTATGCCGGGACATGGAGTGACCACAGTGATCTTATTGAACAGGTTCCCAGAAGATACAATGTCCCTCATAACCAGACCTATCTGCTCAGGGCAGATAACCCCGAAGGTCCGTATACATCATTTGCCATTGAGCCCGGTTATGATTACCAGCCTCGTGAATGGGATTGCATTGACGGAACGCTTTATGAAGAAAACGGGAAGATTTATATGATCTTTGTACACGAATGGACACAGCTCATTGACGGTACGATGGATTACATTGAACTCGCTCCTGACCTGAGTTATACCGTTTCCGAGAAGCCTGTCACCATGTTCCGGGCAACGGAAGCTCCCTGGGCGATGGAAATGAATTCCATAGGTGAAGCCACTTTTGGTCTGAAAATGCCCGGATGGGTAACAGACGGGCCCCAGATGTTCCGTACGCAAACCGGTAAGCTGGGAATGCTATGGTCAAGCTGGGGTAAAGAAAGATATGTTCAGGGAATTGCTTATTCCGAATCCGGAACCATAGCCGGTCCCTGGGTGCAGGAAGAAGAACCGTTCCTGTCCAATAATTCAGGACACGGCATGTTGTTTAAAACATTTGAAGGGAAACTGATCTTCCTGGTTCATCATGCTGAAGAACACGGACCCAGAAAACCGCAATACTGGAATGTTGACGATTCCGGAGATAAGCTTGTCCTGGGCAATCAAATCAATATCTGATGTTATGAAAAAATTGTTTTTAGTTCTCTTACTTATTCTATTCGCTCTTTCATCTGATGCACAGGATAAGAATTTCCATATTTTTCTGTGTTTCGGACAGTCAAATATGGAAGGAGCCGCCAGAATTGAAGCTCAGGATACATTACATATCAGTGGTCGCTTCCAGATGATGGCCGCAGTGGACGATCTGTCCCGCGGCCGTGTGAAAGGGGAATGGTACAGGGCTGTGCCTCCTCTATGCAGAGAAAAAACGGGCCTTACTCCGGTAGATTATTTTGGCCGTACTTTGACAGAACTGCTTCCCGAATATCATTCCATAGGTGTCATTAACGTTTCCATTGGAGGATGCAAGATCGAAGCTTTCATGAAAGATCAGATCGCAGCGTACGCAAAAACGGCACCGGAATGGATGATACCTGCGCTCGAGGCATATGACAACGATCCTTACCGGTGGTTGCTGGATCTGGCAAAGAGGGCACAGAAAGACGGAGTTATCTCCGGCATCCTTATGCATCAGGGCGAGTCAAATATCGGAGAAGAAGATTGGCCTCTCAAAGTAAAAAATGTATATGAAAATTTGCTCAAAGATCTGGATCTTAAAGCTGAAGATGTTCCTCTGATTGCCGGAGAAGTAGTAAATGCAGACAGGGGGGGGAGGTCCGCAAGTATGAATGTTATCATTGATAAGCTGCCCGAAACCATTCCTACAGCCCATGTGGTATCATCAAGCGGTTGCACCCAATTCTTTGACCAGATCCATTTTGATGCTGCAGGCTATCGTGAGATGGGCAGACGTTATGCTGCAGTTATGCTCCCGCTTATGGGATACGAAGCCCCTTCCGTGCGTATGTATCATGTTCCTGTAGAATCTCCCGTTCTCCATCGTTTTGGAGGAGGTGTGACATTCAATATCAGAGCCCCTCATGCCCGTTCCGTTCTTCTTTCCTCACAGTTTCTTACTGAGAATGTGCCTTTGACAATGAACAGGGAAGGTATCTGGAGTGTAACAGAAAGGGTGAAGGACCCGGATATTTATCCTTACCATTTCATTGTAGATGGTGTCACCGTGGCTGATCCTTCCAATACGGATATCTTCCCGAATGAAGGATTCAAAGCCAGCCTTCTTACCATTCCCAATGAAAAGGCATTGTATCACGTAGACGATGTTCCCCACGGACGTGTGATTTATTGTACGTATAAATCCGAAGTTCTTGGTATGAATCGTCCTGTGTTGGTATACACTCCTTCTGAATATGAAGAAGGGGACAGTTCTTATCCCGTTTTCTACTTGATCAGTGGTACTACCGATACAGAGGAAACCTGGTTCAAGGTGGGCAGGGTAAATACGATTCTGGACAACCTCATTGCGCAGGGAAAAGCGAAACCCATGATCGTTGTGATGCCTTACGGTAATATGATGAACGGGACGCCTATGCCATCTTCTTTGCAGGCGGCCGAAATGTACAAAGTGTTTGCCAATGAAATGACGGAGTGCATTATTCCATTTGTAGAGAAGGAATTCCG
>Ga0209203_1001287_pt1 | contig 18621 bp, 15 predicted proteins | sample AD_UKC109_MetaG_FD_184423 | JGI IMG/M metagenome (GOLD analysis project Ga0209203, IMG submission 184423) | Active sludge microbial communities of municipal wastewater-treating anaerobic digesters from Hong Kong - AD_UKC109_MetaG (SPAdes)... | ecosystem: Engineered > Bioreactor > Anaerobic >... | reverse complement strand
GCTATCCGCGGTATCGACCACGAAACGCCCGCTGCCATCGGTCACCGGATAGCGTCCGGCCGGCGGCGCGCTGGCCTCCAGTGCATCGTAGACCTGCACCAGCACCATCTCGCTGCCAGCGGCAAGCCGTGCCATCCATGCGCCGTCGCCGCTCCCCAGACCGGCGAAATCACTGATCAGGAACACCAGGCTGCCGGGGCGCACCAGATTGACCAGGTGTGCCGCGGCCGCCGGCAGCGAGCCAAACCCGGACCGGGGCGCCGGCAAGGGCACAGGCCCGTCGCGTGCGGCGGTGAGTTCCGTCAGACCATTGAGCAGCGGCAACAGCGAACGGGTGTGTGCGGCCGGCCGGTATTCAACACGTCGCTGCTCGTTGAACACCACGCCGCCGACCCGATCACCCTTGTCGACCGCAGCCCAGGCAAGCAACGCTGCAGCCTGCGCGGCGACCACCGATTTGAATGCGACACGGGTGCCGAAGCGCATCCCCGGCCCGATATCGACCAGCAGCCACACCGGCCGCTCCCGCTCTTCGCGAAACAGCTTGACGTGTGCGACCGTCGAACGCGCCGTCACACGCCAGTCCATGTTGCGCGGGTCATCACCGGGCTGGTAGACGCGCGACTCGTCGAACTCCATGCCGCGACCGCGAAAGCGTGACAGATGACCGCCGCTGCGCGTTGCCAGCACCTTGCCCCGCGGCGCGATCTGCAGGCGCCCGGCCTCCTGTCGCAGGGCAATCAGCGACGCCAGGTCGATACCGACACCGCTCTGTCTTGTGTGCAGCGAAGGCTCTCTCACCCGGCCATCCTCAGGGTACGGGCACGAGGGCGAGCAATGCCTCGATGAATCCCTGCGCGGTACTGCCTTCGGCCTCGGCCTGGTAGGACAGGATCAGGCGATGCCTCAACACATCAGGGGCCACCGCCTGGATGTCCTCCGGAGAGACATAGTCACGTCCGCCAAGCCAGGCCCTGGCCCTGGCGCAGCGATCCAGCGCAAGCGTTGCGCGCGGGCTGGCGCCATAGCGCAGCCACTCGCCGAGGTGACGACCATAGGGCGCGGGATCACGGGTGGCCAGCACCAGGTGCAGCAGGTAGTCCTCGACATCGGGGGACATGAACAGTTCGAGAATCGCCCGCCGTGCCTCGAACACAACGTTTTGGCTCACGCGATGCGGCGCTTCGGGCGGTTGCGCCCTCGCCTCCTGCCGATGCAGCAGGAGTATCGCCTTCTCGGTGGAAAGATCGGGATAGTCGACGCGCACATGCATCAGGAAACGGTCGAGTTGCGCCTCGGGCAACGGATAGGTCCCTTCCTGCTCGATCGGGTTTTGCGTCGCCATCACCAGGAACAGCTCGGGCAGGTGAAAGGTCTGGCGGCCGACCGTGACCTGACGCTCCCCCATCGCCTCGAGCAACGCCGACTGCACCTTGGCAGGCGCCCGGTTGACCTCGTCGGCGAGTACGAAATTATGGAACACCGGCCCCTTGTCGAAGCGGAAGCTGCCGTCCTGCGGACGGTAGATCTCGGTGCCGGTGAGATCCGCAGGCAGCAGGTCCGGCGTGAACTGGATGCGATGAAAATCGCCTTCGAGGCCAGACGCCAGTGCCTTGACCGCACGGGTCTTGGCCAGCCCCGGCGCACCTTCGACCAGCAGATGGCCGTCCGCGAGCAGCGCAATCAGCAGGCGCTCAACCAGTTCCGCCTGGCCGAGAATCTGCTGCCCGATGTGTTGACGAAGGGCCTCGAACTCACTGCGCACGAATGCCGGTTGTGCCAAACCGTCTGCGATCGCAGCCGCTGACGACTGCCCTTCGGGTTCTTTCATGGGTGTCTGTCTCCTTTCCCTGTTCCGTAGCGCCTGTGACATCGGCAGGAAACAAATTGTTCCACCGACACATGGTGAGGGTATACCGCGATCAATCCGCCTGCCGGAACTCGCTGGGTGACACGCCGGTCCAGCGTTTGAATGCCCTCGAAAAATTTGCCGGCTCCGAAAACCCCAGCACGTAGGTCGCCTCTTTGACTGGCATGCGCTGCTCACCGATGAAACGGACTGCGAGTTCACGCCGCGCCTGGTCGAGCAACCCCGAGTAGGTGGCCCCTTCATCCGCCAGGCGGCGCTGCAGGGTACGTACCGATACGTTCAGCGCACGCGCCACGTCTGCAGCGTCGACACCACCGGATGGCAGGCTTTCGATCAACCGGATGCGCACGCGGTCCGAGAAATTTTCGTCATCGAGTCGCGCCATGTAGTCGGCGACGATGCGTTCATTGTGACGGGCCAGCGCACGGTTGGCCGTCGGCAGCGGCCGTTCGACATCGTCACGCCGAAACACCATTGCATCGCATTCGGCACCGAAACGGATCGGCGCACGAAACAGTGCATAGAACTCCGCCGCACAGGGTGGCTGTGGACGCACAAGCTCTAATGACAGCGGGGCAAAACCCTCACCACAGCTGACCCGGCAGAGGCTGACCAGGGCGGACCACAATGCATCCTGTGACTGGTCCTGCGAACGTCGACGGTACAGCACCCTGCCGACCGAGAGGCGGCATTCGTCACCGGCCAGCGAAAGCTCGAGTTCCATCGCATCAGAAATCGCCCGGAAATAGCGCACCACTCGCGTCAGTGCGTCATACAGGCTGTCGCTGGTCAACCACGCGAATCCGAGCGACTGCAGCGAGGCCGGGCTGAAACAGCGCGCCACACGCAGTCCGATACAGGGATCCGCCGTCAACTCGGTCGCAATGAGCCAGGCATGATCCAGCTTTGCATCGTCAAATCTCGCGCCTGGCTCATTCCATTGCGCGGGGTCGAGGCCTGCCTGACGGAACACCTGCGCGGGATCCAGGCCGTAGGATTCGATCACGCGCCACAGCGTCTGCGAAGCGGTTGTAATCGTCGTGCTGTGACTCATGATCTCGTTGGCACCGCGGGACAACCTCCTGGCGCGCCGGGATTACCGGCCCCTTGCAGCCTGATTCTACGCTGAAGCCTCACTGGCAGAAGAGCCAGGGCCACACTCGGCGTCTGAAGGAGGCCGCAAATGATAAACCAGGATTTCCAGCACCTTCGCGAGCAGCATACCATCGCATCACCGATCGCCTTCGTCGGCATCGGGCTGCACAGCGGCCGGCGTGTGATCTTGCGTATCCTGCCCGCCAAGGCTGACACCGGGATCAGCTTCACCCGGCGCGACCTTCCGGAAGGTGAAAACCGCTTTGTCGCACTGTGGAACAGGGTCGACGGCACCGAGCTCTGTACGACCCTGAGCAACCGGCACGGCCATCGTCTCGCCACGGTGGAACATCTGTTGTCAGCATTCAGTGGGCTGGGTATCGACAATGCGGCCGTGGTGGTCGACGGGCCCGAGGTACCGGTCGTCGACGGCAGTGCCATGCCGTTCGTGTCTGCTTTGATCAATGCCGGTATCCAGCCGCTGGGCGTCGCCCGCGATCTCCTGGTCGTTCGTCGACCGGTGCGCATCCAGCATGGCGAAAGCTGGGCCGAGTTGCTGCCCGACCATACACCGCGCATCACCGTGAGCATCGACTTCCACCAACAGGACATCGGCCTGCAGTGCCTGAGCATGTGCATATCGCCAAACTCGTACGCACGTGAGATCGCGGCCGCGCGCACCTTTGGCTTCGCCGAAAACGTATGGCAACTGCGACGCCGCGGCCTCGCATTGGGCGGATCGGTGAAAAACGCCATCTTGCTGGAAAACGGCCGGGTCGCGAACCTGGAGGGACTGCGCTTTCCCGACGAATTCGTGCGCCACAAGGCCCTGGATGCCATCGGCGACCTTGCATTGGCGCCTGCGCCGATCATCGGGCACTACCGCGCCAACCGGCCGGGTCACCGCCTGAACAACGATTTACTGCGCCTGCTTATGAACGATGAACGAAGCTGGCAACGGGTTGCCGCCGCAGACCTGCTGGATGGCAGAATCAACGGGCTTGACCGGTCCATCATGGGGATGGGACTTCAACTCGACGATGCCACGGATGGCCCGGACCCTTCCCAGGCAATCAGCTGCGAGAAGGCGCCAGCCTGGCGTGAGGTGCTTGATCGCGTACTGGGAAGAACGGGCGACGACACGCAGTAATCATGGCGCCGCAGTGCAAAACGTCTGCACCGCCAGCATGAGTGGCGGTGCAGACAGATTGCGTCACTTCGGGGTGTAGCTGAACTTCTGTCCGCCGACGCTTGCCTCGTACATCAGGCCACCCTTGGCCACAGTGAACACCGCCATGCCCTTGTGGTACTTACCCACGGTGACCGCATCGTTCTTGCCGCCACTGGCGCCGGCGGTGGCACCTGTTGTGGCGGCCGTCGCGCCAGCAGCGGCGGTAATCGCCACCGCCTGCGCCTGGGCACCGAACTCGAAGTTGCCACCGGTGAACTCGCTGAGCGCGCGCTTGTCCTCGAAGAAGACAATCTGGCTGAAAGCCTGTCCGCCCAACTGGAAGCCGATCGTCACCTGCGTCATCGCGGTGTCACCGATATAGTTGCCCTGCTCGAAGACCCGGCCCTTGCCATGCGCGCCGCCTAGACCGATGCCACCCTTACCGATGGTTGGAAAGACTGCATAGCCATAGGCATGACTGAAGAAGGTGCCACTCTCGCCGGCATTCTGGAAGATCTTGACTGTGTCGGCGTAGTCATCCGCCCATGCGTTGACGGCAGGCAGCAACAACAGCGCCATACTCAGGCCGAGGAAACGATTGAGGTTCATACGATTTCTCCTTTGGACCGCTCAAGGGCGGGTGATTGTCAGCACGCGGTCATGACCGCTGTGCCCATTATTGCAGTGGGCGCCGAGGCATAAGTCGCCTATGCAGACATCTTGAGTTGCATTCGGTGCCCGGCATCCCGTCACCAACGACTATGCGGTGCTAAATGTCCACCGCGGTAGCATAGTAGCGTCGAGTGAAAGTCGTTCCCATGTCCAACTTCCGGAAATCCATCGGCCGATCGCGGACAAGCCAAGTGGATCACGTTTTCGGCCGCCAGACTGCTTGTTCGTCTGTCAAAGTGCAAACGCCGCTACCCGCTCAAATACCCAGAACACCGCCGTCGACCCGATTCCGAACGACGTGGCGGTGCGGACCCACCCCATATCGGTCTGCGACCGCAACATGCGACTTATCGCCGTTTGAACCGAGAGAACAGCAAAAACGAACAACAGCTGCCCGATCTCCACACCGAGGTTGAAGCTCAGCAGGCCGAGAACAAGGTCATTGCGTGGCAGCCCGATCTCAGCGAGCACACTGGCGAATCCCAGCCCATGCAGCATGCCGAACGCTACAACCAGCCAGAAGCCATGGCGCCACCCCCCGCCCCCGGGCTGCATGGCCGCACGCGCGACGAAGACTATCGACAGCGCAATACTTGCCTCGACCGGTGGCACCGGGACGTCGACCCATCCCAGTACGGCGAGCGCCAGGGTGACCGAATGCCCCACGGTGAAGGCAGTCACCAGCTTGACCAATGTCCAGCCGCGAGCCAGAAGACAGAGCGCCAGGACGAAGGCCAGATGATCGATACCCAGCAGGATGTGCTTGATACCGAACCCGACATACCGCGTGGCAGTGTCGGTTGCCGCCTGCCCGTTCCCGAGCAACTCGTCGAGGTTAAGGCGGATAATCCCACCGTCCGCATCGACATACCCCGCACTGCGGTCACCGGTGCCGCGCTGGACCACCACCATGGCGCCCTCGCGTTGCCAGTCGAGCAATACGGCATCGCCGCCTGGCCAGCCCGAGTCACAGTCGATGCGCCAGGTCGCCAAACGGACCAGCTGGCCGCTCGGCCTTTGCCCCAGTTCACTGAAGGCACAACCACCTGCCATGATCGGTGCAGTGGGTACCATCCTGGCTGGTATCTTGGCCTCGAGCAGAACACTTGTGGCGCTCAGCGGCGTCAACACGAGCCGTGCGACACCCAGGTCATGCGCGTGAACACTGCCCAGTAGCAAGGCCATCAGCAGCAGCGCCCCGGCAACTCTGACCACCGAATCAGCCACCGCTGACACCTGATGGCAGGATTACGTCGTATTGCGCACGCAGTGCCGCAAACATCTTTGCACGCTGGCTCTTGCGCCAATCCTCTTTCCAGTCGTCGACCAGCCGCTGATGCAACTCGGTTTCCGGCAACACGCGGGGCTCATGACGTTCCAGTACCCGGACCAGGTGCCAACCTCGCCCCGATTGCAGCGGGCCATACCACGTTCCCTCACCCATGGACTGAAGCGCCCGTTCGAACTCAGAACCGAAGAGCACGACCAGTTGCTTGCTGCTGTAACGCTCCATGTGCGGTCCGAGCCAGAAGGTGTCGCCAAGGCCCCGAGCTTCAGCAGTTCCTGCAACGATCGCGACCAGTGCCTGCTCGGCCGCTTCGCGATCGCTTTTGAAATAGACATGCTGAAACGTGGTGGCGCTCGGCGTCAGGTACTCCTGGGAGCGAGCATCGAAATGTGCCCGCAGCTGGTCTGCGGTCGGCTCGGGAGGATCCTCGCCAAGCAGAAAGTACATCTTGTCAGCGAGGCGTTTGCGCACATTCGCGTCGTTGCGGTACAGGCCGCGGGCGATCGCCTCGTTGACCAGCACCTGATGATCGACGTAGCCCGTGATAAGTTCATCACGCTCAGCTGGGCTGATCTCGCGATCAAGAACCATCCGGCGCTCTTCGACCAGATCATTTACCGCCGCGTCGGTGACGATGATACGCGGCTGCGCCTGCTGAACGACGTGGCTGTACGCGAGAAATATCAGGCTACCGGCCAGGACGAATCCTACAAGCGGGTCTCTGAGCAGCGGGGCAATACGAATTTGCATGGCTTCTTCTCCATGGGCGCCGGATCTTGCCGCACACCGCACAGCACTCCGTCCGGAGGGCCTACTGGCCATCATCCACGATGTCTGGATTGAGGTAACCCGGCTCTGTCAGTCCCTTCTTACGCATTGCCAGACCGTTGAGACACTGGCGCAGAATGGCCTTGGAGTTGAGCATGGTGGTATAGCCCGGGTCGGAATCCGGACGGATTTCGACGATCTCGACGCCGACCACATTACTCTCGGCACACAAACGGCGCATCAGCGGCAGGGCCTCGCGCATGTACATGCCGCCCGGTTCAGGAGTGGAGGTGCCGGGGATAAACGCCGGGTCGATTACATCGACATCGAATGAGATGAACAGCGGCTTATTGACCTTTCGGACGTCGTCCATGATGTCATCCATCACCGCTTTCCAGCCGCGCGCCTCCACCTCGGCCATCATGTGATAGCGAAGCTTGTTGTCGCGGTTCCACTTCACGCCGCTCATGTCCGTAGAGTTTGGCCCGCGAAGGCCGACCTGAATAATGTCCTCACCTTTGACCAGCCCATCTTCAACGAGGTGTCTTACCGGGTTTCCGTGGGTATAGAAGTGACCGAAGCCGACCGGTGCCTGATCCGCATGCGCATCGAAATGAATGATGCTGAGGTTGCCCTTGCCATATACATCTGTAAGGCCGGCGGCATCCGGGTACATCAGCGCGTGACCGCCGCCGATAATGACCGGTATGGTGCGTTTACCCGGTTGAATCTCCACGCCGGCTACACTGGCCACGAATTCTCGAACGGGATCAATGCTGCGCTCGATGCTCATCGGCGAGGTCGGGGCGTCACCGTAGTCGACCACGGTCAACTCCTGCAGCGCCGTCAATCCGGAGTCCAGCTCCGGCATCTCGAACGCCCCCCAGTTGTGATAGACCTCGGAGCGATGCGGATTGCGCATCTCTTGCGGGGCATAAGTACGCGCACGCGGGTCACCGATCAACTCGGCACCGAAGATGGCCACCTCGACCTTGCCGGCCTTCAGATCCTCCGGGGTCAACGCGACCGGCAAGTGAAAGAACGTCGGGATGCCGACCCAGGGCATGCCACCGACATAGCGCTGAAGGTTGACCGGCCCCGGCTCACGCCCTTCCGAGATGTCATCACGGATTTTTTTCCAGACGTCGTACGAGGGATCGTCAGGATTCAGCCTGACAATCGGCTCCTCGCCGGCATCGATCCGGTCAACCTCGTCCGGGGTGTCGGCAGAACCCATATACGCTGGCACTGGCACCGACATCGGCAGCAGCGCTGCCAAGATCACCATTATGAGTATTTTCCTGTTCATGATTCAGTCTCCCAAATGAGTACCACGCCGAATGCACCCGGGCATGGCGATGTTGGTTAGTGAATTGGCTATAAGAGAACTCTGAGGCGTACACCGCCGATCAGCGCGGCGTCCCGAGCGGTGTTGCCCTGCGGGTTCAGGATCAGCTGAAGGTCCGGTGTGACTTCGAGATTGGGCGCGAGTTGAAACTTCCAGAACACCTCCAGCCCATATTCGTTATCCAGCGCTGACGCTGTCGGCTCGGCCCACCAGCCAGCCACGCCGATGCGATCATGCTGGAATCCGAGCGGGTGCTTGATCTGGCCGCCCAAGGCAGCGCGCTGTTTGAACGCACGCCAGTCTTCACCGGCGTAGCTGTAGCGAAACAGCGTGCCGAAATCGGTACCGATGTCCTGATCGAAACTCAACGCCAGCGCCCAGCCGGCAGGCTGCTTGCTGACGCCCGAGCCGATGCTGTCGGTGTAGTAGGCGGTGAAGCGATAGGTCCCCTGGCCAAGGCCTGCGAGATTGTCAGGCGTCATGCCGAGTTCCGCGGCATATTCCCAGCGCCCGCTGTCGAGGGTGCGAAAACTGACATTCTCGGAGGTGCCGTCGGCCTCGCGCACCATACCGGTCAGATAGGCCCCATCCATGTGGTGCTGGACAAACAGGCCCATGCCGTTGCGGGCCGTGAAGGGAACCACAGTGTTGTTCACCAGTTGCGGTGTCAGAAAATCTTCACGATCGCCCACTGCATAGCGGTTCAGGTTCAGAAAGGTGCGCGTCGTCAGCTTGCCCACTCCCAGACGCAGACGGTCATCGAGCAGCCATTGCTCCCACGCCAGCATCTGCCACAGATCGCGGTAGTCGCCAGGGGCGGTGTCACCGCCGTTGACCGGCGTGATCACACCGACGTCATTCATGAACTGGGAGGTATTTCGGCTGCCGAGTGTGCGCGAGATCTGGTACCAACCCATCAGGCTGCCGCGCTTGCTGTCTGCCGCTACCGGCGCCCACTGGAAGATCAGATTGGTCTCGTCATTGCCCGTGTACACCCCGTTGAATCGCATATCCCACTGGAACTGCGGCGAATACTCGATTGTGTAGGAAAAGCCGTACTGGTCGCGGAGTTCGCTCTTGAACGCCTGATAACCGGACAACGCGTCCGTCAGGGGTTGAAAAAGCTCGTGGCCTGTCTTCCAGGGTTCCGCGGCCTGGGCATGCAGTACCGCAATCTCACCGTAAGTCGCAATGGCATCGTCGTCGACAGCCGCTATCGAAGCCGAGACAGCAAGGCAAAGTGCGGCGCATGAAGTACGCCGGAATCCAAGGTTCGGCTCGCACGCCCTGCATAGTCTCTTTATCATCGGGTATTGGGTTGTCTTGCAGCTCAGGGAGCAACGTGTTGCCGATGGTTTCACACACAGTCCGCCACCCGATAGGTTAATCAAGTTGTTAACGACGCCCTTTGTATTGAACTCATCTGGTCTGTGACATCCACTGAATCACCAATGACCGATCAGGCAGGCACAGCGCACACGCCAGGCGCGGCGGAGATTCGCGATCAACTGGAACGAATTCTCGGTGCACATGGTTTCAGGGCATCAGAACGCCTGCGCCGGCTGCTGGCGCATCTCGTGACACTGACTCTGGAGGACCGACAACGCGAGCTGACGCAAAGACACCTTGCCGAGGCGGTGTTCGGGCGCGGCAATGAATTCGAGCCTGAGCGCGACGCCATCGTCCGCGTCGAGATCCGCAAGCTCAGGCAGGCGCTGCAGCTGTACTACGCTGATTACGGCGCCAAAGATCCGATGGTGATCACCCTGCCCAGGGGGGCTTATGCGCCTCGGTTCGAGCGCTCGCAACACGCGCAGGCACAGGAAGATCCGGCTACTGCCTCTCGGCCTGGGCTCGACCCTGTCAGCCTCGCGGTGTTGCCGTTCGTCTATCTCGGCGAGGATCGGGACAAGGACTGGCTGGCACAGGGCGTGGGCGAGGAACTGAACACGATATTGGGCCGCATCCCCGAACTCCACGTCACCCCGCCCTATACGTTTTTCGACAAGGCATCGGTGTCCGAGCAGCTCGCGCAGTTGCACAATGAATCCACCGTCCGCTTCGCGATCGAGGGGTCAACCCGATGTGACGGCGCCCGCGTCCGTGTTACCGCACGATTGCACGACCTTTTGCTGAACCGGCAGATCTGGTCGGATCGATATGATCGCAATCTGGACACGACGGGCCTGATCGAGATACAGGAAGACATCGCGCGAAACGTGGTCGCCGCCGCTGCGGATATGCTCACAGGCGTGATCGGCCAGTCCCTGCGCAGCGAACTCAAACCCCAGCCGGACCAGCGGCTGGAAGTCTACGAAGCGATGGTGCGCTTTCATCACTATCTCCAGATGACCTCAGACGAGTCCTACGAAGCGGCACGACGCGCGCTCGAAGAGATCGCGGCACGTGACCGGTCCGAGCCACTTATCCTGTCGATGCTGGCAGATCTCCGTCGGGCGGCCTTCGCCTTGGGTTTCACAGACGAACCCGACCCCATCGATTCCTGTCTGGCCCTGTTGGGCGAGGCCATTTCACGGGCCCCGGACTGTCTGCCATGCCGCGTGTCACTGTGCTTTGCGCTGCTGCACAAGCGGGACAAGGGCGGACTCCTGGAACAGGTTGAAACCATATTGTCGGATCCGGCCTCGCCGGCCTCTTACCGGTCTGATGTCGGGGTACCGCTGGCACTGTGCGGAGAATGGGAACGCGGATGCTCCCTGCTGGGTGAACAGATGCGCACCACCCGGTTCTATCCCCATTATTTCCAGTACCCGCTGTTTCTGCACGCATACAGGCAGGCCGAGTACGAAAAGGCTGCCCTGCTGGCCGATTCCTTTCGCCCGGCACCCTTTTTCTGGCAACCATTGCTGCATGCCGCGGTACTGGGGCAGCTGGGGCTGCCGGACGAAGCTGCACCTCTGATCGAACGGCTGCTTGCGTTGCGCCCCAACATCCGGGAGCACGGGCGTCGCTATATGTCCTGCTATCTGATGGAGGACGATCTGGTGGAACAACTGACAGATGGACTGCGGCGCGCGGGACTGCACCTGCAATGACCCGTGCCGCTGCGGATAGCGGCGTTTTTCCAGTATGGCCTGTGGTCATGGCCGGCATAGCGGGTGCCGCCATGTTCAACCTGGCGCCGGCATTTCTCGCCTCGAATGCCGCCTGGTTCGGTCTCGACGACAGGCAGATCGGGTGGCTGATGAGTGCAGAAATAGCGGGCATCGCGATTGCATCCGTCTTGACCCTGCTGTTCGGCCACCGCGGTCAGTTGCGTACGCTCGCATTGATCGGACTGGGCGTCATCGTGGTGGGCAACCTGGCTACTCTGGCCGCGCAGACGTTCTCGTCGTATCTGGTGATCCGGTTTCTGATCGGTCTTTTCGGCGATGGTTTTGCGTACGTCACGGCTGTCTCGACCCTCGGTCGGCATAAGAACCCGACTCGGGCTTTCGCAACCCTGTCGTTCAGCAACATGTGCTTCAGCGGCACGGCGCTGCTTGCGCTGTCACAGTCGCCTGAATCGCATACGCGTCTTGCCGTCGTTGTCCTTTTCGCATTGCTGTCTGCATCGGCGATCGCGGCCTGGCGACGTTGGCCGCAGTTTTTGGACAGCGGCGCGGAATCGGGGTCGTTCCAGCTTCGGCCACTGCATATCCTGGGGTTGATTGGCCTGTTCGCGTTCACCGCCAACCTTGGGGCCGTCTGGGGTTACGCAGAGCGCCTGGCTGAAGGAACCGGCCTGAGCGGCGGGGAGATCACTGCACTGCTGAGCGTGTCGATCGTGTTTCAGGCCCTGGGTTCACTGCTGGCCATGTTTTGCAGCCGGTATCGACGGCCCGATCGCATCCTGGTCATCGTCGCCGGTCTGCAGATCGCAGGGCTATGGCTGCTTTCGGGTGCTACCGGGCCCTGGCTCTATATCGGCGGTCTCGCCCTCTGGGGGGGGTCATGGAATCTTGGTATCGCCAATCTGCTTGGGATGCTCTCAATGACGAGGGGTGGCCCAAGGTCACTGTCTCTCGCCCCCGGGGTCGAGGCCATGGGCGCCGCATCCGGCCCGCTGCTGGTGGTGGCGCTGATCCCCTTCGGCACTCAGGCCGCCGTGCCGCTGGTGGGCATACTCGGCGCCCTCACCGCCATCATCCTGGCCCTGCCGATGGCCAGACTTGTCCTTCCCCGCGGCCGGCTGTAAACGACGCCGGTGCACAGAACGGCCGGCATTCAAACCAGCGTCTCGTCGACCTCCTCGGACGCGAAGAAGAAGCTGGAGCCCTGCAGATCCATGAACTCAGGCTGCATTTCGCGTATGGCCGCAATGGCCTGCTGGATATCCGGCCGGTTCTCGATGGCACCGATCGCCGCCCCACTCTCCCACCATATCTCGAGTACCGCGTCGAACGGGTCCAGAGTCCCCCGCGTCTCCTGGATTACATGGTTGTAAGGAATCGTCAGGCCAAAACCGACCGCGATACGCCGAGCGCCGGACGCCAGGGCCAGATCATGGTAAGCCTGATGATACCCATGCCACTGACGGCGGAACTCATCGACCGAAAGACCCGGCTTGCGACGAACACATTGAATGAATCGAATCATCTGCGCTTCCCAACGTTGCCCAAAGGATGGAGCGGCGCAACCGCGTGTCGTGGCGCGCCGCATGAACACTTCGACTGCGATAGTGTGCCGCAGATGCACCGGCGTCAACGCACCACACCAACACTACCGACAGTGTTTTGACGTTGAATTGCACCTTATGGCAAGGTCCGCGAAAGCGCGGCGCACGCATCGGTGGAAAGTCGGCAATGAGGTCCCCATGCGCCGGACTTCCCGCCTACAATCAGGAAAGGGCTGTTTTCCGGTCCGAAATCCGGGCGGCGTGTTTGACCCCATCTGCTTTGGAGAACCGTAGACCATCATGACCGCAGCGGCACATGACGTGGTGGCGTTCGAAGAAGCGCGCGCGATAAAGCGTCGTCGGCGCACCCGTGTCGGGCTGCCTGTCGCTGTCGTGCTGATCATGTTGGTCTCATTGATCGGCATTGCCGTCTACAACTACAAGTCCATGCGCGCCGATGCACTGGCGCTATCAAAAGGCGTCATCGTCAACCTGCAGAACCGCATCGAGACCGAGGTCTCCGCCTACCTGTCACCGATTCCACGCATCATCAGCATGTCGCTCGACCTGCTCACGGACAGCACGCTGGAGGGCGTGCGTTATGAGCTCATGCAGCCCATGGGCATCGGCGTCCTCAACAGTGTCCCACAACTGAGCAGCCTGATCATCGGCAGCGCACAAGGTGAGTTTTTCATGGTGCGCCGTTTTCGCGACGGCGACGTAAGCGGGCTCGAGACAAAGATCATCCAACGACCGGAAGGTGCCAACGAGCCACAGGTCCGCCTGATCCGGCGCGATCCGCAGGGCAAGGTACTGAGTGACACCCGGGCACCATGGGACAATTATGACCCGCGGACTCGGCCGTGGTACCAGGGTGCAGCCGCGGCGCAGGGGATGTTCTGGACCGACGTCTACCCGTTTTTCACCGACAAGGCGGCCGGTATCACGGGATCACAACCCTACCGGGACGCAAATGGTGAGCTGGTCGCCGTACTCGGCGCCGACGTAAAACTCGAAAGCATGAGCCACTTCCTGCGGGATCTGGTCATCGGCAAGACCGGCATCGCACTCATCGTCGACGACGACGGCCGGGTGATCGCGCACCCGCAGGCGCAGCTGGCGAAAGAGGATGCGGATGGCAAGGTCCAGCTCACCCGCGTGGCAGACCTGGGTGACCCGGTGGTCAGCCGCGCGTTCGATCGTTACCGCGTCGAGGGGCATGGTCGACGCGATTTCGAGTTGTCTGGTCGGCGCTATATCAGCTCGGTTTCTTCTCTCAACCACCTGCTGGACCGCAACTGGTCGGTACTGGTGGTGGTACCGGAGGACGACTTCATCTCCTTCGTGGTCGAGAACGTGCGCAAGACGCTGAGCATGGGTCTTGGGGTGCTTGCACTTGCGGCCGTTCTGGCCGCCCTGCTGATACGCCAGGGACTGCGCGCCGATCGCGATGCCCTGCGCATCCTTGAGCGTCAGGCCCAGCTCGACGCGCAGAGCGACGCCTTTGGCGAGCTTGCCGCACACTCGACATCGCTCGATGCGGCGCAGGCCGACGCCATGGCTCCGGTGACAGAAGCGGTCGCGCGCGCGTCAAGGGTGCGTCGAGCCAGTATTTGGCACCTGATGCCCGGCCATCAGGAATTGTTCTGCGTCGATTGCTTCGACCAGGAAACCGAGGGGCATACCAGCGGCGCAATCCTGCATCGCACCGAACATCCTGGCCTTTTCGGCCAGCTCGACAGCGGCGAGCCATTCCGCAGCGTCGACGCCTCGCGCGACGAGCATCTGGTATCGCTTCACCACAGCTATCTGTCCCCGCTCGGTTGCCATGCCCTGTTGTCGGTGCCAATGATCGTGCGCGGCGAAGTCGCCGGCGCGATCTGGTTGGAAGACCGCACCAGACAAAGCGAATGGCCGAAGCAGGTGGAAAGCTTCACCCATGCGATCGCAAACCTGCTTGCGATGCGGGCAGCCACAGGGAAAGCCTCCGGCGAGCCCTCTGTGGAGGCCCCCGCCACGACGCAGCCGCCGGATGCGGTGGCCACGCGTGACTCAACCACATTGAAGACGCAATCTGCGCTCGCAGCATCACACGCGCTTGGCGACATCGACCCGGGACTCGGGGCGCGACGCGCGGCAGCCTTCATGGCGAAGCTCGCCCGGCACGCCGACGTGGATGGAGGTACCGGGGCGGAGGTGATCGACTGCGTCGCAATCATGTCGCTGCGCTTCACCGATGCGACCGCACTGGCCGAGCTGCTCACTGGAGACAGCAAAGATACGGCGATCAGCTATCTGATCCGTGAACTCGAGGGTGCCGCGGCAGAGCACGGTCTCGGTTATCTCAAGTTTCTGACCGACCAGGTGGTGGCCGCCGTCGACCCCAACGAAGACGCTGCGCAGAGTGCGCAACGCCTGGCGGATTTCGCCCTTGCCGTGCAGGGGATCTGTGAGCGCCTTTTCGTCGGGCAGCATGGGGCCTTGGCATTCCGTATCGGCATGGACATTGGCCCGGCGATCGGCAGCGTCATCGGCACGCAGCGGCGTGCGTTCAATCTGTGGGGCGAAGCCGCACAACAGGCCAGTGCGATGGCCGACACCAGCCTGTCCGGCGCGATCCAGGTAACGGAGTCGGTCTATCAGGCATTGAAAGGTCGTTACCTGTTCCAGCTGCGTGGGCACCACTACCTCGAAGGTGTCGGCGAGTTATCCACCTACCTGCTGAGTGGACGATTGTGAAGAAGCTGCAGGTATCAGCGCCAACGGTTTCTGCAAGAGATGTCGAACTCGGTCTGCTCGGTCGACTTGGAGACCGCATCATCGCCGTCGGCCGGGGGATCCTGCAGTTTGTAGGCGATCTGTCAGTAACGCTGGCGCGCGGCCTGGTGCCCGGCAACTGGCGCAGGACGATGCGCGCGGAGTTCATCCGTGCGCTGTATCGCGTCGGCTTCAATGCCATACCCGCTGTTGCCATATCCGCGCTGCTGGTCGGGATAGGCTTCGTGCTTCAGATCATCTACTGGCTCGGCGTTATCGGCCAGGAGGGTAGCGTCGGCGACTTTCTGGTGCTCATCCTGGCCCGTGAAATGGCACCGGTGGTCACGACCTTGATCCTGATCGGCCGCAGCGGCACGGTCATCCTCGACGAGGTCGCCCATCTCAAAATCGATGGACAGATCCGTATCCTGGAATCCCACGGCGTGGATCCTACAGATGTGATCGCAGTCCCCCGTGTGTTCGCCACTGCCGTGGCCGTGTTTGCGCTCAACATGCTGTTCCTGCATCTGGCCTTGTGGTCGGGTTACCTGGGTGCAGCACTGACCGGCCTGACCGCGATCTCGTTGCTCGAATTCGTCGAGAACGTCCTGCATGGCATGACGCTGAAGGATCATCTGCTGCTACTGATCAAGCCGCTGGTCATGGGGCTGGTGATTGCCTATATACCGATATGGCTGGGCTTGCGGGTCGAAGCCTCGGCACTGGCGGTACGTCAGGCGATGCCGCGCCAGTTCGTCTATTCGCTGCTCGCGACCTTTCTGATCGGCACAATGATTTCGGCGGTCCTATAGATGCCAGACACAAGCATTCCCCCCTCAGGCACCCAGATCATCGAGGCGCGGCGCGTCCGCCTCGCGCCGCGCGACGGCGCGGCGATGTTGGAGGTGGATCTGCAGGTACTGCCCGGCCAGCTGCACCTGATCTACTCAGACGATCCGGACAACAGCAGCGCAATATCGGATGTGCTGCTCGGCTTGTGCGACGCCGCACAGGGGGAGGTGCGATGGCAAGGCAGGACGTGGGCCGAGATACCACCCCGCAGCGCCTATCGGCTGCGTGGCAATGTCAGCCGGGTAACCAGCCGTGGAAACTGGATGGACACGCGTTCCGTGATGGAAAACATTCTGCTGCCATTGCGTCACCACACGGTGTTGCCGGATGACATACTGCGCGAGATGGCCTGCGACTTCGCTCAGCGCTTCGGTCTCCCCGGGCTGCCGATGCTGCTTCCCGGTCAATGTCCTGAGCCCGATCTTCAGCGGGCTGCCTGCGTCCGTGCCTTCATGGGTCGACCGCAACTGGTTATCCTGGAACACCCCCTGGAGTTCGCTGACGCCGGACTGCTGCCGCCACTGGTCGATGCCATCCAGCAGGTGCGCCGCCGCAAGGGCTCGGTCATCTGGTTTACCCGCCGCCGCGCAATCCTCGAAGAACCTGGTATACACGCTGACCACCGCTACAGGATCGCCGGCCGGCAGCTGCTCGAACTGGAGGCTGCGGCATGAGTGACACCAAACGCTATCGGCGCCAGCGCACCCTGCTCGGCGGCATGGTTGTGGCGGCGATCGTGCTGTTCCTGTTCAGCCTCATCCAGGCCGATGCGCTGCGTGAATGGCTCGACCCGGGCAAGGAGTTGCAGCTGGTGCTGCCCGACCAGGGGCTCTTCGGACTGGCCGAAGGCGCGAAGATCGAGGTGCTCGGCACCCCCGCCGGCAAGATTCAGCGAATCGTCATAGACCCGGACCAGAAGATTCACGCCGAGGCCCGACTGAGTGCGTCGATGACGGCCTTTGTGCGACGCGATTCGGAAGCGATCATTCGCAAGACATTCGGTGTGGCCGGTGACAGCTATATCGAGATCACGCGCGGTGTCGGTGAGCCAATGGACTGGGAATATGCCGTGCTCAATGCCAAGCCCGACCGCTCCCCCACCGACAGCATCGGCGAGATCCTCGAAGACGTGCGCAGCCGCGTCATCCCCATTCTGCAACAGACCGAACGCACGATGACGGCACTCGCCAGCCTGACGGAACGCTTCGCTGATCCGAAGGGCGACCTGCAACTGATGCTCGGCGACATCAAGACACTGACCTCTCGTGTGGAGCAGGGTGAAGGCACGCTCGGCAAATTGCTGAGCGAGGACCGCACCGCACGCGGGCTCGAGGACCTGCTTGCCAATGCCAACAACGCGGTGTCGCAACTCGGGCCGATCCTGGAGCAACTGCAGGCGACCTCCGTGCACGTCACGTCGCTGTCGAGATCGATCAGCGCGCAGGGCAAGGACCTGCCGGAGATCAGTGCCAGCGTCAAATCGGTGCTGGCGTCGCTGGATCTGATCATGCGCGACCTCCGCGAGACGTCACCGCAGCTGCCGCAGATCACGCGGGACATCGGGGCCTCGACCGCCAGCATCCCGGTACTGCTGGGCATGACCCAGCAGACGCTGGCCGAACTGGAAGCGTTGCTGCACCAGTTGCGCAATAGCTGGCTGCTTGGTGGCGGCGGCGCCACCACCCCTGGAGGCGGGCGCCTGCCGCCGCAGGAGGTGCGACCATGAGGCGCGTCCTGATTGCGGTGATGTGCGCCATGCTGTCCGTACTGACAGCCTGCAGCAGCGCCCCGAAACCACAGGCAGCACCGCCGACCGAGCGCCAGTCGCTGGACCGTTCTGCACGCCTGGCCTTTGCCCAGGGCCAGTACGCGCAGGCCGCCACCCTGTACGAGGCAGCACTGGAGCAGGCACTCGCCGAAGACGCCCCCGGCGCCATTGTCGATACGCGATTCAACCTCGCGCTGTGCCAGACCTACCTGGGTCAATATGAATCGGCACTGACCCAGGTCGCGCAGGCGGAAGCGGAACGCGCACGCCGCGGCCTGCCGGGCGACCCGGAACTGCAGCTGCTCACCGGCACCATTCACTACCGCGCCGGCGAGCCCGGTCGTGCCCAGGAGATCCTCGATGGACTGTTGCAGCAACGCGATGTGACCGGCGCCACCAGAGCCAAGGCGCATT
>Ga0209203_1001281_pt1 | contig 18684 bp, 21 predicted proteins | sample AD_UKC109_MetaG_FD_184423 | JGI IMG/M metagenome (GOLD analysis project Ga0209203, IMG submission 184423) | Active sludge microbial communities of municipal wastewater-treating anaerobic digesters from Hong Kong - AD_UKC109_MetaG (SPAdes)... | ecosystem: Engineered > Bioreactor > Anaerobic >... | reverse complement strand
GATAGACCCCTGAAAAACGTTTGCAGTAACCAAATTTGGGTCGAGAGCCATTAACTGATGTAAAAATGTGCTCCCTGTACGCCAGTGCCCTACGATAATTACTGGATTATCGGATAAATTATGATTATTAAGTTTTTCGCCATAAATGGCTTTTTCTTTGCGATGAAAAATAGATGCCCAAATACCATTTTGAAAAAGAAATAAGAATCTTATCAAATATTTAGGATAAGGCGACAATCCATTTTTAAAAAACAGGTTCATCAGCCTGGATAGTCGCATCCCTGCTATAAGATAAGCACTTTTCATGGTATTTGGTTCAGATATTTTGAAAAGCTGATAATTTATTCTGATTTACTTTCGATAAATTCAGCTACAGAATTTACATCTTTTAATACTTCCCGAGCTAGGTTCTGATCGTCGATACGAACTTTAAATTCGCGTTGCACCGCCATAACAAGTTCAATGGCATCAATAGAATCTAACCCCAATGTATTTTCTCCACCGAAAAGCGGTAAGTCATCAGCAATATCTTCAACGGTAATATCTTGCAGATTTAATGTATCAATAATCATTTTTTTAATTTCCGCTCTTAACTCAGTTCCGTTTTTTTCTCCCATTGTAGTGTACAAATATTTAAATTTTATGAATAACAGTTTTCAGTTCTTTGTAAAATGCTTCTTCGGCATCGGCACGGCCAACAATTAAAGCCCCTAGTTCTTTCAGTTTTTCAGGACCAAGGTCTCTGTTTTTTCCAATTTTGGCTGCAAAGTAAGAAATATTTCTCCAACCATCTCCAATTTCCATCATCTTTTTTGACATACTTTCCAATTCAGGGCTTTGAAATAGCTCAGCAGCCTGACGAAGGAATGTTGCATATAAGAATCGGAAACCTCCACCACCTGTTCCCTGGTCTTCCAGGAAAATATTTATTTTCATTACCTCGTGCGATAAATGATCGATATCGCGAGTAATTTTTGGCCACTCAACCACTTTTTTACCAAACATACGCATTCCGCGTACACCAATAAATGGAGGTTGAACGCCAATCATATTATTAATTGTTTCTTTTATAGCCTTGCGAATAATATTTTTCTGGTCGAACGATTCAGGTACAGAATCGATATAATACATAAACCCTTTAGGGGCTAAATAGCCTTTTGCAAAACGTGCTTTTCGCAAATTATCTTTATGTAATTTAGCTAATTTGGGAAAATAACTATCGCTAACAATATAATAATCATCCTCTTTACCAACGATTGTAATAAAATGGATATTGGCATGCACACGTTCCCATTCCGGAATATATTCCATATAGTATAAATCAACCTGTACTGCAACAGGAATACCCTTTTCTAAAAGGCTATCCAGTTCTTTTTCTGCTTTCTCAGGATTTTTATATTTTTCTGATTTAAATTTTATCCCAATACGTTTTGCAACCTTTTTACGCAATTTTCCCGACTTTGTCCTCAAAATAAACATGGGGAAATTAAGGTTTGGGGTATGCCTCAAATATCCAAAATATAAGCCGCTTCCCATTCCAAATATCATTGGCTCAGAAATATTAAGCCCTTTATGGTTTAATAAAGCTGTAAGGGTGCCCGATTCACAGTGGGCAGCCATGGTATGTTTAAATGTTTCGATTAACATGTTATTTATTCAATTCAAATTTGGTTATCACTAAGTTCTGATTTTGTGTTTTAGACTGCCGAACCTTATATATGTTTGTATCTGTAGAACCATCTTTTATTTCACTATCGCGTCCCTCAACTATAATTACCTGAAAAAGATTTGATACCGGAATATCAAAAACCTCTGCATATTTCAATAAATCGCTAACCTTAGCTTTCTGAAAACCTTTAACTTTTAAATGCTTTTTTACTTTAAAAACCGATATTTCAGTCCTTCTTGAAAGCTCAAAAACATTAAAATCATGAATAATCCTGTAATATTCGATTGGGCTTATCAGGTTATCTTTTAATTGATTTAGTAACGAGAGCCTGAGTTTTTCCATTTTCTCGAAGTAATCGTCGATATAATTTTTTGATAGATACGAACCTGTTATTATGGGGCCAAATGTTCCATCTTCCTTTTCTACATACAACATTAGTTGATGCGGCTCATAGTCGATTATAGCATCTTTTTCTTTCATATAATAACTGTTTTAACAGTTTAATTTAAGCCCACTAAAATAATTCAAATTCATAAAACGCCAAAATTATACTTTTTATGATTATAAATTTATCATAATTAATTGGTTTTGTTTAATTATTAATATATTTTATTAAACAATTAGAATTATTAATTGTTATATAGAAAATTCGAACATTTAAAAAATCTTTACAAAAAAAAATGTAAAAGAATGTTTATTAAAAGTATTTATTAAATTTGCACTATTTATGAAAAAGCTTATTTAAAGCAATAAACTGAATACTAACCACATTAAGAGAATTTTTATATAGAATGATAATAATTGGAAGTAAGAATTTAGGAGTAGAGGATTTTTACAAAATACTTTTTGAAGGAGAAAAAGTTGATTTAGATGCAAATGCACTGGAAAAGGTAGAGCACAATTATAACTTTTTGGACCAGTTTTCGAAAAACAAGGTTATTTATGGCATAAATACCTGCTTTGGCCCTATGGCTCAATATAAGATTAGCGACGAAGACCAAAAAGCATTACAATACAACCTTATTCGCAGCCATGCTGCCGGTTCAGGAAACCCTATTCCGAACCTTTATGTAAAATCATTAATGATAGGGCGTTTGAATACCTTTATGAGAGGTTACTCAGGTATTCATAAAGATGTTGTTTTATTATTAAAGGAGTTTATTAACAGAGATATTTACCCAAAAATATTTGAACACGGAGGTGTTGGTGCCAGTGGTGATTTAGTACAGTTATCACATTTAGCGCTTAACCTTATCGGAGAAGGGGAAATATTTTTTGACGGCAAATACCGCCCTGCGCAGGAAGTGTTTGAATTAAATAACCTAAAACCTTTGCAAGTATATTTACGCGAAGGGCTTGCTCTAATAAACGGAACCTCTTGCATGACAGGTATTGGAATTATTAACCTGATAGAGGCTAAAAATCTTTTAAACTGGGCTTTAATTTCATCAAGTATAATTAACGAATTGGTTGAATCGTATGACGACCATTTCTCAAAAGAATTAAACCAGGTAAAACTGCACGAAGGGCAAAATATTATTGCTTCTGAAATGAGGAATATCCTTCAATCAAGCAAACTGATTAAAAAACGGGCCGACCATTTATATAATAATCATGTTGAAGTGGGTATTATTAAAGAAAAAGTGCAGGAATATTATTCGTTGAGATGTGTACCCCAAGTATTAGGCCCCGTATATGAGACATTGAAAAATGTTGAGAAAGTTTTAGTAAATGAAGTTAATTCGGTTAACGACAATCCTATTATTGATAAAAAGAATATAGATGTTTTTCATGGTGGTAATTTCCATGGCGACTATGTATCCTTGGAAATGGATAAACTTAAAATTGTTACAACCAAATTAACCATGCTTGTTGAGCGCCAGCTAAACTATATTTACAATAATAAGTTAAACGAAAAATTCCCTCCTTTTGCTAACTTAGGTACTTTAGGATTGAATTTAGGTTTACAGGCAGCACAATTTACCGCTACATCAACAACGGCTGAATGCCAGATGCTTTCAAACCCAATGTATGTGCATAGTATTCCAAACAACAACGATAACCAGGACATTGTTAGTATGGGGACAAACTCTGCATTAATTACAAAGAAAGTAATTGAGAATGCTTATGAAGTACTTGCAATACAATATATTAGTTTATTACAGGTTGTTGATTTCATGAAGTTTAAAGACAAACTTTCAATCAAAGCAAAAGAAATTTATGATACCATGAGAGTAATGGTGCCGGTTTTTATCGAAGACAGGCCTATTTACCCTCATATTAATGATATCAAACAATACTTAATTAAAACCCAACCTAATATTTTAAAATAAAACTACAATGAAATTTGCATTAGTTACAGGAGGTTCAAGAGGTATTGGCAAAGAAATTTGTTTTAAAATTGCCGAACTTGGATACCATGTGCTTATAAATTACAGGTCGAACGACAGCGAAGCCAATGATACATTAAATAAAATAAAAGAGTTGGGTGGGTCTGGCGAATTGATGAAATTTGACGTTTCAAATCCGGATGAAATAAAAAATACACTTGCAAACTGGAAAGAAAAAAATCCTGAATCTGTTATTGAAGTATTAGTAAACAATGCTGGAATAAGAAAAGATTCGCTTATTGTATGGTTAAAAGATGAAGACTGGCAAGATGTTATTCAAACAAACCTGGATAGTTTCTTTTATATTACAAAAGCCCTTGTTCAGGACATGTTAGTAAACAAATATGGGCGAATTGTAAATGTAGTATCATTGTCAGGAATTAAAGGGTTGCCAGGGCAAACGAATTATTCGGCTGCAAAGGGTGGTGTTATTGCCGCCAGTAAAGCTTTAGCACAAGAAGTAGCTAAAAAGAATGTAACCGTTAATTGTGTTGCACCAGGTTTTATTAAAACAGATATGACAAAGGAATTAGATGAGAAAGAATTAAAACGCCTGATTCCGATGAGCCGTTTTGGAAATGCAGAAGAAGTTGCAAATGTAGTTGCTTTCCTTGCATCTCCACAGGCATCTTATGTTACAGGTGAAGTTATTTCCGTTAATGGAGGTTTATATACTTAAAAATTACATTACACTATTTTTGAGCCTATGAATAGAGTGGTTATAACCGGAATGGGAATTTATTCCACGATTGGAAAAAATATTGAAGAGGTTAAAAATTCATTATATATTGGAAAATCAGGAATAGGTTTTGACCCCGAACGTAAAGCATTAGGTTTTAGGTCAGCTTTAACAGGTATTCTTGAACTACCTAATCTTAAAGGAGAATTAAAACGGCGCCAAAGAGTTGGTATGGCAGAAGAAGGAGAATATGCCTACGTTGCAACTGTTGAAGCTTTAAAACAAGCAAAAATAGACGATGAGTTTTTAGATAAATTTGATGTTGGAATTTTATATGGCAATGATAGTTCTGCTAAACCTGTTGTAGAAGCGAACGACCTATTAATGGAAAAAAAGGATACAACCTTATTAGGTTCCGGTGCTATTTTTCAATCGATGAATTCCACAATAACCATGAATTTATCAACAATATTCAGGTTACGCGGTATAAACCTTACTGTTAGCGCAGCCTGTGCCAGTGGTTCTCATGCAATTGGAATGGGTTATTACTTAATTAAAAGCGGGCTACAGGATATCATTATTTGCGGTGGAGGGCAAGAAATAAATTATCATTCTATGGCCAGCTTCGATGGCTTAAGTGCCTTTTCGACCCGCGAACATGAGCCTCAAAAAGCATGCAGGCCATTTGACCGTGACCGCGATGGCCTTGTCCCAAGTGGTGGTGCAGCAACCGTAATTTTAGAAAGTTACGAATCTGCTGTACGCAGAGGTGCTCCTATTTTAGCCGAAGTTATAGGTTATGGTTTTTCATCCAATGGAGACCATATATCAGTCCCCAATATTGAAGGACCTGCAAAATCGCTGGAAATGGCATTAAGAGATGCAAATGTAAAACCTTCAGATATCGATTATATTAACGCACATGCTACTGCAACGCCTGTTGGCGATTTAAATGAAGCCCAGGCAATAAGTAAAGTTTTTGGTGCTAAAACTCCATATATCAGTTCTACAAAATCGATGACTGGACACGAAATGTGGATGGGAGGTGCAAGTGAAATTATTTACTCTATGCTAATGATGCAAAACTCATTTGTAGCTCCAAATATTAACTTCGAAAATCCTGATGAATTCTCAGCGAAGTTAAATATTGCTGCAGAAACTATAAAAAATCATAATATTGATATATTTTTGTCAAATTCATTTGGATTTGGAGGTACAAATTCGACTATAATTGTAAAGAAAATTAAATAGAACTTAACCGGAGAATTGGTAAAATGGAGAATAAGGAAATTATCGAAAAGGTAAATGAGTTTTTAATTGATGAATTTGAATTAGAAGAAGATCAACTTGTCCCACATGCAAGTTTAAAAGAAACCTTAGAAATTGACAGTTTAGATTATGTTGATTTAGTGGTTATTATTGAGAAAAATTTCGGATTTAAAGTAAAAGGTGAAGATTTCGCTACGATAAAAACACTTCAGGATTTTTACAATTACATTATAAACCACGCTCAAACTAACTAATCAGAGTCGCAATTTGGGAGGTGTATAAATGCCATCATGGAAAGGACAATCTCGTGGAAACGTTTTAGGTTATAAGATTTTTATATTAACATTAAAATACCTGGGGCTGCCTTTTGCATATTTTTTACTGGCATTTGTTGCCTTTTATTTTTTTCTTTTCTCACATAAAAGCTCAAAAGTTACATACCATTATTTCAGGCATATACATAAATACTCATTTTTAAAATCTGTTTGGAGTATATATCTTAATTACTTTGTATTCGGTCAAATCATTTTAGATAAAGTAGCTATTTTAGGAGGATTAAAAGGTAAGTTTACTTATAATTTTGACGGAGAACACCATCTGCATAAGATGGCTGATGAAAAAACAGGCGGTATAATAGTTAATGCCCATGTTGGAAATTTTGAAACCGCCGGACAGTTGCTGGAAAGGATAAATACTAAGATAAATGTAATATTACTTGATGCCGAACATCAAAAAATAAAGAAAGTACTTTCGGATGTTATTGTGAATAAGGATATAAACTTTATACCTGTACAACCCGATTTCTCGCATATAATTCCAATAAGCGAAGCAATGATGAATAAAGAACTGATTGCTGTTGCCGGCGACCGTTTTATTACCGACAGTAAAGTTATAGAAGTTGATTTTATGGGCCATAAAGCGGATTTTCCAACAGGGCCATTTTATTTAGCAGCACGCTTTGGTGTTCCGGTAACTTTTGCCTTTGCTATGAAAGAATCAAGGACCCATTACCACTTTTATGCATCTGAGCCCATTTATGTAAAAAGATATACAAACCCTGAAGAACAAAATAAAGAACTAAAAAGTGTAACCGAGAATTACTGCAAAGAATTTGAACGTATTTTAAAAATGTACCCGCTGCAGTGGTTTAACTATTATCCTTTTTGGAAAAAATCGAAAGAATAAAAATGAAAGAAAACAAAATACTATTTATATCAGCCAATAAACATGTTGTCCCCTACCCGGTTTATCCCATAGGTTTATCTTATATTTCAACGTATCTGAAAGAAAACCTGCCACATTATGAATTTAAAATGGTTGACCTTAATTTTAATTCTATTGATGAATTAAAACAAATAATTGGCAACTTTAATCCAAAATATATTGGGATATCTTTTAGAAATATTGACGATGTAAATTCTTACAACAGAGAAGAGTTTGTTACTCATTACAAAAATGTAATTGAAAACATCAGGACAGTAAGTGACGCTAAAGTGATTATAGGTGGTTCAGGATTTTCAATTTTCCCCGAATTAATGTTTAAAAAGCTTAATCCTGATTTTGGAGTATATGGTGAAGGAGAAGAAACGCTTTTAAATTTGATAAAACTTATTGATAATAATGAAGATTACTCTCATTTAAGCCGATTGGTTTATCAAAAGAATGGCACTTGTGTTTTTAATCAAAACGAAAGTTATTTTTCGGATTTAGCACTGGAGTTTGACGAAAACCTGATTGATTTTTACTGGGAGAAAAGCGGGATGTTAAATATCCAAACCAAACGTGGATGCCCTTATAATTGTATCTATTGCACCTATCCTCTGATTGAAGGGAGTAAAGTAAGGACTCTAAATCCTGATAAGATTGTAGAAACACTGAAACGCCTGTATTATAATAAAGGTATTGATTATGTTTTCTTTACCGATTCGGTATTTAATATAAATAATCAGTATAACTATAAATTAGCCGAGAAAATTATTGAAAGCGGTATAAAAATTCATTGGGGAGGGTATTTTACATTTAAAAACCTTGATGAAGATTTATTAAAGCTACTGAAACAATCAGGATTACAGCATGTTGAATTCGGAACCGAAGCTATTTCAGAAAAATGCCTGAAAACCTACGGTAAGAATTTTACCGTAAAAGATGTACTTGAAAAATCAGAATTATGTAACAAATTGGGTATTGACTTTGCACACTTCTTAATTACTGGTGGATATGGAGAAACAGATGAAACGGTAAATGAAACTTTCGAAAATTCAAAACTAATTGATAATTCTGTATTTTTTACCTTTGTAGGTATGCGTATTTATCCCGGAACCAAGCTACAGCAATATGCTATAGAAGAAGGAGTAATTGATAAAAATGACGACCTGCTTATGCCGAAATATTATCTTTCTAAGGACGTGAACTATGATACTTTGAAAGAAAGAGCATATGCTACCCGAAAGCGTTGGGTTTTCCCTGATGAAGATACAACTACTATAACAAATAAATTAAGAGCAAGAAATAAAAAAGGGCCACTATGGGAATATATGACCATGTAATAGCAGATAAAGATAAAATCCAACAGTTTATCCCTCAGCGTGCACCAATGGTTATGGTTGATAACCTGCACAAAGCCGAAGGAGGGCAAACCATTAGCAGTTTATATATATCAAAAGAAAATATATTTTGTAAAGATGGATTTTTAAACGAACCCGGATTAATAGAAAATATTGCACAAACCGCTGCTGTTGGCGTGGGATTCGAATACAGGAATGAAAACAAACCTGTGCCTACCGGCTATATTGGAGCTATACAAAAATTAAATATTTATAAATTACCACAGGAAAACCAAACCATATATACCGAAGTTAATGTAGAACATAAAGTATTTAACACCACATTAATTAATGGTAAAATCATGTGTGAAGATGAAATAATTGCAGATTGCACTATGAAAATTTTCCTTGATGAAAAATAATATCCTTTAATCAATATAAAGTATTATGGAAAAAGATAAAGTACCACAAGACGAAGGCATAACCCAGGGCATTACAAGAGAAGTGCAATATGCTGTTGACGAGAATGGGAAATATACCAAGGTTTTTAGTAAAGGATGGGAGCCCAAAAATATCGTAAATGATATTGCGTGGGATGATATAAAAGAAAATATGGAAATTGCTAACGAAAAAATAAAATCAGGAAAAGCAAGCCCTATCATGTATTTTATGGCTAAGAACCAGATGACCCCACGACTTTTAGCTGATTACGTCGAAATACCTAAATGGAAAGTAAAAAGGCATTTAAAACCCAAAGGATTTAGCAAGTTAAAAACAGAACAGTTGGAGACTTATGCAAAAACCTTTGAAATAAGTGTAGAAGAGTTAGTAAATTATAAACCTGAATAAAATACAATGAAACTTGATTTTGAACATGTTCCGGCAGGACATTGCGAAAATGGTGTAATTTCAAGCTTATTACGCTATCATGGATTGAATTTAAGCGAGGCCATGATATTTGGAATTGGTGGCGGATACTTTTTTGCATATATGCCTTTTGTAAAAGTAAATGGCATTCCTTTAGCCTCTTTCAGGCCTGTTCCGGGAATGATTTTTGCCCGTGCAGCAAAACGTTTAGGTATAAAAATGAAAAAACAAACGTTCAGGAAACAACCTAAACGTGCAATGGATGAACTGGATAAAGTGCTTGAAAAGAAACTACCTGTAGGAATACAAGCTGGGGTGTATCATCTATCATATTTCCCACCTGCATACCGGTTCCATTTTAATGCGCATAATATGACTGTTTATGGCAAAGAAAATGGTATATATTATATTAGCGACCCGGTAATGGAATATCCTACTACCTTAACACACGAAGAACTAAAGAAAGTAAGATATGCTAAAGGGCCTTTAAGCCCAAATGGCAAAATGTATTACCCTATACAAATCCCGGAAGAAATAGATTTAAAATCGGCCATAAAAAAAGGAATAAAACAAACCGTTGAATGGATGCTTAATATACCAGTCCCTCTTTTTGGCGTTAAAGGAATACGATATTTATCGAAAAGGCTCCGAAAATGGCCCGAAAAATTAGGCCCTAAAAAAGCAGCTGCTTATTTAGCACAAATGGTACGTATGTTAGAGGAAATCGGGACAGGAGGTGCTGGTTTCAGGTTTATATATGCTGCATTTCTGCAAGAGGTTGCTGAAATATACCAGGATAACAGGTATTTTGAGCTTTCAAAAGAAATGACAAAAATTGGCGATAAATGGCGTAAATTCTCATCATTAGCTGCACAAACCTGTAAAGGGCGCACTTCAGACCCTGATGCATACAACACTGTTGCTGACTTAATGCTCGAAATTGCTGATGATGAACAGAAATTTTTTATGGAACTAAAGAAACTTATAGACTAATGTCGGAACAAAAGCATATTATTGAATTAAAATATCTTACCAAATATTATAAGGGAGCCAGTATACCTGCTGTCGATAATATTGACCTGACCATTGACAAAGGTGAGATATATGGTTTGCTTGGCCCTAATGGCGCAGGTAAAACAACTACCATTTCGATGCTATGCGGGCTGTTTGGCCCAACATCAGGGAATGTATTTATTGATGGAATGGAATACCAGCATTCTGCCGAAAAAATAAAAAAAATAATTGGTGTAGTACCACAGGAAATAGCACTTTATCCTTCATTAACTGCCAAAGAAAATCTTACTTTTTTTGGACACATGTACGGATTAAAAGGAAAATACCTTAAAGAACGCATTCATGAATGCCTACAGTTGTTTGGGCTTGAAAAAAATGCAAACAGAAGGATTAAAACATTTTCGGGGGGGATGAAACGTAGAATTAACCTTATTGCAGGTATCCTCCATAAACCAAAAATCATTTTTTTAGATGAACCAACAGTTGGTGTGGATGTACAATCGAGAAATGTTATACTGGAACATTTAAAAAATATAAATAAAGAGGGTACTACCATTATCTACACTTCGCATTATATGGAAGAAGCAGAAAATTTCTGTACCCGTGTTGCGATTATCGATAAAGGGCACATTATAACCGAAGGGCGCCCTAAAGAACTCGTAACCAGTAAAGAAGAATATACCGACCTGGAAAGCATTTTTTTGCATTTAACAGGCAGGGCATTACGCGACGAATAAAAACAATAACTATGTTAAGATTATTATCATCCATATATAAAGAATTAATAGTATTAATAAGAGACAGGGCGGGATTGGCTATTTTGTTTATCATGCCACTGGTATTAATTCTTATAATGACCATAATACAGGATGCAACCTTTAAAACAGTGAAAGAATCCAATATTTCGATGATTCTGGTAAACAACGATAACGATAGCCTGGGTAAAGCAATTACTGACGGACTGTATGAATCAAATTTTTTCCAGATTATTGAACGTATAGATGGCGAAAAAATTACCGAAGAAAAAGCTAAAGAGCTTGTTGCACAGGGAAAATATAAAATTGGGATTATCATTCCGGAAAGAGCCACTGAAGCTATTCGAGGCAATGTTAATGCGCTTATAAACAAATCTTTTAAGTCATTCAATATGCCAGGGATGAAAAAAAGGACAAAAAAGAGTACAATCGACATTACCATTTACATTGACCCGGCTACAAGTTATTCTTTTAAAAACTCTGTAATGAGCTCTCTGAAAGAATTTACTTCAGAATTAGAAATACAGATGTTTTTTAAGAATTTCTCTCAGGCACTTGCACAGATGATACCCGACCAGCAACCCATCGAATTTGAAAGTTTCGAAACTATCAAATACAAAGAGGTTTATGCTTCGAAAACCAATGATGAAATATTGCCTAACTCAGTGCAGCATAATGTACCGGCATGGACCATGTTTGCTATGTTTTTTATAGTATTGCCGCTGGCTGGGAATATTATTAAAGAACGCGAAGAAGGAAGTGCATTCCGGTTAAAAACTATGCCCGGTTCGTATGTTACGGTTATGTTTAGTAAAATATTCGTATTCCTGGGAGTTGCCTTTGCTCAGTTTATTTTAATGTTATTGGTTGGTGTATATATTATGCCAGCCTTAGGATTACCTCAGCTTGAAATAGGGCCACATAAAATTGCTCTTGGCGTTATGGCTCTTGCTTCGGGGCTTGCAGCAACAGGATATGGTGTAGCCTTGGGAACTATTGCTACCACTCACGAACAGGCTGCCACTTTTGGGGCTGTATCTATTATCATATTTGCAGCGTTAGGCGGAATCTGGGTTCCGGTTTATGTTATGCCACACACTATAAGGATAATTAGCCAGTTTTCGCCATTACATTGGGGATTGAATGGATTTTATGATATTTTCCTTCGTGGAGGAGATTTAATGGTGGTTTTAGCAGAAACAGGGAAATTACTATTTTTCTTTGTATTAATGCTAATGGTAGCCATAGTTTATAATAATTATAACAGGGCCAAATAGTAATGAGTAATGAGTAATGAGTAATTGGTACTAAGAACAGAACACTCTTAAAACTTTGTTAATAATTTTTCATGTAAAATGTTAAGATTTAATTCATAAGAATTAATTTAGCGCTTTGTTTTAAAAAAGATAAAATTGAAGAATAAAGATTTAATACACAGAACAGAAATTCTGATTCGTTTTAGTGAGGTTGATTCAATGGGTATTGTTTGGCATGGTAATTATGCCAAGTATTTTGAAGATGGGCGTGAAGCTTTTGGAAACCATTTTGGATTAAGTTATTTGGATGTATATGCAAACAAGCATTTAACTCCTTTGGTTAAATTGAATTTTGATTACAAAACACCTTTAGAATATGGTGATTCGGCTATTATCGAAACGAAATTTATAGACCACGATGCTGCTAAAATTCATTTTCAATATACCATTTACAACAAAAAAAACAATCTGGTTGTTGCTACAGGAGAAAGTGTACAGGTATTTCTAAACCTTAAAAGAGAACTTGTGCTTATTTGCCCTGATTTTTTTATTGAATGGAAACGAAAAATGGGGTTAATTGATTAAAATCACCTGAAAACAGAGAAAAATAAATAATAATGGATACCGTTTTTGCTATAGCAGATAATATCATTACATCGTTGGGATTTACTTCCAATGAAAATTTCAACGCATTAAAAAACAATATATCGGGGATAAAACAAACAACCGACCCAAAAATTACGCAGGTTCCAATGTATACATCCATTGTTGATAGCGAAAGGCTAACAACTGAATTTTCAAAAATTGGAAATGTGGATGATTATACCCGTTTAGAAAAATTAATGATTTTATCCATAAACGATGTATTAAATCAAACAAAAATAAATCCATCACAAGAGGATACTTTATTTATCTTTTCATCGACTAAGGGTAATATTGATTTATTGGAAAACCCCGACCATGATTTCGATTTAGAAAGAATAAACCTTTGGGCACTTGCCGATAAAGTTTGTGCTTTTTTCAAATCTCCTGTTAGACCTGTATTTATTTCTAATGCTTGTGTTTCGGGAGTAACAGCAATAACTATTGCAGCACAATATTTAAGAAGTAAAAAATATACAAATGTTATTGTTTGCGGAGGCGATATCATCTCAGAATTCACTCCATCAGGATTTCAATCGTTTAAAGCGGTAAGCGAGAATCCTTGCAAACCGTTTGATGCAAGCCGTAATGGGATTACATTAGGTGAAGGTGCAGGTACTATCTTGTTTTCTACAAACAAAGAGCTGGTTAAAGATGAAAATCCTGTAGTTTTCAGAGGTGGTGCAAATACCAACGATGCTAATCATATTTCGGGGCCATCAAGAACAGGAGACGGTTTGTATTATGCCATCCGCAATGCATTAGCTGAAGCCGAAAAAACGAATAAAGACATTGATTATATCTCCGGACACGGAACAGCAACGCCTTATAACGACGAAATGGAATCGAAAGCCATAGCCTGGGCAGAACTAAACCATGTTCCGGTAAACAGCCTGAAAGCATACTGGGGGCATACACTTGGTGCTGCCGGAATAATTGAATGCATAGCTGGCATACATTCCATAAAAGAGAACGTTCTGATAAAAACCTTAGGTTATAACGAGCATGGTGTAAGCGAGCAAATAAATGTAATTAAAGAAAATAAAAATACAGAAATAAAGAATTTCCTGAAAACAGCATCTGGTTTTGGAGGAAGCAATGCCGCAGCTTATTTTTCTGAACTAAATGCCGACTAACTCATTGAATATGGAAAGTAGTATATCAAAATATTGCATTATAAAGCCAAATGAAGTAATAGTAGATGGAGAAATTCAATTTACTAATGCAGAAGAAAGTGAATTTGGGGCTTTTATGAAATCCGTTTACAAAAATTACAACATAAATTATCCTAAATATTTTAAAATGGATAATTTATGTAAGATTGCCTTTATTGCTTCGGAAATTATAATGCAGGGAAATGAGCACATAAAGGAAACGGACCCTGTAAAAGTTGGTGTTATCATGCAAAATTCGCATTCAACTATCGATACGGACTCGAAATATGTTGAAACCATTATTGATAAAGAGAATTATTTCCCGAGCCCGGCGGTTTTTGTATATACTTTGCCCAATGTTATGATAGGTGAAATATGTATCAGAAATAAATTCCAGGGAGAAAATACATGTTTTATTTCAAAAGAATTTGACGCGGAGTTCTTAACTGAATATGTTGATGCACTCATGAATTCAGGCAAAATTGATGCTTGTATTGCCGGATGGGCAGATTACACCGAATCAGATTTTAGTGCGATAATGTTTTTAGTTGAAAAAAATAAGGAAAATAAAAAAGATAATATTAGTTTTAAGCCCGAATTTATAAAACGATTAATAGAATAGAAATGGAAGATTTAATTTTAAAAATTAAGGAACAGGTTATAGAAGTTTTAAACCTTGAAGATATTGAACCAAGTGATATCGATACTGATGCGCCTTTATTTGGCGATGGATTAGGACTTGATTCGATAGATGCGTTAGAATTGATAGTTCTTTTAGAAAAGCAATATGGATTAAAAATAGAAGACCCAAAAGATGGTAAAAAAATCTTCTATTCTATCCGAACCATCGCAGAATATATCGAAGAAAAAAAGAAGTAATTTAATTTTTGTATTAAAGGATTTTTCATGTCAAAAAGGGTTTTTGTAACCGGAATAGGTATTATATCAGGTATAGGGAAGAATGTTGAAGAAACATTACAATCCTTAATTGAGGGTAAATCCGGTGTTGAAGAGATAAAGTATTTACGTACAAATCATAAAGGCACAATACCTGTTTCGGAAGTTAAGTTTTCTGAAGAAGAATTAATTGAGATGGCAGGAGTTCCAGCAGGTGAACCATATACCCGTTCGACCTTAATTGGAATGATTGCTGCTGCCGAAGCGGTTAAAAATGCCCACATTTTTGATATAAAAGATAAACGTACCGGGTTAATATCTGGCACAACGGTAGGTGGTATGGATAAAAGCGAACATTATTACCATGATTTGCTGAATACAAATAACCATATCAAATATATCGAAACGCACGATTGTGGCGATAGTACTGAACGAATAGCAGATTATATTGGAGTTAAAGATTTTGTTTCTACTACCAGTACAGCTTGTTCGTCGGCAGCCAACTCAATGATTCTGGGGTCGCGAATGATAAAAAACGGAATGCTCGACAGGGTTATTGCCGGAGGGATTGAGTCGTTAACCCGATACCACATGAATGGCTTTAATACATTGATGATTCTTGACCGCGAACCTTGTAAACCTTTTGACGAAAACCGCAAAGGATTAAACTTAGGTGAAGGGGCTGCTTTTGTTGTGCTTGAATCAGAAGAATCTGTTAAAGAATCAGGGAAAAAAGTACTTGCCGAATTAACAGGTTACGGAAACTCGTGCGAAGCTTTTCACCAAACAGCATCTACCCCTGAAGGAAAAGGTGCATATGCTGCCATGAAAGAAGCCTTGGAAAGAAGTGGTTTAAAACCAGAACAAATAGATTATATTAATGCTCACGGTACCGGAACCGAAAACAATGATATTTCGGAAGGAAGAGCCATTGAAACATTATTTGGCACTAATCCTCCAAAAATTAGTTCAACAAAATCTTATACAGGACACACAACAAGTGCTGCAGGCGGAGTTGAAGCTGTAATTTCAGTTTTAGCGATTCAGCACAATATGATATTTCCGAATCTGAATTTTAAACAACAGATGAAAGAACTTAGTTTTAAACCTGTTACTGAACTATTACGCGATGTTAAGGTAGATCATGTATTATCGAATTCATTCGGATTTGGAGGAAATAATTCAGCATTAATTTTTTCAAGATATTAGTAGTATGGAAGTTTATATACAAGGAATAGGAAATATATCACCACAAAATACTTCGGATAACAGCACTTTTCTTAATGAACCTTTAAATCACGAAGCAGGTTATTTGTTATGCGTTGAACCTAATTACAAAGATTATATCAATCCTATTCAGCTTCGCCGCATGAGCAAGTTAATTAAAATGGGTATTACAGCTTCTAAAATGTGTTTACAGGAAGCTGGCATTGAAAACCCGGGAGCAATTATAACCGGTACAGGATTAGGTTTGGTGGGTGATACTGAAAAGTTCTTAAACCAGGTTCTTGATTATAACGAAGAGTTCCTTACGCCTACTGCATTTATTCAATCTACTCATAATACCATTAGCGGGCAGGTTGCTATTGCTTTGCAATGCTACAATTATAACAATACCTATTCGCACCGTGGATTTTCTTTCGAAAGTGCTTTATTGGATGGTATGCTTTTAATACACAATAAAGATGCAGAAAATGTGCTGGTAGGAGGTTTCGATGAAATAACCCCTGAACATTATTCCATTGTAAAAAAAACACGATGGGTAAAAAAGGAGAATATAAACAGCCTTGAACTTTTAAATCATAAAACACAGGGCTCTATTGTTGGCGAAGGAGTAGCGTTTTTTTCATTAGCAGGAGAAAGAAATGATAAAACCTATGCCAGAATTAAAAATATTAAAACCATTTATAAGCCACAAAGCAACGAAGAGGTTGCTGAAAAAATTGATTTATTTTTAAAAGAGAATGGCTTATCAAAAGAAGATATCGACCTGGTTGTGTTAGGATTAAACGGGAACACCGAAACCGACCATTATTATAATTATTTGTCGGATAATTATTTTAATACCAATTATGCTTATTTTAAGCACCTTTCGGGCGATTTTCATACAGCAGGCACCTTCGGTTTATGGTTTGCAGCAATGGCTGTAAAGCATCAGATGGTTCCTCAAATTGCACGCTACCGTAAGGAAAACTTTATTGAAAAGCCAATACGAAATGTTTTGGTTTATAATCATTTTAGAAACGTTGACCACTCAATCTTTTTATTAACTCAATGATAAAACCAAGAACTACGTTTGTTCATTTCGTCATTGTTTTGGTCCTGGTTTATCTCTTTCTTCCATGGAAAGGGATATTTTTTATTTTAATCAGCCTGATTTTTTTAGCTCATCTGGTATATTGCTCAGCAGCCATCTGCTCACAGGCATATATTAAAACACATTGCAAAGCCAATAGCAAAGAAAAAAAGATTGCCATAACTTTTGACGACGGACCTGATGCAACAATAACACCCGAAGTTCTTAATATACTCGACGAATATAATGTAAAAGCCACATTCTTCTGCATCGGGAACCATATCGAAAAAAATAAGGAGCTTTTAAAGGCTATTGATACAAAAGGGCATCTTTTAGGTAATCATAGTTGGTCGCACGACCGATGGTTCGATCTTTTTACCTGGGAAAAGATGAAATCAGAAATAGAAAAAACAAATGGCTTGATTTTTGAGATAACAGGAAAAAGAACAAAATTATTCCGTCCGCCTTATGGAGTAACAAATCCGGCTTTAAAAAAAGCAATCCAAACTATGGAATTTTATACCATTGGATGGAGCATACGGTCTTTGGATACAGTAAAAAGTGTGGAAAAAACATTGAAAAGAATTAAAAAGAATCTGAGCCCGGGCGATATTATACTATTTCATGATAACAGGAAACAAATAACAACCATTCTAAAACATTTTCTGGAATATGCCAAAACAAATGGTTTTGAAATTGTACCGCTCGATAAACTTTTAGGTATTGATGTGTATAAAACAGAGTAAAATGAGAAAATCAAATTTAATAATAGCATTTTTAATGATTTCGTGTATAATAAATGCACAGGAAAAAGGATTTAAAGAAATCAGCAATGCCGAAAAAGTAAAAACAGAACTTGCCAGACTTACAGAAAACACTAAAACTATTCAAAGCCTTTTTGTGCAGGAGAAACACTTAAGCTTTTTATCCGAAAACATTATTTCTAAAGGAGAGTTTTTATTTAGAAGCCCCAATCAGCTTCGATGGGAATATTCAGAGCCTTTTGAATATATCATCGTATTTAACGATAAAAACATACTGATTAAAGACGAAAACAAAATAAGCACTTTTGATACCGAATCGAATAAAATGTTTAGCGAAATAAACAATATGATGATTGGCACTATACAGGGCAACTTATTTGCTGACAATGAACGGTTTGACGCAAAATATTTTGAGAATAGTACACAATATTTGTTGGAGCTTGAACCCAAACTTCCGGAAATGAAAAATATGCTCAAACAAATCTTAAT
>Ga0209203_1001278_pt1 | contig 18702 bp, 17 predicted proteins | sample AD_UKC109_MetaG_FD_184423 | JGI IMG/M metagenome (GOLD analysis project Ga0209203, IMG submission 184423) | Active sludge microbial communities of municipal wastewater-treating anaerobic digesters from Hong Kong - AD_UKC109_MetaG (SPAdes)... | ecosystem: Engineered > Bioreactor > Anaerobic >... | reverse complement strand
TTCTCGTGAAAGAATCTGTAAAACCGATTATTGAACGAACTGTGACTGCAATTATCACAATCGGAATCGTTTTCGCAATTGCTCTAATGATTCTCTCAGTTAGTCTACTGATAAGTGCTAAGAGGGACCAAGATCTCTTCTCACAATATCTTGAGGACCCACTGATGAACGATACTCAACCGGGGCACATCTCAATTAGGAATCTCAGGAGGTAACAATGTTTAACGAGACCGAGAAGAAGATCATTGCTTTTCGTGATGCCCGCGACTGGTCTCAGTTCCATAATCCCAGAACTCTGTCAACGTCAATCTCCATAGAAAGTGCCGAATTGCTCGAGTTATTTCAATGGGCTAAGGACTCTGAACTGCAGGCACTGGTGTCACGGAAAAAAGCCGAAATCTCTCAGGAGCTTGCAGACATTATGATCTACATAATAATGATGGCACATGACCTTGACATTGACCTTGAGCGGGCTATTCTTGACAAAATGGAAAGAAATGAAGAAAAGTATCCCGTGGATAAATCGAGGGGAAAGTCTTCTAAATATACAGAGCTCTAGACATCATCAAAATATGATTCCGGCATATCTTCGAAATCGATCCAGTTGAACGCGGTATCGAGTCCAAGGATCTTTGCCCACCTGTTTATGATGGTGACATCGCCCTCAAAATCGTGTCTTTCACTGTTGGCTATCTTGTACAACGTCCAGAAGAGGTGGTGCATACCCGCTGGAAGGAGGTACTGAAATAACAAAGTCACCCGAAGGGGGGTATGTGAATGAACTTAAATACTAGACAGCTGCACACTGGATAAAAGGGAGTCTTCAATCTTAGTTCGACTGTAGAAAGCATAAACATGTACGAAAAGGAAGATAGTCTGTTCTGAAAACCTTTGCCCAAGTGAAGTTATTTTCTAAGATCGATTCTTCAGCTTCACAAGGAAGACGAAAGAAACATGGTACAGCGACAGTCTTTGAACTTGTTTTCTTGCGAATCAGCCCCTGGTTCGCCTTATTTGCAGTATTGTGAAAGCTAGCTATGAGCGGGCGTATAACGAGCCATCATTCAGAGAAGCTGGAAAACGATCTGTGCTGGTATGCCTGTCAGGCATTCCTAATGGTATTGTTTTACTTATTGCAATTACAAGGATGTTTTTCAATGAAACCTCAATGCCGTCTGGAACTGATGGCCATTTAAAAACCCAGACCCAAAAGCGCTTCAGCTAAAGTTTGTCGCCCATTATGCATCTTATAGTGTATAGATCTGACTTCGCAGTTTTTCTATAATCGCATTGTAACCAACAAAGATTCGATATGTTACATTTTGAGATCTAGAGCTCTTGTTGCATTTAGTATTGCAATGGTTGCTGAGAATTTGCTTCGCGCAATCTCAATATGAAAGGGTTAGACGATTACGAAGGTTTCTGAATAGAACTTTCTCTTATTCGCTCGGTTCGTCTTTCCCGCACCGCCTTGGAGTCTCCAATTTAGAAACTTGAAATGTTGAATGGGGGTGATTAATTGAATATGAGGCAAAACCGTCAGTTAGGTTCTGCATTGAAAAGAAGGAGAAAAGCATTAAACCTTTCACAAGAGGAATTGGCAGGTAAACTTCACCTTGAAAGAGGCTATATATCAATGATAGAGACAGGGCGGAAGACCCCTTCGCTTGAGACTCTTGAATCAATATGCAGCGCGCTTGGAATTAAGATTTATGAACTTCTGAAGGAGGTTGACTTGTAGTGTCAAATAAGGCCAGCAATAATGGAAGAGCGTTTGAGCGGATTAATTACGCTTCCTTTAATTTTTCTCTGGTTAGCGGAGCTGATCCCAGAACCATTCCAACCCAACCAATAGTAGTGAACCATATGTAATCAAAATCAAATTCTCAGGTAACGCCAATTACAGGAACTACGGGAACCTATTTTGATTCCGCCAAAAAGCTAATTCATTTCTCCTCAGCGCTGTTGCTGGTGGAAATAAAGTGGTTGGGATGGAAATATATGATGAAGCCTGTAGCTCATCAGATTCAGATACTGGTGACCGCGGAGTTATGATTTTCAACATCGTTATTGGGAATTTTCTCTAAGACGAATCATGAGGCATTTGAACGTTAAAGAATCAGTGCTAAGCAAGAGACCTAATTTGATAGCTGATCGGGTAGAAAGTTTCTGGGTTGACGCAAACAAATCAATTGCCAATAATCTCAGAACTAACATAAACAATTCGTTTGAAACATTTGAGGAAGATGCTCTGATAACACCCTATGTTTGCTGGCGCATCCTTGATATCAAAGCCTGAAAAATCCAGGAAAGCAAGTGCTTGTACCCTTTCCAAAATTCGCGATTCAACGCATCATAACACAGAGAGTTTCCTGAGACAACTAGTGATAAGGAGGTGCAGTCATGACTTATATCCGAAAAGCTTGCTCTTCTTGGGCTAAAAGAACCTATAGGGAGGGGTTACAGGAACTTGAAATCACAGATAAGCGATTGCTGGGGCAGGTCACTAGAACATTTACCTCTCTACAGATTATGGACGCCTTCATGGATGGTTATTCTTGTGAACGATTGCCCAAAACGGAGGAATCTAGAGCTCTTATAGCAAAGACCTATACTGAAATCTTTCACAACGAATTGCAAAAGAGGTGTCTTTCACCAGCTTCATATTTGGTTCAAATTGTCAATGAGTCAATTTCAGCAAATGCTAATGAAAATAGAGTGGTTGGCGCAGTAGCAAGAGGTCTAAGAACACTGAGTTCTCTTCTTCGCGAACCAGATTTCGCAATTAAGTTAAGAGAGGCGTTGATTGTAAATGACTGTCATACTGCAACAGATCTTAATGCAAAACAAGATACCAAAGATCACACAGATGTACTTCTTGAATATAAGGGCAATCAGTATCGCATATGGCTTTACCAATTTTCATTGAGAGGTCTGCCCCATGATATCGAACGCTTGACAGGTAAGAGAGGAGAGCTACCAGACGGAATACACATCATTTGTCCTTTACATACAGAATCAGCGATCAAATATGAAAAGCTCAAAATGCAGATCTTACGTTTGGAAAAGAAATCAGAGAAAAATCGAAGGTATCTTCAAGTGTGTTCAGAAAGAGCTTTGAAAAAGAAAGAGAGACTCTGCACACAATTGAAAGATCTGTCTGATAAGATCCGATCTCTTAAATTTGATCTTAATGAAGAGCAAAAGGAAATTGCAGGAGAACTGGATGTAGTTAATGGATGGTTCTTTTATTCAGAGCAGCATATTCTACGCATTGCTGATTATATACACAAGCTTACCGCACCCACGTCTTATGAAAGAGTAGTGGAAATACTTTCTGCGCCCGAGCAATTAGTAGGAAGCTTACTGGCATTTAGGAAAGGAGACTAGCTTATGAACGTTGGCGAAAGAGATGAATTGTTGTTCAAACTTTATCTTACTTATTTGAGAGATAATGGCGGGCAGGTTTTTGGACAAGCGATTAGAACTGTTGGCTTCAAGGGAACGCAATTTGGGCCATTCCCTTCCCAGTACAATCCAAGCTCTTTAAAGAGTATGACTGATAAGCAATTAACGGGTTTAGCGACTTCAGTTGGTATTTCTAAGGCACCTGGCAAAGCAAAAGCCGATGTAGAAATAAACGGTGCAGGAGTATCGTTAAAAAGCAGCAAGGCGGCACCCTCTGCTTTGGTAAATCACACTACTCGTCCTGGTTTTGAATTTGCCTGTAATCACGTAGGCATATCAATTAATACTCTTGATCAAATTATAGATAACTATTGGCAAAAGCGATTAAGTGGAATTATTGGAGAAGATACAAGAATATCCGATCAGCAATGTCCTTTTGCGAATCACTTCATTTACTTACAACCTCTACTAGAGTACTTTTTGTTTGATGGAACCGGAGGAGGTTTGTCTGAAAAGCCAGCAGACTATTTGATTGTTTTCTCCGATCCGCTCGATGAGTGCACGTATAAAAAGCTGACAAAGGCAGAAGCTGTGAATGCTCTTTGGACAGGCTTGACTTTCAGTGTTCGTTCAAAGGGAATGCCAAATAATTATAATGCCTCTACCTATAATAAACCAAACGCTGCGAGCATAAAGAGATGGGTTAGATATCTTAATGGGGATTACAAAGGAGCCTTACATATAAGATCAGGATGAAAGCCGAGTCTATTGCATTCAAGGCAACCGGGATCGGTTTTTTCTATATTATATTCAGTTCCTGCAGTTGTCTTCCGATTGCTTGAACTACGACCGTAGGTACGGCATTTCCGATCTGTCTGAATTTCGAATCGTTGTTTCCAGCAAGATAAAAGTCTCTTGGGAAGCCCTGCAATTCAAGACACTCTTCAACTGTTATGTACCTTGGCTTACCATCAACCATATAACAATCCCAGTTGTATTTGCTTTTTATGCCGGAGTGTCTTCCTCCCACTCTTATCGTAAATGCATAATCTCTTTCGGTTTTTCCGTTCATGATTTCAGACAATGATCTTGAGCAGCCCGTTGGTTCGGGAAATACAAACTCAATGTCTATATCATCTCTCACCCCCACAATATAGATCCTTTTTCTAATCTGAGGGACACCATAGTCTTTTGCTTCAAGAATCTGATATTTTACTTTGTACCCACACCATATTAACTCAGAAATAATCTTGGCCAGTGTTTTCCCCTTGTCAAGAGAAATCAAGCCTTTAACATTCTCTAATACAAAGGATTTCGGTTGGCATCCTTTGAGAATTCTGACTACTTGATATACTAATGCACCTCGAGGGTCTGTTAACCCTCTCTTTTGTCCAACATTGCTGAAAGACTGACAAGGAAAACCTGCACACAGCAAATCAAACTTAGGTATCTCTTCAATATCGATTGTTCTCACATCGCCTAAAGGGGTTAAGTTATAGTTTGCCTTGTATGTTTCGACGGCGGTTTCATCTATTTCCGATGCCATTACACACCTGCCGCAGCTCGCAAGCCCGTAATGAAAACCACCTATCCCAGAAAACAAGTCAATAAAAGTAAATCCAGATCCCACATCAATGCTCCCACTAATGTTTGATATATTCAAATATAGAAATTTGTTTGTCTTTCTGCTCTCTGCTTACAGGCATAGGCTTTGAATCAAGAACAATCTTGATCCGTTCGGCAACAGCTTGAATAACATTCACAGTAACACTGTTGCCTAACTGTCTATATAAGTTACCATCAGCAATTGGCAGAACAAAACTATCAGGAAATCCTTGCAGCCTTGCCCATTCACGCGGTGTCATCTTTCTTATAGCATCTTTATTTATCTCGCCTTTTATGCGCGTGGTAGGTACAAGGTTGGTCTGTCTCTCATCAATAACAAGATTTCTTTCTCTTCCCATTCCACCACACACGATTGCTCCAGCAATTCCGTTCCAGTCGCGAATCTCGTAGCCGAACCCATTTCCTTTTGCGGCATGGCGAGCCTTATGTAGAATGAGAGTATCCATATACTTCTCGCTTAAATAGTATTTTGCTGGAACCGGATTCTCTTCCAAAACATCTTTAAGAGTTTTCGAAGAAGCTGCACCTTCAGGGAAAGCAAACTCAGTTGGCGTAATATCACTTCTAAGCGCTACAATGTAAACTCTTTCACGATTTTGCGGAACACCAAAGTCCTTCGAATTTAGCACCTTAGAAAATACCCTATAGCCAAGATTTTCGAACGTTTGGCAAATAACTCTGAATGTTCTACCACGATCATGAATGGTCAAGTTTTTTACATTCTCACAAAAAATAACCTTCGGCTTATGATAATCACAAATCCTTCCAACATCAAGGAATAGGGATCCTCGGCAAACTCCTTTATAATCATCACTAAATCCCATCTGCTTTCCAGCTATGCTAAACGCTTGACAAGGAAAACCCGCGAGGCAAATGTCAAACGCGGGAATATCTTTCTCGTCAATCATGGTAATGTCTCCCGCGATTTCAAAATCGTCATGAAAGTTTGCTTTGTAAGTCTTCTGAGCAAGTTTGTCCCATTCACTTACAAACACTGTTTCGATCTCTTCGCCAAAGGCCTTATCAAACCCCATGCGAATACCGCCAATGCCTGCAAATAAGTCTATGGATCTCAGTTTATTCATTCTCTTTCACTTCTCTTTCAACTATGTCGATAATTCCTGCGTATGCTTTCCAATTTCACAAAAAACCAATGCTGGTGCACCCTTTAGTGATCAGCCTATCATATAATTAATGATCACGCTGCACGCCTCCTTCAATTAAGGGAATCCTAAGCTCTTGGTTACAAAAGTAAGTTACTCTTTGTATTCTCCCAATGAAATCCTTACCAAAACTCGCTCTCATAAAAAACCGCAACCCTCTCTGATATCAAAGCAATGTCAGGCTTACATAATACTGATAACATATTCCTTCATTATCTCAGCCCTCAGTTTCAAAACTCTGTGCTAACGGAATTCCGATCTTGGAATTGTTATTCTTCACTTTCCGTATATTGTACATAATTCAGACTATTGCTTGAGCAGTTGCCCGAAATACCAGGATACCTTAGAAATCATAAATAACGGCAATGTCCTAGCTAAGGTGCTATAATCTATGCTCGAAAGGGGTTGTATGCTCACAAAAAAACCTCTTCCCATGTTTCCCAGTTGAATTATAGTGTTAAGATTCAGCTAAAGTAATCCAGATTCTTTCATATCCAAGTCTCATAGACGTTTTCGCTTGCTTCTGTAATCTGTTGCATGATACTCCCCATCTTTGCATAACCTGAATTCAGTACAATAATATCAACATCGGTGAAAGGAAACAATGATGATTCTGAAAACGTAAATAGCTTGTATCTGCAGTTCAGAAGAAGCAAAAGTCGATAAACAAACGCATTACCTCAATTCATGCATATCGAGTTAAAAGGGTGAGAAAGAAGGAAAAGGATTGAGGAATAAGCAGTGGGTGAGTCTCGAACAGGGTGAGTAACGTAATTGAATTTGTTTTCTTCAAATAAGCTCTCTGGAGATATCCGATCGTTGCTGACGACTAAAGTTGGCAGTCATGTGTGCAGACGAGGCTAGCAGGGCAGGTCAAATTATCTGCATAAAAGTCTCTCCTTGAACGAAGCACTTGTATTTGATAGAACTCTACTGGAGGGATCTGGAGGTGTTTTCTATTTGCCATGTGAAAAGTCTTTTATGGATTTGGGTAGATCGCTGAGCAATCTTGAATAGAAACTTAAAGCAGGAATAGAACCACACAGTCTGTTTGTTTTAGTGAATTGACGGGAGAAGACCTTTGAAATACTCCATAACTAACTCGCTTTGTCCTAAACGAAATAAGCGAACCTGATCGGTGGCGTCCGAAGTGGTATGTGTAATGTTCGTGGTGCATGGAAGAATGCTTTCGTATTGTTTTGTTGTCACTTACGGCGATTGTCTGGTGCGTTTTGTGATGACCCTTTTCTTTTTCCTCCTTTGTGTAAATCGAAGTGGGTCGGCTAATGCTGCTTGCTCAAAAGCTAGTAACCAAAGAAAAGGGGTTTACTAGGAATTGAGCGAGTGAAGAAGACCTTCTGACCGCATTGTTATTGATTCATGCAAGAAAACGCCTTAGATTATGCTATGTTTTTACTGAAAACACTGTCTGGAATCCAATCGAAGTATTTGCTACTGCAGAGGGGGCTCAAACAATGAGGTTGGTTTCACTTAAAGATCCTGAACAGCTAAACTCAGTTGTAGAATACAGAGTATGGGGAAGTAACAGAAATTTGTTTGGCAATTGTTCTATAGGTGAACAAGTTATCTTTCTAACTAAGGGAGATCTTATGATATCGGGAATGATTTCTGGTGACCCGTTTTTATCGAATGAAGTTATTTGGGAAAAGGATTTATATCAATGGAGGCTTCCTATGAACAACCTTATTAGGGCAAAAGGAAATCCTGTATTATTGGCAGAAAAAGAGATTAGGAAAATGTTGAGAACAATTTATGGAAAGAGCTATGGAAATATCTTTCACCTGTTTATTCAACTATCAAGTGAGGCTTCATCCTCAATTGAAAGGGTTCTCACTGAGCTAAAATGGGTAACCTTATGAACAGCTATGGTTTACAGTGATGCTAGCTTCTTGAAGAGCAGTTCGCGAAAGTTTGCTGGAACATTCTGACTCATTTCGCACAAAAAAGTGGCTAGTGTATTTGAGTTCACATTGCCCGTAGATATTCCTTTTCCTCTTGCAAGCACAGGTTCATCGCAAATGCATAGGAAGTGAGAGCTGTAATTGGTAGGTATTCAAGAAACAGCTAGCAAACACTGTAGATCACTTGAATTACGTCTTGTCTTTCTTCTTGGCCTCCAAAGAGTAGCTGCCTGCTTATGAATCCAGGTCTTTTAGGATCTTCAACATGAATTTCGCGATTTCTTCAATTACAGGTATAGTGACCGAGTTTCCCAACTGTTTATATCTCTGGCTCCTCTTAACAGTGTCTGGGAACGAGAATTTATCTGTGCCATCTTTATCAAGGAATGCATAGTTTAGAAATCCTTGAAGCTTAGCCCATTCTCTCTCTGTCATGAATCTGATTCCTTCATTATTAAGAGGGCTTCGTTTGCTCTTGATACAAAGTCCCTTGACGCCCTCTTGAGGATCACGGATAAGATTTCTCTCTTTTCCTGAACCCCCAGTCGCCAATATTGCATTAGCTATGTGTGTCCTATTGCCTTCGTTTACTACAATGTAGCCGAATCCGTTTCCTTTCATCTCGTGTCTTAATCTGTGTTTCTTTAGCGTTTCAAGATATCCTTGCCCCAAATAGTATTCGGGAGAGGCCTGATATTCAAGTAATTCATCTAAGTCTTTATATATAGGCTTTTTGCTTCTTTTTCTAGGAAGCTCTTCTCTGTGAAGGCGATTCAATTTCTTTGAATACCTTCTCTTATCAAATCCGACCATATAGACCCTGGGCCTGTTTTGCGGCACACCGAAGTCCTTTGAGTTTCTTATGAAAGCACTTGCCTGATACTCAATTTTCCCTTCAGACCCTTCTTCTACTCCCACTACGTAGTATTCGAGATCCTTAGCAAGCGTTTCGATAATTATTTTGAATGTCGTTCCTTTGTTATGACTGATCAGATTGTCGACATTCTCAAGAAGGAAAGCCCTTGGTCTAGTTTTGTTTAGTATGTCAGCAATGTCAAAGAACAGAGTACCTCTGGTTTGATCAAGGAAGCCTTCTTGCTTGCCTGCTCTGCTGAATGTCTGACAGGGGAAACCCGCAAGCAAAACATCATAGCTGATGTCGGCTATCTTTTTCTTAAATTCCTCGGAAGTTACATCGTTGTATGGGTTCTCCCCGAATAGGTGCTGATATGTTATACAAGCGTATTCATCGTTTTCGGCTGAAATTACGTTCTCAAATCCTCCAGCAATCTCAAATCCCCTTCTTATTCCTCCGATACCTGCGAAAAGATCCACTGTCTTGTACTTCAAATCCATACCTCCTTAATACCGCCTTTGTTAATGCTCCGTTGATCGAAAGATTTGGGGAGCATTTGCTGCTACAATCTGATCCCTGGGATCCTTAAGGTCAGCTGTTTAGTTATTCATCCAAAGTCTTCGATCTCAAGGTTGTTCAGCATCTTCAGGAACTAACAAAACTCGTGAGTACTTAGGGACTTAAGGTATACATTCGTGGGAACACAGAAATCGAACCCATCGTCTTGAGATTCTTCGTTTTTCGACAGCTTATTTGATGCTCATTTAGCCATTAATCATAATAACTAAGCAATCTCTAAAGCAAGATGTAATTCGAGCAAGTGATACATATGTATATTATATTAGTTTTAGTGAATAATGTCAATGCCATCCGTAAGTATGTTATTGAAACATAAACACACGCTACCCGCAAATGAATCTGCCCTATGATTTTCTAGACTCACAACTATCTTCTGAAGAAGCAATTAACAAAGATAGTCTACCGACTATTTCCTGAGTTCTGCTTCTACCATACTCACGCATGCGCTGCAATCGTTTTTTATTTCATTCCCCCAAAATCTGAGCACTGTCCATCCTGCTGTTCTAAGAGCTTCATTTACTTCCTTGTCTCTCTTGATGTTTCTTTCGATCTTATTTACCCAGAATTCCCTGTTGGTCTTAAACTCCTCTTTCTTATCTTCTGACCAACCATAACCGTGCCAGAATTCAGAGTCAACAAAGACCGCAACCTTCTTTCTCCTGAACACTATGTCAGGGTTTCCAATTATATCCTTGCAGTGAAGTCTGTATCTAAGCCCCTGCTTCCATAAAGCACGTCTCAATGTTAATTCGATTTTGGAATCCTTGTTTCTCACCCGCGACATGTTGAAGGAAATCTGCTCTCTTGTCTTTCTCAAATTCAGCACCTCCTTCTTTCAGGACTCGTGATCAGATAAATAAATCCTTCTCTTCAGAATTTCCAAGGTTGATTCCTTTTCTTCTGATACTCCGATCGACTTTTGCGCCTCTTGGCGACAGATGATTCATTTCCTGACTATGATTGTAAATATCTTTCACAGTTCCTCCAGAAATGCCTCTTGATCTTGCAAGATAACTGCTAAGATTTAGAGCTGAAAATGTAGTACTCATCAAAGAAAGATCGCATTAATCTCACTGGGTTACATGAGTCACTGGTTTACAGTTCTAGTTGTTTGATGCAAATGCTATGTTCTCATTGTCCTCTAGCTGCTTCGGAGTTATTCTTCTCAACCAAGACAATCTTTTCACAATTCAAATTCCCTTTCACACCCATTATAGCAATACGAATCTATGTCAAAGCTTATTAGAGAATTGCCTCCATCTTGAGGCATGTGTTTTTCACCATGAAATCAAAATCTGCTGCCTCTTATGCATTCATACTGTGTTAGAGAAACATTCGCTTTGATCAATCGGGGCTCGAGTTCTTCCTGTTCACCAGTTCTCGGGAAACCAATGATGAAGGTCATATGTCTTGTTTTAACTGGTTGAAAGCTTATCATTTCTCTTCTTGTTGTGAGTTCACCTGATTCCATATTTCTTTTCGTTTGCTAACATCTCTTTAACGCTGAACAAAACTAACTGCAAACAACAGTGTAGCGCTCAACCGTTTGGTTTTGCGTTCATGACGCTTAATCAATGATGCATTTCGTTCAGGCTGTAGTCCAATTTGGGCGATAGTCCCTACTTTCAACTGTGGTCCTCCCGTGTCACTTATCCTACACATAGCGAGTCGGTTGTCGGTCCATTTTCCGCATATCCGATACCATTTTGCTGTTTCAACACCTTTCGTATTCTACTTTGCCGCAATCGTCGTTTTAAAGTCTGATTACGGAGATCTGCCTCAAAACAGATCATCTTTTATCATAAAGATTGCTGTCCGACCTAAATACAGATCGGTCTTAGATAAGTGCTGCGAAAACGTGGATTTCACTCCACTTGCCTATGTTGCATTTGAGCTAATCGCTCATAATTACCCACTTCTCTCGTCTCTGATCCAAGAAATTCTACTTTCATGTGGGACATGAGTATGTTTACTCACGAAACTGGCAGAAAGACAATATCCCTTCCCTATGTTGCTTACACTTCAATGACACGTCAGCACTTTCGCCATGTATTTCTTGCGGATTTCTCTAGCAGCTAAAGACTATCACTGTACCAGAACATGACAAACACCTTTCATTTCGTCCAGCGTAACTTCTGCCTCGCGCATACATAAAGTACCAGCGCATTAGGGTCAGTCGCGATAATGAACCAAATACTTAAGCTGAGGAATTATCGACTTTATGATGGGCACAAGAAGTCACTTCCTAACTATGTAGCGCAACTTATCCCCTCTACCAATGAATTCTGTAAATCAAATGCCAAAAATCTAAGAACCATCTCGATTACAGGAATCGTATCTGCAAGTTCAAGTCCAAGAAATAGTCGCTGCCTTGTTCAAAAACCACCCCGAATCGGTGCCTTCTCGTTGAAGGTGTATCGAGCTTCGTATTCATTAGGAGGTATTCTTGAAACTCATTTCTGTTGTGCATGCTGAAGAAAACAATCTTACCATCGTGTTTGACGACTAAATAACCACCAGTCGCGTCTTCAATACCATTCCAAGTGCTTGTAGGTGTCATCCCCAGTGCGATATCAGACAAGAATCTCTTCATCTTATATTGATAAAACGGATGCGGAGCGTCTTGATCATAACCGCATGGATTTCGTTCAGTAACCTCTCTGACAAGATCGGCTATCTTGTTGAACTCTGTAATGTAGTAGAGAAGCACAATCTCTGAGATTACGATGGGAAGTTTGCTGTCGATCATCTCTTGATTCCATTTGAAGTGATTAGAAACCATCCGGCACGGTTCTAAACGCCTGCCATTTTCGATAATCTTGCTTACTCTTGCAGCGGGTCCTCCTTCGGAGTTAATCGACTCCATTTCTCTGGGCGTGATCTTCGGATCTAACCGGTACCTAATGTTTGTATGAGCCGAAGCGTTCAGTAGGGTAGGTGAGCCTCCGAGATTTGATTTTATGCTAAATCCCAAAGAAAGCTTCCCACCTATTCTTTCGTCGTGAACGGTTACCGTTATGTCGCGTTTTCCTTGCCTCCAGGATGATAGACTATTAATCATTACCTGGCTCATGAAGTCCTCAATCATGGGAACCGCGAAAGATCCTCCTTGATGCGAGTTTCTTCTTATCAAAAGCTCGGTCAGCAGCGTGCTTTTGGCATCAGTGAATACTTGCATTGGTATGGATCGAGAACCCGTTCTGTCCTTAATCAGTATGAACTGACCGTCGCTTGATCTCTCATACTCGATCTCTCCCCCTCGTCTGTCTTCCTTTCTGATAATGGAGACCACGTGCAAGACAGAATCGTTCAACGTGTTAAGAAACCGATCTGCCCCGAACGCGAGTCCGTCCGCCAGCAAAGATATGAAAACGTAAAGCTCACTCCACTCTCCCACATTGCCTGTCAGTTCTCTACTCAAATTTTCCTACCTCCTTTATCGGCATTAATGATCCCTTCATTGGTAAGACCTCAGTGTAATATCTGCTTTGCGTTTATCTGAAGACTTCAGACAAGCATCAGCCTAACAGACCCTCTTCCTAATCATGACGGCGTAAAAACTACTGCGATCGATTGTTAAGCGCACCATAGGACCTGACAGAACAAACGTTTTCAGAAGCTTACTCCCGAGTTCTCATAAGTCGTTTTAGGCGAATTATCTGTTGTTGTCTCGGCAACAACGGTTCACTCCTAATCATGGGGGGTCCAGATCATGTAAGCGAGTAAGCCGAATCCGTTTGCGTCGATTTGCTTCTCTCGTGACTTCTATCCTTCACTTTCTCAATGCTATGAGCGGTTCTAAGGTGTCTAACGGGCACCAGATATCTGGTCGATGGGATGTCTATATCTTTTGTTTGCGGGTGTTCAACAAGCTTTGCACGAAAATATCACGTTGATTCCTCCTCAACACCTTTCTTTTCCTGCATACTGACCTACCCATTCTTTCTTCTGCCTCAAGGTCTCTTTTCCGAGGGACTGATTCTTATGATAAACGATAGAATATCGTTTGCGTATTGAGGAACCTTCTGAAACTTCACAATCCAGCACAAATAATTCTTCTTTTTCACTTCAGAGTAATCAATGAGAGTGAGGGAAATATTTTTGTTCGTGTACTTTGAGTGAAGACGTATTCCTTCCTGTTCAAGCCTCTCAAGAACATCTGTCGTTCTTAGGGGATGTGAGATGTCAGGGTTCAGAACTCTTTCGCTGAATGTGGGTGCTTCTTTCCTGCTGTTATTGAATGAGACGGCAATATCGGCAGAAGGAATTCTCTTCGCTGATTTATAGTTGATCCTGTAGAAGATTGTAAGTTTGCTTGGATCAACACCATGTTGCTCCATTCTCTCTAAAGAATTCTCCAACCTCTGCAAGAAATCCTGGGTCGCTGTTCGCATACTTCTACTTAACCTGCCCGACAAATAAGAGAGTGGATCAACAATCAGTCTAGCACTCAGTGGCTGCAAGTGCAAATCGATCACCTTGGCGAGATCGTAATCAAATACGGTTAAATATGGGTCAGACTCCTTTTTTGACAAGGACTTTAAAATGAACTGCATCCCTGAAAACACAGTTAATATGACAATAGACGACTATGAAGAATTCCTCGAGGAGCGGCGTTATCTCATGGCTCAGAAGATAAAGAGGTATTTCGCGGTTCTTTGAGCGATAGTCTAATTGATATTCGATGTGTTTTCAGGAAGAGGTGTGAAAGTGGATTTCGATCGAAACGGACATAAAATGACAGGAAAAACCCTATGATTCTGTTCTACTTCAGGAAGTACTGGTGGGTGGTATCGGCTGCAATCATTGCGCTTGCATTTGTGATTCCTTATCAGGTGGTTATTGGCCTGCTCTTCGCGCAGATAATCGCTGTAAATCTCGTGTCGTTTAGGATCAGGAGGTATTTGAAGCCCGAGCAAAATGTGAAGAGCCTCAGGAATCTCCTAGTTCTCGGGTTCAAGGACCTTCTCGAAAGCTATGGAGTGTCCTGTGATTTTCCGCCCCGGGGTGATTACTCCTCCGTTGATCTTATCGCGGACATCTTCGGAGAAAAGACGGTGTTCTCCATTAGAGAGGGAAATGATGAAATCCATAACTCCGAAGTGCAAAGTCTCGCCGCTTCTCTCCCGAAACACGGGGCAAAGCACGGAGTTATTTTGGTAGATGGTTTGCTGCCGATTGAGGCGAAGAGACTGGCCGAGAGCTACGGTCTGGAATTCAAGAGATATCAGAAGTACAAGGAAGAAATTCAGGAAAGGCTAAGCTCCAATTCCAATGTCTGCCATGTTTGCGGAAGATCAATCGATCAGAATCAAAAGGAGCTTTGCAGGAAGAATTCAGAGCTTCTGGGCGGAAAGACTTACTGCCACGAAAACTTCAAGGAGATCATAGACAAATCGAAGGCAGAAACAAGCTAGGAGGTGACGCTTTGGGGTTAATGAAGGGAGAGATCTACAAGCGGTCGCTGATTCATGAAGAATATGGAGGGAATAGACAGAGCGGGATATCTTATCCTGCCAAACACGACATGGTTTTCATATTCACAGGCTTTTCGGGAGAGGAATACGGTTACAACGATCGATGGGAGAAAGGATACTTCCTCTATTATGGTGAAGGCCAGGAAGGCGATATGGAGTTTGTAAAAGGCAACAAGGCATGAATTCCTATCTAAAAATCATACGAAAGCAATACTTCATGCTTAAGCGTCGCGCCATTTTCCTGGTCACTGAAGGTGTCTCCCATAACAAATACGCAACCTTCAACAAGCACCATGTTTTTCCAGTTCGATGGGGGAAACAGATAGCATCCGTCTAGCTATACTACTATCATTAGCGCTACAACGAGACCCAACATTTGATCAGCCCTTTTCATAGTTTTCAACTCCTTAAGTGGTTCATATGAGAGAATCTATTCTAAGCCATTTTCATTCTCCCACAGAGGTAAATACCACCACAAGTATGAAAATGCAGCAGTAGACAATATAACTAGGATGATACTAAGCTTTCATAGCCAGTTATAGGAATTGGTATATCATAACCTCAGAGAACTAAAATTTATTGTCTGTGATTCTCAATACATATTTATTAAAATCACTGCGATTAATATTGTCACCCCTGTGATGATAGTTGTGAGTAGTAGTGTATTGCCAAACTCTGAGAAAGTCGCATTCTCAGTATAGGAAGTCAGTTCATCCCAAAATTCTTCTTCCCATTCGTTTGAAAGCAAACCAAGTTCATATTTCTCCAGAATTTCCATGATATTTTTTTTCTCTAAGTCAATCTTATCAATCACAAGAGGTCTTAGATCGCTATTATGAGAATAGTAAATATTCTCCCCCAAATTTTGCACTGATTCTTTTAATTCAGGATTATTATTCATCAAATGTTCAACGAACTTGGGAATTTCATCTCTAGATACGGGTAGCAATTGAACAGTTTTCAACAGTTCTTTGTTATAGAACATAGGATCAAAATCACCCGATTCTTCCAATTCCATGAAATAGAGCCTGTTTAGTTCAAGTGTCAACCTATAATAGTAGGTGTTCCTTAGTTCTTCTGGTAGATTATCAAAGTACTGGTATTTTGGAGTGGTTACTACTCTTATCCATCCATCCATATTCCATTCATTAAAAACTTCATACTGCCGGGATTGGAACGAATTATAAGCATCTTCAGCTGCAATTGAAAGTATTTCTTCCTCAGTGGGAACTGCATTTAAGAGACTTGTGAAAAGTACTATTAAAAAAAATACGAAAACTCTTCGCATAATTTTTCCCCTCCCTCGATCAATACTCACAAAGAGTATATCTTCTACTAATGCTAACATTCTAGTTTGTGACAGACCGATCAAAACTGTTTGTACTAATTTCGACACTATCACTGACACTTGAGAGACTCGTTTAATAACATTTTCAATCTTTTCTCAGCTAACTTTCTCGCTCTCTTTCTTTTCTTTATCTTCTTTTTTCTGAAGAAGGCGCTTGATTTCGTACTCGTTTCTAACCAGATAATTAACTGCTCTTTCACCGCTAGTATAAATGAATAAACCCCAAGCGCGCCTAACCGACTTCTCTAAGGCTTCTCTGTTGTGAAAAAACTTCGGGTGCCCTTTGTTCTTAAAGAATCGAACGGCGTAATCTGTACTAGCTATGAGTTTTCCTACTTCTAATAGAATTTTGTCTGGTAAGCGTCTAGTTAATTCTGTGAAGTCCATCCCATAAGCTTCAATAATATCGTTGTTTATAGCCTTTCTAAATTCCTTCTGTTTCACAACAGATCACTCCCTTCATATGAGTTTAGGAGCTTTTACCCGCTCCGTTGAGACTTCCGAATATAAGCCTGAGGTAATGTGTTTCTTGATACCTAAAAATTCCTATTTGATATCGAATATATGGTTGCTCGTGATATTTAAAGCGAGGCATCTAGTATTGTCTTGTCCGCTATTCGCTTTCTTGGGTTTCCTTCCAAATGTTTATTAAGTACTTTATTGCCGAGTCACTTCGAATTAAAACCGAATTTAACTGTGCTTCTGTAAGACTCGGGTCTAATTCGTGCACTCTGTTTAGTGCTTTAAAAAACTCTATAAGCGCTTTTACATCAACTTCTACAAATTCTGATAGAGACCCGTTGTTGATATTCCTGCATATGTACATGATTCTTGCTTTCCTCGTAGGCTTGTCTTCTACAATATACTCTTCATTACGATTTGGAATTGGAATCCACGGTAGCACTTCATTATTTGGGGCTAATTTGTGGAGCAACCTATTCCATAGCTCTCTTAGTGAGGAAAGAATATGCCTTTCCCGATCTGTGTTTTGCTGATGAATAGCTTCATGTGCTCCTCTGAAAGGTATAATCAGTTTAGGGTTCACATATTCTAAGAGGTCTATGCAATCTGCGTTTTCCTTCTCTATAACCTGTATTAATTGGTCTTCCTCAACCGATGATTCTTCTGTAAAAGTCATGTTCCTTAAGCAATATGCGTGGAGAAATGCCTCTTGAGATGTCTCCGGAAGAACAAAAGCGGGTAATTGAAGGGTGTTTTGAACAGATTCCTGAGATTCATAAAAACGGTTTATCGATGGCATCAATTCATTGTTGAAAATCCTTAAACTGTTGCCCAATTTGCTTAGTAGCCTCTGGTCGTTTCTGAAATGCTCAAAATTTATCATCGGTAGCATTTGTTTGATTAGTGAAAGCTTGTAACCTGAATCAAAATAGGCAGCGTACACATTTGCCTTAAGATTTTCAGCAACAGTTGTCAAGGGTCCTGTGATTTGATTCCAGGAATCATGCAGACTAATAAAGGGCTCGTTTATTACATCGATATGTCTTGCTAGAAGGCTTATGTGGTTTTGGGTAGTGCTCAAATCAATCAATGAAGGCATGATTTCTTGTGCAACGATTGACGGCTCTTGAATTCCTGTCATTATTTGTTTCCAAGTAGGAGGGATTAGAGAATCGATTTGATCCTTGAAAATATCGAGAGTGGTAAATCGTAAATCACTGGTAAAAGCTAGTTTTTCGCCTATTGCATTGATAGCAGTGAAAAGATCGTTATAATTCTTCACCTATTTCCCCATCTCCTTTTTTTCTCTTGCAGGCTCGCTAACTGTTCCTTTTAGATGAAGCAAATGGACATAACTGATTATCGCCATTTGCTCTGTTCACTCAACTTTAGGAATTACCCAGCATTATGGACATTGTATAGAGCAACTTGATAGAGTTAAGAAAACTTCTTGATCTCTCTCTTTGAAGTCGTAATGCTCGCTTCTTACCTTTTTTCCGTTATTACTATCTTCTTGGATATTGGTTTCCCCAAAAACCAGTCATAAACTATGGTGTAAGAACTCGCTTTTGGAACATAGAAAAGAAGCCAACCATCGGTATAAGTAATTGGATATAAATCTACAGCATCAAAATACTCTTTCAGGGAGTAAGTATTGATGTGAGGGTTATATACTCGATTCTCACATATTAAGGTGAAGTAAGTCGGGTTTGCATGTACGGTTATGTCTGATAGATTTCTTACCCTACTCCATACGTAAAGCCAATAGTGACCTGAATCGGCGTTCTCTGAAATCACGTGTCCTACCAAGATTTCTACTAATCCTTCGCCTGAGAATTCTCTCATTTTTTCGATGTCTTCA
>Ga0209203_1001276_pt1 | contig 18746 bp, 16 predicted proteins | sample AD_UKC109_MetaG_FD_184423 | JGI IMG/M metagenome (GOLD analysis project Ga0209203, IMG submission 184423) | Active sludge microbial communities of municipal wastewater-treating anaerobic digesters from Hong Kong - AD_UKC109_MetaG (SPAdes)... | ecosystem: Engineered > Bioreactor > Anaerobic >... | reverse complement strand
GTTTTTTTCAGTTTGAAGAACTGCAACAGGCGCTTGCAGACGCGGATCTTTTAATCTCCGGCGTAAGCTCTTTTGGTGTACAGTGGTTTTTAGATAACGTCCTGCAGATCATTCCTGCGGAACTCCCGGTTCTTTCGGTAACCAAAGGCATGATTGTCAATGAGGACGGAACGCTCACCACATATCCGCATTGGTATGAGCAGCAGCTCAAAGGAAAAAAGCTATGCATCAATGCCGTAGGCGGCCCGTGCACAAGCTATGAACTGGCGGATTTCGATCCTACAGAGGTATGCTTCTGCGGGGAAAGTATCGGTGTGCTTCGGGAACTGAAAGCGTTGCTGAACACAGAATATTACCATATCAGTCTGTCGACTGATATTACGGGTGTTGAATGCTCTGTAGCCATGAAGAATGCGTATGCACTGGGTGTGACACTTGCGATTGGTTTGTCCGAGAAACTGGAAGGGCAGAAGGGAAAGGAACACTACAACTCCCAGGCTGCGCTCTTTGGGCAAAGCGCACGGGAAATGCGCAAGCTGCTGCGCATTGCAGGCGGCAATGATGAAAGTATCATTTATGGCATCGGCGATCTGTACGTAACCGTATTTGGCGGTCGCACACGTTTAATCGGCACCTTGCTGGGAAACGGTCTTTCTTTCACGGACGCGATGGCGCAGCTCAGCGGTATTACGCTGGAGTCCATTGTCATCGCCACCCGGACCGCACAGGCGGTGCAGCGCATGGCGGCACGTGGGCTGATCAGCGAAGCGGATTTCCCTCTGCTCATGCATATTGATCAGGTTATCAACCATAATATGCCCGTACAGATCCCGTGGGATCAGTTTGAAGTTGAAGAAAACCCGGCATAACCGCCTATCGGTCGATGCTTGATTTCCATAATAACCGAAAGAAGGATATCAGGATGGCTAAAGGGATCGTTTTCGATATGGACGGTGTGATATTTGATACAGAGAATCTTGCGGTTCGGACATGGACTCAGGCATTTACACACTTTGGCATTGACTTGTCAGAAGATCTTGCCAAAACAACGGTCGGTATGTCGTTTGAAGATACTTGTCAGTATTTTATCCAGCACATCCACACACCCTTTGATATAGAACCAATCATCAAACAGCGCTTTGACTATACCGAACAGTTTATCGAAACGAACGGGGTGCCCTTGAAAGCCGGTGTATTTGAACTGCTGGATTTTCTGAAAGCCAAGGACTATAAAATTGCCGTTGCAACTTCTACCGTCAGTCAAACAGCCAGGCCGTACCTGGACAACGCAGGTCTGACCCGTTACTTTCACACTATTTTGTGCGGTGACAATATCCAGCGGAGAAAACCGGAACCTGATATTTATCTTATGGCTTGTGATCATTTGAACCTTGCGCCTGCAGACTGTATCGCGTTGGAAGACTCTCCCACCGGGGTCCAGGCGGCCTATAGGGCAGGTCTGAAAGTGATTATGGTTCCTGATATACTACAGCCGGACAAACACGTAAAAAACATGCTGTTTGCCGAGATTCCCAATCTTCACTATGTGATCGATCTGCTGCAAACTACGGAATAACCAGCTCGCGTCTATACCCTGATGCTGCCTGATCTCCTTTGAGATCAGGCAGCATCAGGGCAAATTTATACAGGAGGCAATCCCTATGAAAATTGGAATTCAATCCTCCCACGTACTGGATCAATTCGGTTATGATGTAGGAATGCGGATGCTATCTGACGCTGGATTTGAAGCCATTGATTTCAACATGGATCATGAGCTTCCAGGCGAAAAGATCAAAGAGGGATCCCGCTTTGGGATCTTGTATCAAACGGAAGCAGAGGTTATAGACTATTTTCGTCCGTTGAAAGCTGCGGCGGACACCTATCACATTGAAATCGCTCAGATACATGCACCCTTCCCCAGTTATGTGGAAAATAAACCAGCTCAGGCAACGCTTATGAAGGCCTTGCATATGGCCATTGCCGCGTCCGCCTTTCTAGGATGCAAATATGTGATCATTCACCCGGCATATCTGCCCTATGAGAACGGTTTGACGCTGGATGAAAAGTGGTCTCTGAACCGCGAGTTATACACCGCCCTGATTCCGTCATTGAAAAAATACGGCGTCGTATGCTGTCTGGAAAATATGTTTACCCAAAACAATAACCGTATTGTTACATCGGTATGCTCCGATCCCTATGAAGCCTGCCAATATATTGATGACTTAAACGTAATTGCAGGAGAAGAGCTTTTTTCATTCTGTCTTGATACCGGTCATGCGATATTGTGTACAAAGGATTTACGCGAAACAATACTGATTCTAGGCCATCGGATCAAAACGCTGCACGTACATGATAACGACGGTCTGAAAGACCAGCACATGGGTCCGTTTATGGGCATAGCAGATTGGGACAGATTCTGCGACGGACTCCGTCAGATACAATACAGCGGAGTTATGAGCTTTGAAACGTTCCGCGTCCTTGACCGTTACCCCAAACCCCTGTGGCCGGAATGCCTGAAACTCTTGTCAGCCACGGCGCGGCACTTTGCAAATACCACGCGTCTATAACCCGTTTCCTCTCCGATATCCCACAAGAGCATACCCCTGGGTTAAACTGCTTTGCCGCGCGCTCTGAAGCTTATATGGACAGCGCTGTTGTGCCTCGCCGATACCGGCAATGTGCATGCCTTTTTGCGGGCTATTGCATTGTCGGTATGGATCCTCCCGTTATTCGCCTCTCCCCGCTTGTGCGGATCAGCAGTCACTATCGCGATAGAATCAGCCAGCGTACTACACTGCTGCAGTATCCGCCGCCTGCTGCAGCAGTTGTGTAAACAGTATGGCTGATTGCTGGTTGTCTATCTTATCATAAGCACGTACCATCGCTTCATCGCTGATCCGGATGTGATGAGAAGAGACGATCTCTTTCACCTGCTCCATGCTCATCGGTCGAAACCGGCCGATTTCCAAAAGCTTCAACGCAAGCTTGGCAGACGCTTCCGCATTCTCCAGGCGGAACCATGCCTCCTTTGGCGAGCGGCCCCAGGAGATTGGACCATGATTGGCGAGATTGACCAGATTAAAAGTTTTTACATACGGAATAATCGACACGGCAAGCGCTTTCGTGCCTGAGCAACAAAACGGTACAACAGGTACGCGTCCGGCAATAATGGATGCTGCAGGCGTGCTGGGCAGATCCAACTCAATGCCCGCACATGCCAGTACAGATAGATTTATGGGATGCGCGTGCGCTGTAGAAACGATCTCATGGTCTGTTCGGTACACGTTAAGGTGCATATCCAACTCCGTTGTAGGATTCCATGTGCCTTGCAGTACCTTGCCGCTGTCAATCGCCACTTTGATCAGCATTTCATGCGTCATATCCCCTTTATTCACGCCGGTGGGCGTTGCCCATACGGCGTTGTCGCTTACGCGAACCGTAATATTCCCGTCATTCGCGGTCACAAAGCCGCCCGCGGCCATCTTCTGTCCGATATCGAGGATGAGGTCCCTCGCTTCCTTGTCAGATAAATACATTATCACAACTCCTTAAAATTGAAATCGTTTGAAAGCCACAGCGTATCAGAAGATAAAGACTTGTTATCTTCTATTTTCTTGCGTTTGGGCGATCTGCGTGCAGCAGCAGGATTTATTTTTCAATTGCCAAAGAATGTGCTCCAGCAGCGCAAACTTTGTTCACAGAAACATTCTGGCCTTATTGATCCTGATTACTTTTTATTGACGGCGCTCATCATTACTCGAACATTGTTAGAAGTGATTGCAACCGCCCCCATCTTCTCGCATAACGCAATGTCCTCAAGGGTGTCTGCACAGTACATATGCATGGGAAGGTTTTTTGCGGCCATCAACGGAAATACTTCGGATTTCAATACCGCCATTGAAATACCGATGTCTGTATAATAGGCGTAGCTTCCCGGAACAAATTCCTTCATGGCGAAATCGGGATAACCCAGCACCTTGGCATGATAGCGTGTCCGTAAATATTGTATGATTCTTGCGTTGAAACAGTAGAACATGCTCTGCTCGAAAAATCCTTTTTCTTTCAGGCGGGAAACTGTAATATCGACCGTTTCCTCGGTAAAATCTTTAATTTCCACACCAAGGAGCAGCGACGGACGCTTTCTTGCGACAAGATCCAGCAATTCGGACAGCGTGGGTACCTGGCAGCCCGCGAATGCAGAATTGAATTTTGATCCTGCATCCAGCTGCTTTATCTCTTGAAGGGTCATGTCCTTTACACTGCGGTCTACTCCTGTTGTCCGATAAGCGCTTTCATCGTGCATAATAATAGGCTCTTTATCCTTGGTCAGCCAAATATCAAACTCAACTCCATCAACCCCAAGATCAATAGCCGCTTCAAAGGATTCCAATGTGTTCTCTGGATAATCCGAACAAAATCCGCGATGTCCCTCTGTAAGGTAATTAGGCATTGTATCCACCCTTTCTCCATAAATATTATGATTGGAATATCGTTGGCTTTGGTACCGGGTAAAAAAGGCAATCGTTTCGATACGCCGTTTAGCTGCTGGCTATTTTCGAAAAAAGATCTTCGAAAAGTGCATCCCGGTTAATATGAAAAACATATTTGCACAGCGGTTGCCGGGGATCAAAGGAATAGTGATGGTCGTACTGAGGAATCGGCAGATGAACCAATTTATCAAGCATAAACTGATTGTTTTCATTCATCAGCCACGCCACAGCTGCTACGTCCCATATCGGTCTGGACCAAACACGGCCTTTGGCATAGCGGTTTGCTTCTTCAATAGTTTGCGTAACCAGATAGTTCGCTAATTCACCCTTCCCCGCCAACCAATAAGTGAGTTCCGGGCCTGTGGTTGTAAAGGCGCTGACAACCCCCAAACACGGCAGCATGACAACTGGGGTGTGCGACCCGTACAGCACGCGCGCCGCTGCAACATCCTGCATCATATTGAATTCTTTGGAGTCAGGCCATTCAAGACTGTTTCCGCCAAGCCAAATTACAACCATACGTTCAGTGATAGCCGGCTGCATCAGTATGGCTGATGCGATATTGGTAATGGCGCCAATGGCAACCACATACAACGGATGCTCGGATGAGTACTGCATGGCACGCTGTACGAGGTCCAGCGCCGCCGGTGATTCCACATACGTATTTTCATTGGGGAGATAGTTTGCGGATCCTTTCAAAACCAATCTGTTATCTTTGGCCAGTCGAAGGATTTTGTTAATTTCATGGTGGCTTTTCTCCATACCATCTTGCGGACATGTGGAGCGTTTATTGTGGAACGGCGCAGCATACAGCGCCAAAACGTTCAGCTTTTCCGGAGATTTGATTGCATAGGCGATCGCAAATTGGTCGTCGATCTCATTATACGCATCCGTATCCAGTACAATATCAATCTTACCTTTTGGGCAGGCAAGCATCCTTACATGCTGTTCAACTGTATGCATACGAACCTCCTCAGTGTTCTTTTATGATGTGTGATTCTGTCTGTGGCCAGCTGCAAAGTGAAACGCGGTCATGCGGCTTGTTTGGATTGTACATGCTTGTAGAATAGTTTGCCACTGGCATACGAAAGTACGGCCACTATCAAACCTACAGCAAGCCAAATCTGGATAACGTTATCCCATCCGTATTTTACAGTAATGAGACCGGTGGCGATTCCCGAGAGGCTGGACCCGATATAAAACGAACAATCCACGATTCCAGCGACGGTCCCTACACGGCCCGTCCTCTCGAACATCATAGGAATTAATGAGGTAACCATGGGATTTGCACCCGCTAAAAACATACTGAGTAGGGCAAGGAACAATGCAAATAAAAGGGCATACGCCGGCTCTAGTATCAATAGCGCCGCAGCCCATCCTGCTGATATAGTTAGCATCAAAGTCAGTGTATGGTATGGGTTATTGCGTATTAACGAAAACAAGTACTTACTCAAAACAACGCCAAGAATGCTGAGTATAGGTATGACCAATGAAACACGCAGGGCAATTTCCGTGGATAATCTGGTCATTCCTATCAATATGGTTGGCCCCCAATTGATTATGCTGTCTCTGACAAAACCCATTCCGATACAGCACATAACCAACAATCCAAGCCCTGTAGAAATCATGAGGGTCTTATAATTTATCGGGTTGCTTTTATTCTCGTGGTTTACTCTTGAGGCGGAGATGATACTCTCTTTGAGCAAACTCATACTTACAAATGTAGAGACTAGCATGACGGCTGCCGGCACGTAGGTACCCATTCGCCAAGACCCAATCGTGCTCATTTGCCCGGCGATAATCCATGCAATAACATTTGCGATCGGCATGAAAATCGATAGAGCAAAGGAGACTGTGGATCGTTTATCCTCTGAGAAATTCAATGAGGCGATGCGTACCACAGGAGACCACAGCATCGATTGCGTTACACCATTAAGCCCCCAGGCTACCAGCAGCATAGCAAAGGAGTTTGAAAATCCAAGCAGAATATTGCATAAAACCGAGCCCAAAAGTCCTACAAATAGATATCTTCTTGGATTGATTCGATCCACGAGGGTTCCGCTAATCAGCTGGCCCGCGGCATATAACAGAGCAAATAATGATAATATAGTACCAGCCTGCGTCGATGTTAACCCAAATTCAACGCGTATTGAGGGCAGCAGCATGGCAAAATGATGACGCCCAACATAAGCCCCCGAGTAAGCGATGATGCAACCCCACATGGTTTTTCGTTCCACGGTACTAAAAGTAAGCGAATGGCTTATCAATGAGCTGCTACGCAAGGTGATGTACTGTCATGGATAACAGCTTCTTGTATACCTGCCGCAGTGGCTTTGGAAAACAATCAAAGATCCGCAGAGTTTCCCGACTCATAGTGCCGCCGCCTTTTACTTGATTGAGCCCGTCGCAGCATTTTCCCTTTGCAATACCCATAAACGGATACATATATTGGTCCTCTCGGCCGTCGTTATCTTGTGCGTGCAGCATTCTGATCTAATTATATAAATAAATATCATCTGTAGGATATTATTGATAAATTCGAACGCTACTTCCTTGCGAAAACATTATATGCCCATGACATATAATGTTCAACGCTGGCGTTGAGATTGATCATCAATCACGAATAAACAGGCATGGTCATTATTTCGCAGACAATTGATCACTACTTATTTTGGTATGATATCCCGGATTTCCATAAGTGCCTATTTCTTAAATGCAAAGCAGCTATAGACAAAGCTGGCACAGAGCATATGCGGTTGTGTCTACACCATAGCAATGCGGAATGAATGTGGGTTTGACGCGCCCTATGTAATAAGGTACAATGCAGAAAAATGTAACTTGGAGGCAATAGCAGTGAAACTACTTAGCCGATCTGTACTACTGGTCCTGTTGGTGGTGGCGATGCTTACGAACTGCGTATTAGCCGAGGAAGAGACTGCTGTGTCGATGGCGGATCTACAGGCTGGCGGAACATACCAAGCTACGACAATGTTTGTGTCCGACCTGATGCCGCAGAAATTGAACGATGAGGCGGCAGACTGGTACAGTGTGCAGCAGGGTTGTGCAACAGATGGTACATACGTATATTATATCCTGGAAAATCAGACGCAAAAACTGTGTGCGCTACATAAGGTTCGCATTGCGGATTGGACGACGGTGGACATACGCTTTGAGCTGTATCTGGGCCATGGCAACGACATGACCTACAACCCAAAGATCAATAAGCTGGTCGTGACCAACAACAAACCAACCTACAACGTACTGAGTATAATCGATCCCGATACACTGGAAATTGTACAAACACGTGAGTTGCCTATTAACATGTATGCCATCGCATACAGCGAGGAGCGCGACCAATATGCGATAGGCCTGAGTAATGGCTATTCCTTTGTGATTACCGATGGGGAGTTTAACGAACTAGCACGCTACGAGGGGTATGACACGGGCAAGCTGCGCCAAGGCGCAGACTGCGACGCGAACTACATCTATTTCCCGCAGAGCCGTCAGGCAGGTGCTGCTGGTTATAACGGCATTGCAGTGTACGACTGGAGCGGCAATTTCATCACTCTTATTGATGTAAAAAAGAACAAGCTGGAAGGCGAAAGCATGTTCCATGTTGGCGATGACTATTACCTTGTATGTAACCTTGGCGGCAGTTATACGTTCAAGCTGGATGTGTTTGAAAAGTAAATACATATCATGTCACGTTTTGAATTATACCTTAGCTACTAGATAGTATGTCGATCCACCCAGAATTACAGAAGCGACAATATAAAGTTCGCAATTAGTCATGGTGCTACCTTACATATTGTCTGGCGTTTCGGCAGCGGCAACGACATACCTGATACATGCATACGTTCCGATAAGGTCTTCACGGCAAGGCACCATTTCTCGCCCATCATGCTTTTGCGATTTCGAGTATGCGAATCAGTGCCTTTGGCTCATGTCTTCCCTGTCATTACATTCTCAATCCAAGGCTCTTAATGATTTCAAGCAGTCGTTAGCCTTCTTCAGAGTACTGGTGCAATACTCATCTTTACATGCGATTGTAAAGTTAATCATGTCTAGAGTCACGCTTTTATTGTATTGACTTACTCACAATATCCTCAATTTTCTAGGGAGTCATTGTTCTACAATTTGGTATAGTAGACCTCCTGAATTTGCTTTTTTGTATGAATTTTTCCCGTTTCCACATCTTGACTTTCGAAACCCGCAGGGTATCCTCACATTTATCACCGTAACGATTATGTGTCTACATCATAGGTATTCTGTATTCCCAAGTGTCCATTTTTAGGGTACAGTTCAAAATTAAACCAATAATTACCTATCATTACCTTTCGTTACAAGTTCGTCAGTTTCGTCACCCTATCCAATTTGACCATCCCAGTGATACAGAAGTCCGAACTCGTTACCGAAAATGGAATAGGCCTGGGTATGCAGTTCCAGGGCTATCGTCCGCAAACCCTTATATATCAACAAAACACCGTTCCTGTCCGGAACGGTGTTTTGTATTAACGATGGGGTACGATTGTGGTGCGGGAAACAGGACTTGAACCTGCATGAAGGAAATCTTCACTAGAACCTGAATCTAGCGCGTCTGCCAATTCCGCCATTCCCGCAGGCGGTTATACCAACGGTTACGCTGGTATAAGTGGTGGATGGGGATGGATTCGAACCATCGAAGTCTGAGACGGCAGATTTACAGTCTGCTCCCTTTGGCCACTCGGGAACCCATCCAAGGTTCTGGCAAACGATTTGAGGTAGGAATCGCCGGGGGAATGGGGTGCATAGGGGGGATGGAGCCGGCGATGGGACTCGAACCCGCAACCTGCTGATTACAAATCAGCTGCTCTGCCAATTGAGCTACACCGGCGGACGCCCAACCAACAGGGAAAATGGCGACCAAGAAGGGGCTCGAACCCTCGACCTCCAGCGTGACAGGCTGGCATTCTAACCAACTGAACTACTTGGCCACTCGTGGTGGGCCTTCAGGGACTTGAACCCCGGACCAACCGGTTATGAGCCGGCCGCTCTAACCAACTGAGCTAAAGGCCCACGGGGAAGGTGGTGACTCCTGGGGGACTCGAACCCCCGTTACCGCCGTGAAAGGGCGGTGTCTTAACCGCTTGACCAAGGAGCCTTGATGATCTGGCAGAATTGGTCGGGGTGAAGGGATTCGAACCCCCGGCCCCATGCTCCCAAAGCATGTGCGCTACCAGACTGCGCTACACCCCGCCTTGTGCAATCCCATATAGGCGACGAATAGTATTCTACCTAAATCGTGATATGTTGTCAAGAGAAAATCTGCGCGAATTGCGCATTCTTCTCATTTGGAAAAATATTTCTAAAATATTAAGCAAATGATTGATTAGTTAACATTTATGTGGTACACTTTTAACGAAATGTAACACTAACGCAGTACAGATCCATGCTGAAGGAGACGCCACGATGCACGAACAGGGAAAAGTAAAGGCTTTGATCGTATTCGGCACCCGCCCGGAGGCGATCAAGATGTGCCCGGTTGTCAAGGAATTCCGGACACGGTCGCGGATCGACACCAAGGTCTGCGTCACGGGGCAGCATCGTGAAATGCTCGATCAGGTGCTTACGCTGTTTGATGTCGTTCCGGACTACGATCTGGACATCATGCAGCAGGAGCAGTCCCTTTTTGATATCACCTCTCGCACCCTCACGGGGATGCAGAATGTGCTTGCGGACTGCAAACCGGATATCGTGCTGGTGCACGGCGATACCACCACGGCTTTTGCAACCTCGCTGGCGGCGCTGTATATGCAGATTCCCGTCGGCCATGTGGAGGCGGGACTTAGAACCCATAACATCTATTCTCCGTTCCCCGAAGAGTACAACCGCCAGGCCATCAGCCTTGTGGCGAAATATCATTTTTCGCCCACGCAGATGGCGCGCTACAACCTGCGCCTGGAGGGCCGCGCGTCCGAAACCATCTACGTCACCGGCAATACCGGCATCGACGCCCTGAAAACCACCGTGCGGCCGGAATTTCACTCCGATATCATCGAATGGGGCAAGGGAAGCCGACTTTTGGTAATGACCGCGCACCGCCGTGAAAACATCGGCGATCCGATGCGCTCCATGTTCCGCGCCGTGCGGCGGGTGCTGGAAAAGTACGAGGACGTCAAGCTCGTCTATCCCATCCACAAAAACCCGGTTGTCCGCAAGATCGCCTATGAGATGCTGTCCGATCATCCGCGCATACGGCTGATTGAGCCCATGGAAGTGGATGAGTTCCATAACCTGATCAACGCCGCGTATTTCATCCTGACCGACTCTGGCGGCATTCAGGAAGAAGCGCCGTCGCTTGGCAAGCCGGTGCTGGTCATGCGCGATACCACCGAGCGTCCCGAGGGTCTGGACGCGGGCACGCTGCGCCTGGTGGGCACGGATGAGCAGATCATCTTCTACGCCTGCAGGCAGCTGCTGGACGACCCTGACGAATACCAGAAGATGAGCACCGCGCGCAACCCCTACGGCGACGGCACCGCTTCGATGCGCATCGCCGATGTAATCGAAAAGATGCTCTGATCAAACGGTGCTCCAGCAATATAGTAAATCATCATATTTGCGGTTTTTGCAGGGTATGCAAAGCAAACGGCCCCGGACACGTCCGGGGCCGTTTGGCATATTGCGCTAAATATGACCTGGTTCGTTGTTCCACGCCCCGTACATCTCCCGCATCCAGGCCTCGACATCCATGCCGTACACGGCCTTGAGCAGTATGGGGGAAAGCGCCTGCTCCGGCGGGGCGTCGGCCTGTATGGACCCGTGATCGAGCAGCATCACCCGCGTACCGAAGCGGCGTGCGATCGCCAGATCGTGCATCACGGAGATCACCGCGCGGTCGCCCTGCGAAAGCCAGTCTTTGATCAGCGTTAAAATCTGCCGCTGATAGCTCAGGTCGAGATGGTTGGAGGGCTCGTCCAGCAAAAGAATTTTCGGGTTCTGGGCAAACAGCTGGGAAAGAAACGCCCGCTGCAGCTCGCCGCCGGAGATTTGGGAGATCGGTTTTTTCCGAAGCACAAAGGTACCGGTCTCCTGCATGGCATGGAGTACGGCCTGCTCGTCGGCCTTGTCAAAGCCCGACAGCGCATCGTGGTAGGCATAGCGGCCCAGCCGCACGATCTCCTCCACGGTAAAGGCATAGCCCGCGGCGTACTGCTGCGCCAGAAGCCCGATGCGCAGCGCGCGCTGCCGGGGCTTCATGGTTTTCAGGCTCTGCCCTTCATATAACACCTCGCCCGTGTAGGGGATGCCTTGCATCAGCGCTTCCAGCAGGGTGGATTTGCCCGCGCCGTTGGGGCCGGTAATCATCACCCACTCGCCGCTTTGCAGCGAGAAGGACGCATTGCTGACCACCCTGGTATCGCCGTAGGAAACCGACAGGTTTTTCACCTCAAGCATGGGCGGTCCCCTTTCTGCCGCGCAGCAGGATGACGGTAAATACCACCGCGCCGATCAGCGAGGTGACCACGCCGATGGGCAACTCCACCGGGCGGACGATGACGCGCGCGGCCAGGTCGCAAAGCATCAGGAAAATGGCACCGCCAAACACCGTGGCGGGCAGTAGCTTTTTATGGTTGGGGCCGGTTAACAGCCGTACGATGTGCGGTGTCACCAGGCCGACAAAGCCGATGGAACCGCCGATGGACACGCAAACACCGATCAGCACCGACGCGGAGATGAGAATGGAAAGCCGCACCCGCCGCACGTTGACGCCCACGGAGCGCGCGTTGGACTCGCCCACGGAAAACGCGTTGAGCTCCTGCGCCTGCAACAGCATCACGGTGCCGAATATAATCAGCGCAATCAGGAGCACCAGGGCGTTTGTGTAGGTTGAACCCTGAAGGCTGCCCATGGTCCAGTAGGTGATGGTGCGCAGCTTTTCGCCTGCAAAGGCGATCAGCAGGCTCAGGATGCCCGAGATGAACATGCCGTAGATGATGCCGATCAAAATGATCGTATGCGTGGAAAAACTCCTGTCGAGCTTATACGAAAGCGACAGGATGACGGCAAGCGACAGGATCGCTCCGCCGATGGCCATCACCATGGTGCCCGCCAGCTGCAAAAAGGGAAAGCTGATCGACAGCGCGATGGCGATCACCGCGCCAAGCGAAGCCCCCGCCGAAACGCCAAGTGTCGATCCGTCGGCCAGCGGGTTGCGCAAGAGCCCCTGCATCACGCCGCCGCACAGCGCAAGCGCCGCGCCTGTCAGCGCTACGCACAGTACGCGCGGAAGCCGTACCGACAGGATGATCGCGACGTTTGCGCCCTCCTGCGGCAGACCCAAAATCGCCTTGCCGATCACCTGCAGCGTATCCAAAGGGGGGAGGGCGACGCTCCCCGCGCACACGCAAAGCGTGAGCGTGACAAGCGTCGCCCCAAAAAAGCCCAAATAGGCCAGTGGATGGAAGCCTTCTTTTTTCATAGGCTTACGGGGTGGTCAGCGCGTCCCGGAGGGCAAGCGCGCCTTCGGCCAGCCGGGGGCCGGGGCGGGTGAGCGGGTTACCGGCAAAGTACACGGCGGCGTTCTGGATCGCCGTGATGCTTTCCCAGCCGAGGCGGTTTAGTATTTCCTCGGTCGGCGTGACGCCCGTTTCATAGTCCGGGGTAAGGGTCACAATATAGTCGGGATTGCGCGCGATGACCTGCTCTTCGGAAATCTGCGCCCATCCCTCCAGATCGGAGAAGATATTCGTAAGCCCAAGGATGTCCGCGATCTCCTGTAGGAAGGTACCCTGCGCGGCGGTCCACAGCCCGTATTCCAGCGGGGAGACTTCAAAGTACACGCTTCCCGAAAGCGGGGTTTCGTTCAGGGAGACAAAGATCGCCTGCATGTCCGCAACCAGTGCGGCGGCCTCGGCGTTCTTGCCGGTGAGCGCGCCGATCAGCGTAATAGACGTGTAAACGCCCGTGATGTCAGTGGCCTCGCTGGTTGCCACGGCAATGCCTGCCGCTCTGAGCATTTCCACCTGTTCAATGGTCTGCGCCATGGTGTTCATCAGCACCAGATCGGGATTCAGCGCGATGATCTGCTCCAGGTTCGTTTCGTAGCCGGATTCCACCGAGGGAACCTCCAGCACCACCGCGGGATAATCGCAGTAAGCGCCGCGGCCCACCAGCGTGTCGCCCGCGCCCAGCGCGTAGAGGATCTCGCAGTCTGCCGCCGTCAGCGCTACGATGCGCGTGGCGGGCGCGTCCAGGGTGACGACCTGTCCCATCATGTCCGTTGTGGTGATCGCAGCTGTTTCCGCCAATCCGCAGTTGACCGTGAAGATCATCAACAGCGCCAGCACCAGGCCCAAGAGTTTTTTGTGCATATTCGCACTCCTTTCAATCAACGGATACAGCAATGGCTGCCCTTTGGGACAGCCACTGCTGCACGCATATCAATATGAGCGCATTGATGCCCAATCCCAGAGGTCGCACCGCGAACAGGTCTCCCGGCTTGGCATCCGGCAAACGCTGCCCTCGTCCCGCGCATGTTGGCGATCTTATTGTCGCCATCTTGGGCCTATGAAAGCCTCGACGTAGCGCTGCGGCTACTACTTCGGCATCCAAAAACCCAATTTGACTAAAATCCGATTCGTCATCAAGCGCGTTCCGCAGTATCGTTTGCCTCCTCCAAAGCGCCTTCCCGCCGGTTGCCCGGCAGTGGCATCGTGCTTCTTCGTCCGCCACACGGTTACTGGGATAGCTCGGAATTCTCATCCGTATTCCCGCGGGGTTGCCCCCGGCGCTGTGTATAGCGCATTCACGTGCTGTATTCGGTTGTAGCTAGAGTATACGGGCTGGTTACAGGGGTGTCAATGCCGGAGCATACAACTTTTTAGGCTTTGCCCACAAATATGTCCGATCTGTAAACAGATCATGAATGTTAAATCCATGTAAAGTATTTATAGGTTCATTTCAGCTTCGTCCCCTACCATAGGCACGAACGGAGGGATACACATGGACACGCAAAGCACGTTTTACCGCTTTGAAAAGAAGTACTTGCTGAGCCAATTCACTTATCGTCGCCTGCAAAACCTGCTGGCCGGCCATCTGGTGCAGGACGCATACGGCTTGTACACCATCTCCAGCATTTACTTCGATACCGATGCCTACGACATCATCCGCACATCCGTGCAAAAACCGCTATTTAAGGAAAAGCTTCGATTACGCTGGTATGGCGAACCAGGCCAGCAAAGCCCGATGTTCTGGGAGCTTAAGCGCAAATACCATGGAAAGGTCTATAAGCGGCGCATCCCCGCCAAGCCGGATGCCGCGGCCAGATTGCTGCAGGCCACCGGCGCACAGCACGGCGATAACCAGATTTCCCGCGAAGTGGATTGGTTCGTACGGCGCTATCAGCCCGCGCCGAAATTGCTGCTGGCGTATGACCGGGAGGCGTTTACCTGTCCGGCTGCATCGGATCTCCGCGTAACCTTCGACCACAATATCCGCTGGCGAGACCACGATTTTGGGCTTGCGAGCGGCAGCTACGGTACGCGGCTGTTTGAGGATGACAGGGTTCTTATGGAGGTCAAGGCCTGCGGCAATGTACCTAAATGGCTGTCTGGATTGCTTGCCAAGGAAAAGATTTATCCGTCCTCGTTTTCCAAATATGGCACATGGTACGAACAGGTGTATTTACAGAAAGGATCGAAACAATATGTTGGATAGTATTTTTTCAAGCGCAAGCAGCGGGGCAACGCTGCCCCAGGCGCTCATCAGCCTTTTCATGGCGCTGATTCTCGGATTTGTGATCTCGCTAATCTACCGCTGGAAAAGCGAAGCGTCCCCGACGCTGACTGTTGGGCTGATTCTGATGCCGGCTGTGGTGCAGGCGGTCATCTTTCTGGTCAACGGCAACCTTGGCACAGGCCTTGCGGTGATGGGCGCGTTCACGCTGATCCGTTTCCGTTCGGTTGCCGGCAGTGCAAAGGATATTACCTGCATCTTTTTTGCCATGGCTGTGGGCCTGGCTACAGGGATGGGCTATGCGATGTATGCGGTATTGTTTACCGTGGTTGTCGGAGGTGCTTATTTCCTGCTCAGTACGATTGGATACGGGGAAAAGGCAGAGGTCAAATCCCTTCGCATCACCATTCCGGAAGACCTGGAATACGAAGGGATCTTTGATGATCTGCTGCATACTTATACCAACAAGGCGGATTTATGTACCGTCAAGACCACCAATCTGGGCAGCTTATTTGAATTGCAGTATCGTATTGTGATGAAGGATACCAGGCAGCAGAAAGCCCTGATCGACGATATCCGCTGCCGCAATGGCAACCTGAGCGTCGCTATCGGCAAAGCCGCCCCATGGAAGGATGAATTATAATGAAAAAAATTGCGATGATTTTGATTCTGGCGATTCTATTGCCCATCATTGCCGGGTGTACTGCATTGGGCGCATCCAACGGGCAGGATGCAACAACCCAGGCAACCCAGGCTGCACAACAGCAGCAGATCTCTGTTGACAGTATACAGGAAACAGCTTCACAGGAGCTGGCAGCGATGGCGGAAATTACCCTGAACGGCTCTGTTGCGTCTGCGGAAGGCGACGGTGTGTCTATCAGCGGCAGTACCGTAACCATCACAAAGGCCGGAAGCTATACATTGACAGGTACGCTGACCGACGGACAGATCATCGTTGATGTAAACGATGACGATCGTGTTGAGCTGATCCTGGGTGGTGTGACCATCAACTCGTCTGCAAGCGCTGCGATATATATTCAGAATGCGGAATTGACGATCATCACCCTGGCAGACGGCACCGAAAACTCCATGAGCGATGCCGCTTCCTCTATGGAAGCCCAAACCGATGAGGAAGACCTCCATGCCGCGCTGTATGCCAAGGACGATCTGGTCATCCGCGGTACGGGAACGCTTGTTGTCCACGGCAACAATAAAAACGGCATTTCATCCAAAAACAACATTCTCATTGAAGGCGGAACCATTACCGTAGACGCTGTGAACAATGGCATCCGCGGCAAGGACTCGGTTGCGGTGCTCGGCGGTACGGTGACCATCACCGCAGGCAACGACGGCATCCAATCCGATGATATGGAGGCTGGCGCAATCCTGATCGACGGCGGTTCAATTCATATCACAGCGGCGCACGATGGCATGCAGGCCGCGACTAGCTTGGTTGTCTCCGGCGGTGAGATTTCGATTCTCGCGGGCGGCGGCTATACCACAGAAGATTACTCCGCAGAGGAAAGCTATAAAGGGCTGAAGTCTGATAACACCGTATTGGTAACCGGCGGTACGCTTTGGGTGAACAGCCTGGACGATGCCATTCATGCGACAAACGATGTGACGGTATCTGGCGGTACGCTCACACTGCTGTCGCGCGATGACGGTATTCATGCCGATGAAACAGTACTGATCGAGGGCGGAAGTATTGATATTCAGATTTGCTACGAAGGCCTGGAGAGCGCAGTGATCAATATAACTGGCGGAACGGTAGCTTTGCTGGCGGCTGATGACGGCATCAACGCCGCAGACGCTTCCCAGAGCGGGCAGAGCGACCGTATGGGCGCATTCGGCGGTATGGGGTCGGGGAATGCAAGCCTGCAGGTGAACATATCCGGCGGTGTCGTCACCGTGAATGCCTACGGCGACGGCATCGACTCCAATGGCAACGTCACCATGTCCGGCGGCGAGCTATATATCTCCGGGCCGGTATCCTCAGGCAACGGCGCACTGGACTATGACAGCACCTTTAAGATCTCCGGTGGGGTACTCGCGGCGGCTGGTTCTGTTGGCATGGCGCAGACGCCAAGCGAAAGCTCCGGTCAGCCGTCCGTCATCGCGTATTTCTCCCAGATGCAATCGGCGGGTAAAACCTATATGCTGGCCAATGCAAGCGGCACCGTGATTCTTTCCATCACACCGGATAAGGAGTTCCAGTGTATCGTATTCTCCGCCCCGGAGCTTACGGCCGGCAGCAGCTATTTGCTGTACGAAAGCAGCGATGGAAGCCTGACGAACGCAACGGCGCTTTACGATTTCACCATTTCTGGTACAATAACCTCAGTGGGCGGCACAGGGCAAACCCAACAAAACTGGATGCAGGGACCCCAGCAGCAAAGGAGACCGTAATATGCAATTCACCATGGTACACACCAACCTGAACGTACTGGACCTGGACAGGAGCCTCCGTTTTTACAAGGAGGCCCTGGGCCTGACCGAGGCCCGCCGCAGCGAGGCGAAGGACGGAAGCTACAAGATTGTCTTCCTGTCCGACGGCACGGATGGGCTGAAGCTGGAGCTGACCTGGCTTGGGGACAAGGACACACCCTATGCGCTTGGCGACAACGAAACGCATATTGCCTTTCGCGTCAGGGAATTCGACGAAGCGCACCAAAAGCACAGAGACATGGGCGTGATCTGCTACGAAAACGAGAAAATGGGGATTTACTTCATCAACGATCCGGACGGCTACTGGCTGGAGATTCTCCCCGTCAGGTAACGGCATGAGCGCAATCAAAACCCCCGGTTTTAGCGAACCGGGGGTTTTGTTTTATATATGCTGTTTGTTAGTTCCAGCGTGCGCCGCGGCCGCCGAAGCCGTTGCTCAGCTGGGTCTGGGTGTTGCGCATCAGCGGGGTGCCGTCGCTCCAGCAGTATTCGCCGTCCTGCAATTGCAGGTACAGGAACTCGCCGTTGGCACCGTGGGAGTACACGCGCTGCTGGTCGCCGTTCTCGTCCAGGACGTAGCAGAAGCCGTCCTCGTCAACCAGGTAATCGCCCAGGGCGAACTGGTTGCCCTGCGGGGCAATCGCCGTGCCGCTGGTCTTTGTCATGAGGTAGCGGCCGTTGCCGCCCATGCCGGTGTTGCTTGCGCTGCGGGGGCCGCCTGCGGCCAGTGCGAATGCCGGGATGGCGATGGCCAGGACCAGCGCCGCGATCAGGATCATGGTGGATTTACGTTTCATGGATATGTACCTTCTTTCAAAATTTGTTTTGCAGTTCCTTACTGCAAATACAGTATCTCCGATTTGTATGGCGGTTTCGTGTCAAACTTCGCAAGCGTATATGGAGAAATTGCCGCGAAAAAATCGCATGTATCAAAAAAACCCGGCTCCTGCGAGCCGGGCGTATGCGGAGGGAATGTTCTGCGTCAGTTCCAGCGACGGCAGCCAAAGCCGCCAAAGCGTGCGTTGCGGGTCTGGTAGGCTTCCTGGTTGGCAAAGTCGTAGTTCCAGCAGTATCCGCGGTCGTTGTACTGCA
>Ga0209203_1001275_pt1 | contig 18750 bp, 19 predicted proteins | sample AD_UKC109_MetaG_FD_184423 | JGI IMG/M metagenome (GOLD analysis project Ga0209203, IMG submission 184423) | Active sludge microbial communities of municipal wastewater-treating anaerobic digesters from Hong Kong - AD_UKC109_MetaG (SPAdes)... | ecosystem: Engineered > Bioreactor > Anaerobic >... | reverse complement strand
CTCCTTGTTCGTGTTTCTGTGAGTTCCTGTGCCTGCTGCCCGTGGGCGTCGCCGCGCCGCGGCAACCATGAAGCAAGACTTCGTCTAAGGGCGCATTGGGCTGGACTTGGGCAAACCGAATCCCCGAGGCGATAACCCGGTGCTCAGGCCTGGGCGGTCACCACGCGGTTGCGGCCCTGCGCCTTGGCGGCGTACAGCGCCTCATCGGCGCGTTTCAGGCAGGCATCCAGGTCTTCACCGCTGCGATGCTGCGCAACACCGAAACTGCCGGTGACCGTAAGCCGCTGCGCCGCCAGGTCGATCGTCGCCTTGGCCAGCTGGCTGCACAGCCGCTCGGCGAGACTGGCTGCCGCCCCCACGGTGGTCTGCGGCAGCAACAAAAGGAACTCCTCACCGCCCCAACGGGCCAATTCGTCGGTCTCACGCAGGCCAAGGCGCATCTCCTCGACGATCCTTAGCAGCACCTGGTCACCGGCGTCGTGCCCATGGCAATCGTTGACCTGCTTGAAGTGATCGACGTCCATCAAAATGACACAGAAGTCCCCTCCTGCCAGGCCTGGCCTGCCGGCCAACTGCTCCAGCCGCCGCGTCATGGCCCGACGGTTCAGCACGCCGGTCAGATAGTCGGTGCGCGAGGCCGCTTCGAGGCGTTGTTCCACCCGCCGCCGCTCGGCAATCTCCTCCAGCAGGCTGTCGTTGGCGCGCACCAGCTCGACCGTGCGATCGTCTACACGCTTTTCGAGTTCATCCCGTGCATGCTGCAGCGACTGCTGGTTGACGGCCAATTGCGACGCCATGAAATCGAATGACGTCGACAGCTGGTCCAATTCATCGCCGGCGACCACCGGAACCGCCGTTGCGTCGATTGGCGTCACCGCGGTAAAGCGCTGCGACAGGTTACGGATGCGCCGGGTAAAGCTGCGCGACAGCAGGCTGCTGAAGATCGCGGCGAGCAACAGGGAGAACGTCAGGGACAGCAGGCCGGCCAGGCGGATCTGCTCGAACTTGTCCTGTACCTTGTCGGCGTACATATCGATACCCACCAGGTACTGTCCGACACCGGATTTCAACGGCGAATAACCCGACAGGAAGTAGCCCCAGCGATCACGGGTGATCGCCTTGTCGACTGACGGCCGAACGAACCCTTCCAGCATGGCCGGTATGCGGTGGGGGTACTCCTCGCCCGCCACGGCAGGCTGGTCAGCATCCGAATCCAACACGAAGCTGACGCGTTCACCTTCCTTGCGCATCACATAGATGAACGCGATATCCGGGTTGGCGTTGGCGAAGGCGCGCAGGCTCTCGATGTACCGGCGGTACACCGGTGTCGCCATATCGCCCGCTTCGCGGATCTGGTCCAGGTCCGCGATATCGAGCCCCTGGCTGATCAGGGCCGCGCTGTTCTGCAGGCGTGATCGCAACGCCTGCATCAGGTTGTCGATGGCGCTGAAGTAGAAATAACTTCCTACGCTGCCCGAAACCAGGACAATGGCCGCAAAATGGCTGAGGAACAGTTTGCTGAAGATGGACAGGCGCATAGAGGCCGAAGCATAACGGAGCGCCGGCGCAGCTGCCAAAGAGTACTTTGCCCGAAGACGCCTGCCGGCTACCTCTCCCGCCGCTCAAACCCATCCCGATCAAAGAGAAGACACCCCGGCCGGATCTGATATCGATATCCCTGATATCACGCCGCGAAAAGTTTCGTTTTACCGTGGCCTTCTCGCCCGTCTATCTTGTCGGCGTGGACAATTGACTCGGGAGGATTCGATGCTGACAGCCGATCCACTACGCCGCGACAGCGAGGGCTACTTGTTCGATCCGGAGCAATGGAGCGAGACAGTGGCCGAAGCGATGGCGCGCGAGGCGGACCTGACCCTAAGCGACGACCACTGGAACGTCCTGCGTTTCATGCGGCGCCACCTCGCGAGTGAGGGTGTCGCGCCGGACGTGCGTCACGTCGTGGACTTTCTGGTTGCACAGGGCGAACTCGACAAGAAGCGCGCAAAAGAGCATCTCTTCAAGCTCTTCCCCTATGGCTATATGCAGCAGGCCTGCAAGATTGCGGGATTTCAGCGACCACGTGCATGGAGTACCGGTTGACGGCCGACCGAGGGCCCTGCAGACAACACTTTCAGGTATCCAGGAGTGCAATCCCGGTTTCACCGGTCGCACGATCGATGGTCAGTTGGACGACGCAGTACTCGCTATGCGGTTCAACCGGTGTCGGATCATTGTTGCAGCAAGACCCGGCGTTGATACCCGCGAAAAACAGACCGACCCGCACCACGATGGCGTCCTCGTGCTCGTCGACGCCATTAATCATGACGGTTGGCGGCTCGTCGAGTACATAGTTGCCCGAGCACAGCGCTTGCTGCAGCGGCCATTGCTCAGCGTCCAGGGACCCGAGTTCCGCTTTCAGTTCGTCGCCGAAATCGGGCGTTCCCCAAGCCTGGATTGATCGTGGCAGTTTCACTATCTGTTCTCCCTGTCGGTCCACCGAAACTCAGCCTCCACGCCTGGGAAATGGAATGATTGTCTCGAGTCGATCATCGATCACTTGACCGTGCTGCAGATCCTCGGTGTACACGACGTGGCAACCTGCCAGCTGTGCCGAAGCGAGAATCATCGCATTGTAAATCGCAAAGCCGTGTCGCTCGGCCAACGCCAGACCGGTCTCATGCGTCTCCAGCCCCAATGTTTCCACGCGACATAGCACGCGAATCGTCGTCAATACCTCGCGTATCTCGGCCCACGACATTCCAAGTTTTCGACGTGCAACCGATGAAAATTCATTGAGTACCTGGACGCTGATGACGCCATCTTCCGCAACGAGGGCTTCCGCACAATCGCCTTTTGATACATCGGCAGAAACAGGTACAGCAGACGGCGTTCTCCGCTGCCTGCGGCAGCTCCGTCGAACCGCCATTTGGAAATCGAGGGTTCGAATCGTTCACCCGGAGCAGCGAACGAAAAAGGCCCCACGCGGGGACCTTTTATATTTGGCGGAGAGAGAGGGATTACTCGCGCTGCGCGCTCGCCCTTCGGGCCGCCGTCGCCTGGCGACGGCGTTCTCCGCTGCCTGCGGCAGCTCCGTCGAACCGCCATTTGGAAATCGAGGGTTCGAATCGTTCACCCGGAGCAGCGAACGAAAAAGGCCCCACGCGGGGACATTTTATATTTGGCGGAGAGAGAGGGATTCGAACCCTCGATACGCGATTAACGTATACACACTTTCCAGGCGTGCTCCTTCAACCACTCGGACATCTCTCCAAATCCGCTCTCCGCCCAGCGGGCGAAAAACGAAGCGCGCAAGCGTAAACCAGACGACGGGCGGACGCAATGCCCTGCCCTATGCCCGGACGAGGGGATCACAGATGGTGGCTGAGATGGGCCCTGGGGGCGTTCGCCATCAGGTCACGGAACACCTCACCGTGCAAATGAATCAGGTGTTCATGGTCACCGGATTCGAAGTACACCTCTGGTTGGTGCAACAGGGCGGGTTCGATCACCACGTCGATCCCGTATGGCTCACCGACCGCCGGGATTGCCCCGCGTTCACAATCGGAAAACGCCGCCTCGATCTCATCCTCCGGCAGCATCTCCAGGTTGCGCGACAACACCTGGTTGATCCGATCGAGTTCGAGGCGATGGGTTGCCGGAATCACTGCAAGCAGGTAACTGTGTTCGTCACCCAGCAGGACCGGCTTGGCGACCTGATCACCTGGAACATGTGCGGCCTCGGCCGCGCGCATCGCGGAGTCCGTATGTGGATGCTCGACGACTTCGTAAGTTATGCCTCGGCTCTCCAGGTACTCCCGGAGTGTCGCTGCAATACCCATGGCTTGATCCTCCAGACGCTTGAACACACCCATGCGGCCGGTCCGCTCGTTTCACCGAGAGCCAGGCCCTGACCCAGGGACAACGGGGCTGAACCGCTGCTATGAAGTATAGTCAGCGTTCAAAACAGCAAGGGACCAGATCGCGGGATGAAAAAGAACGCCAAGCGTCGCAGAAAATCCACCCCCAGCCAGGCCGCACTGGCCGACCGTCACGAACTCTACGAACATTCGGTGCAGTGTGCCGAGGCCGAGATCGATTTCGTCGATAAGACTTTCAAGCAGTTGCGCAAGCGCAAGGCGCAGGTCCTGCGCGAAGACTTCTGCGGTACCGCCAATGTGTGCTGCGAGTGGGTCAGGCGCGGTAAGAGGCGGCAGGCTATCGGCATCGACCTCGACGGCGAGGTTCTCGACTGGGGACGCACGCACAATCTGGCGAAACTGGACGACAGGCAGCGACAACGCATCACGCTACTGCAGGAAAACGTCCTCGAGGCTGTGACCGAGCCACCGGACATCATCTCGGCGATGAATTTCAGTTACTGGCTGCTGCAGGATCGCAAGCTGCTCAAGCAGTACTTCGAGAGTGTATGGCGTGCGCTCAAAGACGACGGCATCTTCTTCCTCGATGCCTATGGCGGCTACGACAGCCACAAGGAGATCATCGAGGAACGCGAGATCGATGACGGTGACCAGGGCTTCACCTATATCTGGGAGCAGGCGGCATTCGACCCGGTTACCCACGCGATGAGCTGCAACATCCATTTCGCTTTCCCCGACGGGTCTGAAATGCGCAACGCCTTCAGCTATCACTGGCGCCTGTGGACCCTGCCCGAGGTCCGCGACCTGCTCCAGGAATGCGGTTTCCGCCGCATCACCGTGTATTGCCAGGGCTGGGACAAAAAAGGTGAGCCGGACGGCGACTTCAAGCCGGCGAGCAGGGCCGATCCGGACGCCGGCTGGATTGCCTATCTCACGGCGGAGAAATGAAAAAGCGCGGGTACAGGCCCGCGCTTTTTCGGCCCGTGCCGATCTGGCGCGATTTTATTTGAAGAGGCCCTTCAGGGCGCCGCCAAGTTCTTTCGAGGCCTTCTCTTCGACCTTCTTGCGCACTTCCTCTTTCTTCTCTTCGAGTTGTGCCTTGGTCTTGGCACTGAGCGCGGCCTCCAGATCGGGACGATAGCTGGGGTTGCTCAGCGAGCCGGTCACACGCACCGGAATCGGCACACCCGAGAGCTGGTCCCTGCTCTTGCCGCCCTGCCCTTCGAGTGACCCGACCAGTTCGGTGGTGATCAGGTAGTCGATCGTATCCTTGCGCAGATCGACATCGCCCTTGCCGTCGATACGCAGCAGCGGCGATTTCGCCGCCAGGTCACGATTGCTCACAAGGCCATCGGTCATGGTCAGCGAACCGGTAAGCTCGGTGAAATCCGTCTGCCCCGGCGTACCGGTGTCCTGCTTGCCGCCGCCCAGGCCAAGTGCACCACTGCCGTCACGGATCAATTGGGCGATGTTCACACCCTTGAGCGCGCCATCGGTGAATGCAAAACGCGAGGTGCCGTTCAGGCTGCGGCGGATCTGCTTTTCCTGCAGGCCAACGATACTGACGTCGGCATGCAGCTCGCCGCGCCCACTCAGCCGGTCCTCGTCCGCGACGTCCTTGAGCAACGGCCCGATCTGGATACCTGTGAGTTGATTGCGCAACTTCACCTTCGGTCGCTTGCCGCTGGCATTGAGCTCCAGGCTGCCGCCGAATTTGCCGTCGTACAGGTTGGCCGCCATCGGATCGACACTCAGCACACCCTTCTTCGACACCACCTTGGCGCTCACGTTGCTCATTTTCGCTTTGCTGATCGTGAGCTTGCCGATCTTGAATTCGCCGATCAGATCGAGCGTGCGCAGCGCGGCAAACGGGTCACCCGCCGCCGCATCTGCGGGCTTGTCTTTGCCCGCTGCTTCGTCAGGCGCATCTGTCGCCGGTGGCATATAGCGGTCGAGGTCAATCTGGTCGAGCTCCAGCTTGGTACGGATGGTCGGGCCGGTCAGGCTCGGCAGATGTACATGGCCATTCAGGACCGATTCGTCGAGGCGGACCTGCAGTGGATCGAGTTTGAGCGCACCGTCAGCGAATGCGATCCCGACGTCACCGCTCAGCCGCGTCAGCGCGGCAGGATCCGTGGTTTCGATCGCGCTGGCGAACATCGAGGCCAGGGTCTTCGGATTGGTCTCGGCAATACTCAAACGGCCCTTGAGCGCCGGCTTGGTGTGCAGGGCACTGACCGCCAGTTCGCCCTTGGCCGCCATCGCCGGTCCACTGATCTCCAGTTTGTCGAGTCGCAGTGTCTCGGCCTTGGTGTCGGCCTCGATATCGGTCTTCAGCGTCAACTTGGCGCCACCCTGCGGCAGCCCCTCGCCTTTGGCGTCGAGCTTGAGGACCAGCCCGGCAACACGGAACACGCTGAGTTCGTTGTTGCTGGACACGCTGGCCTCGAGGTCGGCCTGCAGGGTCATTTTGGGCTTGCTGCTGCTGAAGGTCACACCGGCCTCGACCGGGACAGTGGCGCCAGGTGCCAATGCACCGGTGACCACACGCACGCCATCCAGCACGTACTTTTCACCGGCCTGGCGATCGTCCCACGATACCCGCGCATCCTCGATCTGAATCCCCTGTACGCTCAGCGACACCGGTGCCGCGTCATCCTTGCCCGAGGGTGCGGACGCCGCGGGCTTCTCCTCGTCGGCCTTGGCCAGATCGTCCCAGTTGGTCTTGCCCTTGGCGTCCTTTTCCAGGTTCAGGCGCAGGCCCTTGAGTACCAGGGTATCGACTTCGACCCGGCGACTGAGCAGCGGCATCAGCTTGACCTTGAGTCCGAGCTGGTCAATTTCGGCGAACGGCTGCTTGGCGAAGCCGGCCGCATTGCCGACCTTCACACCGCCGGTCTCGAGTCCGAGCCAGGGAAACACCGACAGGCGCAGGTCCTGTTCGATTGCCAGATCGCGCCCGAGCGATTCCTTGGCCTTGGCGACGATCTGCGGTTTGTAATCATTCGGGTCGATGACCATCGGCAGCACGACGATCGCGGCCACGACCAGCAGCACCAGTACCAGGATCAGTCCGAACAACCATTTCAGAAGAGAACCCATAGCTCAATCCTTAATTGGGCGGAAATCGAATGCACATTGCACCACACCCGTACTCAGAGATCACCCCGCACAGGTGGCAGTGTTGTCATACCTGAAGTATTGGCTTTACCTGCCAAATACCGTCTTCAACAGGTCCGTCGAGCGGGCCAGCGGGTTCTGCCGGATCGCCTTCTCTTCGGCGGCCAGCTTGAGGAACAGCCCGTCCAGCGCCTTGTCCGCCACATAACTGTCGAGGTCAAGCGAGTCCGTCTTGACAAGACCGCCCAGGCTACCCAGACCGCCCATGCCACCAATCGCACCGTCCGCCTGGGTCTTGAGCGACTTGTACGCGGCCGTCGCACCGGCACTGTCGGTAGCGCGCGAGACGATCGGCAGAACCGCCTTGCGCATTGAGCCGCCGGCACGCTTGCGCAGGAACTGCGTGGCGGCATCGTCTCCACCACCGAGGATGCCGCGTACGTCATCGAGTGTCATGTTGCTCACCGTGTCCTTGACGATTTCCAGCGTCTCGGGGATCGCCTCTTCGGCCGCACGGTTCATCGTGGTCTCCAGGGCATCGACGTATTCGCCCTGTCCGGCGGCGCGCAGCCCCTTGGCCGCACTGCCCAGCACACCGGGCAGCGGGATGCGCACACTGGCATCGTTGAGGAATCCGCCGTTACGCCCCAGCACGCCGACGGCGCGTTCGGCGCCCACGCTCAACGCCTCTTTCAACCCGGCATTGATCTGGCTGTCGCTCAGCGACCCACCTGCCCGGCCCGCGGTCGTGGCACTCGGGCTGTTGAGCAGGCCACCGGCCGACTTCATCAGATCGTCGAAACCTGCGTGCGCGATACCGGCAACGACGACCGATGCGGCCAACAGGCCGCTGGAGAAACGATTCGATTTCATGATGCACCACCCGTAGAGATAACCTCAGGCGGCATTGGTAACACGAATCCGTGTGGCCGACCAACTTTGACGGCCGACCGTGGATGCGGTGAACAAAGGGGCTGATCAGGCGGTATCGCGCTGCCCGTGCAGGCGCACAATCAGCTCAGCTTCACTCTCACTCAGTTCGAGCTCCTGCACCAGCCGATGCGCGCCGGCACCCTGCTGCACCAGACGGATGGCGTGGCCGTAGGGCTGTTCGTCGACCTGCTGGATCTCGTAGGTCTCCTGGCGTTCGGAGAGGACCTTTTCACGCTGCGCCAACTGGCGCATCCGCCGGTCGACGCCGACCGCGCCCGCTGTCAGCCCGCTGATGCTCTGACGCACCATCTCGAGTTGCTGCTGCAGACCGGCGCTGTGGTCACGCGCCTCGCGCAGGCGGCGGTTGAGTATCGCGATCGCAACCCACGCCACCAGCGCAAGCACGGTCGCCGTCAGGGCCGCCAACAGTGAGAGATCGAGGTCAGACATATTCGTCCACCTGGTGTGGCTGATCGTCGTCCGGGCGCTGTTCGTCGCGCTTTTGCCGGTCGGATTTCTCCGGCGGCCGACGCGGGCGCTTGCGCCGACCCGCATCACGCGCGCGGTTCAGCGGCGAGATGCTGCCGATATTGCCCGGTTGTTTGATCTCGTCTGCCATCGCCGCGGTGTCAGAATACGGCCATCTCTGACCATTCTTCGTCGGTCAGGAGCTTGTTCAGATCGACGACGATCAGCAGATCCTCGTCGCGGCTGGCGACACCCTGGATATAGCGTGAGCTCTCGTCATTGCCAATATTGGGTGCCGAATCGATCTCCGACTGGCGCAGCTCCACCACCTCGGCGACGCTGTCCACCAGGATCCCGACGACCTGCTGATCGGATTCAATGATCACGATCCGACTGGCATCGTCACGTTCGGTGGTCGGCAGTCCGAAGCGGGTACGCGTGTCGATGACAGTCACGACGTTGCCGCGCAGGTTGATGATCCCCAGTACATAACCGGGGGCACCGGGCACCGGTGCGATCTCGCTGACCCGCAGCACCTCCTGCACCTGCATCACGTTGATGCCATACGACTCATCCTTCAACCGGAAGGTCACCAGCTGGATGACCGGGTCGCTCGCTGCGCTCTCTGCCGCCGATTTGTTCATCTTTCCATCTCCGCTTGCGCCGTCGGCGAGATGTCAAAACATCGCCACCGAGCACCGTTTAAGAAAATTGTTTGCACTATCCGTGCCTAATTCCGTTTGCGACCACGTCCGGATCGAGCAGCACGCACATCTGTGCCACCAGCAACCCAAGCAGCCAGGCGCGCTGCTGTCGCCTCCTGCTCCAACGCATATCGTCTTTGCCGACCAGCACAGCATCCTCGATGCCATCGCAAACCAGCGCCTGCCCCCCATCGCCGAACACCAGCATGTAACGTGCACTTTCACACTGCGCCGCCACGCCGATCAGCACCCCGAGATCCGCCAGGACCACGGTCCTGCCCCTGTAACGCACCACGCCACGCTGCCATCGAGGCTGCGCCGGCAACGCCGTGACCCTGTCCGGCAGCAGTGCGACGCTGTGCAGCAACACCATGGGCATCGCGAAACGGAATTCGCCGATGCGAAACTGCAGGACGCGAAAACCGGCCGCTGCCTGTGCCCAGACCGGGACTGCGGTCTCCAACGCGGGCTCGCCGGGGTCTTGTCCGGTTAACGGCTGAATGTCAGGCGGGTTGAGTGGCACCACGCCGGCATCGGCCGGTGTGAACTCAGGCACCTCCGCGAGCAGGGATGCCAGCAGGCTGCCCAGCGCCGCGTCATGTCGTGCCAGGCGTGTCGGCCGGGTGGCAGTGACGGTCATCCGGCCGCCTCGCGCGGTACGGCCGGCTGGCGCTGAACCAGCTCCTCGAGCAGCCGCGCATAGGCCTCTACGCCGCGCGCACGTGGGTCGAAGATCGCCGGTGGCAGGCCGACGCGGCTGGCCTCGCGAAAGCGTGTGTCGATCGGAATCAGGCCGTCCCACAACTGCGCGGCAAAATCACGCTGCAACACTGCCAGGCTGTCACGCGATGCGCGGGTCCGCTGGTCGTAGAACGTCGGCACGACTACGACCTCGAGCGGAGTCGGTCGCGCCCTGGTCACCATCTTCAGGGTGTGTTGAAGGCGTTCAAGTCCCTTGATCGCCAGGAACTCGGTCTGCACCGGTGCGATCAGGCACTCACAGGCCGCCAGCGCATTGATCAGCAGCACACCCAGGATGGGTGGACAGTCGATCAGCACATAGTCGAAACGCGTGCTGAGCCGCTCCAGGGCACGCTTGAGTACCAGTCCCATACCTTCCATGCGCCCGGACTGGCGGTCCAGGGTCGCCAGCGCGATCGCCGCCGGTATCAGGCTCAGGCCCTCGGTGCCCGTATCCACCAGCAGCGACGCCGGATCGAGATCACGCTTCTCGGCTACGGCCTCGAACAGGCTGTAGCTGCTGCGCTCCAGTGAATCGGGATCGAGACGGAAGTAACTGGTCAGCGAGCCATGCGGATCGACGTCCACCATCAGGGTGCGAAACCCCCATGCCGCCAGCAGGCCGCCCAGGGCAACGGTCGTCGTGGTCTTGCCGACGCCGCCTTTCTGGTTGGCAACCGTCCAGATCCTCATTGTTGCTCCACTGCCGGCCCCTCGGCCCAAGGCACTTCGTGGTCGATCACCGGTTCGGCCTCGCGCTGCCCGGTAAGGACCACAACGGTGACACGGCGATTGGCGGCGCGGCCCTTTTCGTCCGCGTTCTCCGCAATCGGACGATGCTCACCCAGGCCTACCGCAGACATACGCCAGGGCTCGATGCCCGAACGCGCCAAAAAATGCACGACGCTGGCGGCGCGTGCCGCGGACAGTTCCCAGTTGGACGGGAATGTCGCCGTGGCGATCGGGATGTTGTCGGTGTGCCCCTCCACCTGCAGGTGACTGGGCAGTCGCGCCAGGGTCTGCGCCAGTTCACGCAACGGTTGCAGCGAATCGGGCGACAGGCGTGCCTCTCCCGAGCCGAAGAGCATCCGCTCTTTCATCTCGATCTCGATGCGACCCTTGCTCTGGTTGATCGTCAGCAGATCGGCATCGACATACTGTTGCAGAGACACCGCCAGCTCGTCGGCAATACGCATGTCCGTGCCATCGCGGCTGAAGCGACCACCGCTGCCCTTGTGCACACTGTCTTCGCGCGCATCGACGCTGGCCGGCGCAGGCGGCGCCGCACCTCCGGCATCGAGATTCGACTGCCTGGGTGCCAGCGGCCCCTGCGGCAGCGCCAGGATATCGCGCGGCGGCTCACCGACCTGGATCGGCTTTTCACTGCGTGGTTCCACCGAGAACACCGTGCTGAGAGTCTCGGACAGCACACGGTACTTGCCCTCGTTTACCGAAGACACGGCATACATCACGACGAAAAAAGCGAACAGCAAGGTGATGAAGTCCGCATAAGACACCAGCCAGCGTTCGTGGTTCTCGTGTTCCTCCGGTGGCTTTTTCCGTCGTGCCATGCGTCACCTCAACGCAGGAAACCCTGCAGACGTGTCTCGATCTGGCGCGGATTCTCGCCTTCCGAGATCGCCACCAGGCCCTCGATCACCAGTTCGCGATAGTGGCTCTCCTGCAGTACGTATGCCTTGAGCTTGTTCGCCATCGGCAACAGAAAGAGGTTGGCGAGACCGACACCGTAGATGGTCGCGACGAACGCGGTCGCGATGCCGCTGCCCAGCTTCGACGGGTCGGACAGGTTCTGCATCACGTGAATCAGTCCCATCACGGCACCGATGATCCCGATCGTTGGCGAATACCCCCCCATCGCGTCCAGCACCTTGCTGGCCTGCAGGTCGAAACGCTCGCGGCTGTCCAGTTCGACCTCGAGCGTATGACGGATCTCGTCGGGCTCGTTGCCGTCGACCAGCAACTGCATCCCCTTGCGCACGAACAGGTCTGGCTCGAACTCGACTGCCTTCTCCAGACCAAGCAGGCCCTCCTTGCGCGCGATCTTGCTCCATTCCACGAGCTTGACGATGGATTCGTCGAGGCCATGCTTCGGCGGAACAAACACCATGCCGAGCATACGCATCGTACGCAGGAACACCCGTAGCGGCGTCTGCAGCAGGACCGCACCGATGCTGCCACCGAGCACGATCACCATCGCCGGCCCGTTGGCCAGCGTGTCCAGGTGTCCACCCTCGAGCCAGTTGCCGCCGAGTATCGCGGCAAACGCGATGATGACCCCGATGAAGCTCAGCAGATCCATCGGCCTACGCCAGCCCGCTCAGTGCCGCACCGATCTCGTCGAGCGGCAGTACACGATCTGAATGCCCAGCGCGGGCGACTGAATACGGCATGCCGTAGACCACCGACGATGCCTGATCCTGACTCCACACGGTCGAGCCGTGTTCCTTGAGCAAGCGTGCACCCTCGGTTCCGTCGGCGCCCATCCCGGTGAGCACCACCGCATGCACAGCGTCGTGCAATGCGCGGGCGGCCGAACCGAACGTGATATCAACGCTGGGTTTGTACAGCTGAGCCGCGTCGGAGGTCATTTTCACGCACAGGCGGCCACGCCTGGCATCGACCAGGGTCTGCAGCCCGCCCGGCGCAATAAGGGCGCGCCCCGGCAGCAGTTCGTCTCCATCCACCGCATGCTTCACCGTCATTGAACAGATCGAATCCAGGCGCTCTGCGAAGGTGGCGGTGAACTCGGCGGGCATGTGTACCGCAACCAACACCGGATAAGGAAAATTTGCGGGCAACGCCGCCAGTACGCGCTGGATGGCAACCGGACCGCCGGTCGAGGCCCCTATCACCACCAGCCGCAGTGCCGAGTTCCGGCGCTCACTCGGGCGCACCGCGGGCGACGGTGTGACGCGTGGCGGCGGGGTCGGTGCTGGTTCTGGCGCTGGTGCGCTGGCAGGCGGCCGGTGGGTACGTTTGCGCCTGGCGATATTGATTACGCGCTGGCTGAGGCTCTCGCCCCCACCTTTGCTCGCGTGGCCGTCGATTCCGCCCTGCTTGGCGAGAAAGTCCACTGCCCCCGCCTCCAGTGCATCCAGCGTGGCCTTGGCCCCCTCGCGGGTGAGCGCGGAAAACATCACGATGTCGGTAGGATGGTCGCGCATGATCTCCCTGACGGCGCTGATACCGTCCATGACCGGCATCGCTACATCCATGGTGATCAGATCGGGGCGCAGGGAGCCTGCGAGGCGCACAGCCTCAGCACCGTTGGCCGCCTCTCCGGCCACCTGGATTTCGCCGGTGCGCTCAAGTTCCTGTCTGATCCGATTGCGGAAGAACGAGGAGTCATCGACGATCAGGACCCGGACTTTTTCCACTATCTGCTATCCAGGACTACGCTGACCTCGTCCTGCCTCCCTTGCAAAGCAATCAGTGGCGACGCGCGTATTTGCGCATCAGTCCTGGCACATCGAGAATCAGGGCGATTTTGCCGTCGCCGGTTATCGTCGCACCGGCCATACCCTGCAGACCCTGCAACAGGGCGCCGAGGGGCTTTATCACCACTTCCTCCTGTCCAACCAGGAGATCCACGACCAAACCGACCTGGACACCCCCGACATTGACCACCACGACGTGACCCTGCGGGCGGTCCTGCCCGCTCGCATAGGCGTTGTCCCGGACAAGCCAGTTACGCAGATAAAACAGCGGCAATGCACGGTCCCTGACCCGGATCGTCAGTTGGCCGTCCACGGTATTCGTGCGCGAAAGGTCGAGGTTGAATATCTCAACCACGCTGGCCAGCGGCAGTGCAAACGGCTGCTGACCCAGAACCACCATCAACGTCGGCAGGATCGCCAGGGTCAGTGGCAGCTTGATCGTGATCTTGCTGCCCTTGCCCTTGACCGAATCGATCTCGACCATGCCGTTCATCTGCGCGATGCGCGTCTTGACCACGTCCATGCCGACACCACGGCCGGACACGTCGGAGATCTCGGTCTTGGTCGAGAAGCCGGGATGAAAAATCAGGTTGTAGCAGTCCTTCTCTTCGAGGCGCGCCGCCGCATCCTCGTCCATCATGCCCTTTTCTACCGCCTTGCGACGCAACACCTCGGCGTCCATTCCCTTGCCATCGTCTTCGATCGACAACAGGATGTGGTCACCCTCCTGCGCAGCCGACAATACGACCGTACCCTGCCGCGACTTGCCGGCCTTCTCCCGATCTTCCGGTGACTCGATGCCATGATCGACGGCGTTGCGCACCAGGTGGACCAGCGGATCGGCCAACGCCTCGACCAGGTTCTTGTCGAGGTCGGTCTCTTCACCGTGCAGCACAAGGTCTACTTCTTTCTTGAGGTTGCGCGCGAGATCGCGCACCACGCGCGGGAATCGCCCGAACACCTTCTTGACCGGTTGCATACGTGTCTTCATCACCGACAGCTGCAAGTCGGCGGTGACAACGTCGAGGTTTCCCACGGCGTTCGCCAGTTCCTCGTCGGCCATGGTCGCCTTCAACGTTGCCAGGCGATTACGCACCAGCACGAGTTCGCCGACCATGTTCATGATGTCATCCAGGCGCTGGGTATCGACCCGCACCGTGGTCTCGACCGTCGGTGTCTTGGCCCCACTGCGTGCATTGTCTGGCGATTTTTCGGCCGCCTTTGCCGGTGCCGGGGGTGCCGCGGGTTTCGCCGCGGCGGCCTTCGCCACCGGTTTGGCCGCAGCCTTCGCCGGAGCGGCTGCCGCGGGCTTGGACACAGCAGCAGGTGGCTCAGCTTTTTTCGGTGCCGGCGCCACGGGCGCCTTGGCGGCGGCCGGCGCCCCCTTGTGCTGGCCCTTGCCATGCAACTCGTCGAGCAGGGCCTCGAATTCGTCCTCGGTGATCTCTTCGCCGGACTTGGCAGCAGGCGTCTGCACCCCTGCCGATGGCACCCCGGCATGCTGCCCCTTGCCATGCAACTGGTCGAGCAGCGCCTCAAATTCGTCGTCGGTGATGTCGTCACCGGATGACACTGCGGCCGGCGCCTGCGGCGCTGCCGTGGGAGCACCACCGTGCTTGCCCTTGCCATGCAGGTCATCGAGAAGGGCTTCGAATTCGTCTTCGCTTATCTCGTCTCCACCCGACGCTTCCGGAGTCGCCTCTTCCTCGACCGGGGGCGGCTCACTGCTTGCCTCCGGCTCACTGGCCGCTACCGCCACGGGCTCGGCTTCGGCGCTACCGTCGTCCGGCTGCGTCAGACTCTCGAGTCTGTGCAGCAGCTCCGGATCCGCGGGTTCCGGCATCTCACCTTCGCGCAGGCTGTCCATGCAGCCATTGACGACATCCAGCGCCTGCAGGATGGCGTCCATCAGGTGAGGAGTGACAGTACGCTGGCCCTGACGCAGGACGTTGAACACGTCCTCGGCACGGTGGCAGGTCTCAACCAGCGGCGTGACACCGAGAAATCCTGCGCCGCCCTTGACCGTATGGAAGCCGCGGAATATCGCATTGAGAAGATCGCTGTCGTCCGGACGTTGCTCCAGATCGACCAACTGCTCACCGAGCAGTTCGACTATTTCCGAGGCCTCGACCAGGAAGTCCTGGAGGATCTCGTCATCGGCATCGATACTCATGGTTTAAAACCCCAAACTGGAGAGCAGGTCGTCGACATCGTCCTGCCCGTGCACAACATCACCCTTGTCGACGCCCGGAACGGCCGGCCCCTGTGCGGAGATATCTTTCTCTTTGCCCGTGGGTTCGGTTGCCGGCTTGCTGCGATGGCCAGACAGGCGCACCAGCTCGACCAGCTTTCCCTCGACATCGTTGACCAGGTCGATCACCTTGCGGATCACCTGGCCGGTAAGATCCTGGTAACCCTGCGCCAGCAGGACGTCAGACAGACGCTCATGCAGCGCTTCGGTATTCGCCTGCGTGACGGTAAGAAATTCCGACAGCTCCGCGCTCAGGTCGCGAAAGTCCTCGACGGTGAGCTGGCGTGACTTGAACTTCGCCCATTGATCCGCGAGGTGGCGTGCATCGCTGCGCAGCGAATCGGCGAGCGGCAGGCTCTCCTCGACCGCGCCGAGGGTGGTATTCGCGGCCTGCTCGGTGGTCGCGATGACGTAACGCAGGCGTTCTGCGGCATTCGGCATCTCGTTCTGCGCGATGTCGGCAAACTTGGCGTCCATCACGAAACCGTTGATCGAATCGTGCAGCTCGCGGGTCAGACGACCCACTTCCTGAAACAGCACGCTGTCGCGGAACCCCGCCAGTTCGGCAATTACCGACACCGCGTCCTGGTCGTTGCCTGCCTCAAGAAAATCGACCAGAGACTTGGCCAGCTGGAGCTTGTCGGTCGCTAGTTCTGGGCTGTTCGCCATAGCGGGTTCCATCCTCATTCACGCAGCAACGCGTTCGAAAATCTTGTTGATCTTTTCTTCCAGAGTGCCCGCGGTGAAGGGTTTCACCACGTAGCCGTTCACGCCGGCCTGAGCGGCCTCGACGATCTGTTCACGCTTTGATTCGGCAGTCACCATCAGTACCGGGATGCCTTTGAGCCGGTCATCCGCGCGTACTGCCTTGAGCAGATCGATGCCCTGCATACCGGGCATGTTCCAATCGGTGATCAGAAAATCAAAATTGCCACTTTGCAGCATCGGCAATGCAGTCGTGCCATCATCCGCTTCCTGCGTATTGGTGAAGCCAAGATCCCGCAGCAGATTCTTGATGATGCGGCGCATCGTGGAGAAGTCGTCCACGATCAGGATCTTCATGTTCTTGTTCAAAGCAACCTCCGGACTTCAGACAAGCGGCCCATGCTCAGGCCCAATTCGATTGATTTCCCCCGGTATCGGCACCACGTCGAAAAACCGTAGGGGTTTCTTTCTTTATTTCAGAGATGCCTAGATCTCGTTTTCGGTCAGCCATTCAGACAGACGTGAACGCAGACGCAGTGCCGCCTGGCTATGGATCTGGCACACCCTTGACTCACTGACACCAAGGACCTGGCCGATCTCGCGCAGGTTCAGCTCCTCGTCGTAGTACAGCGCGATGACCAGGCGTTCGCGCTCGGGCAGACTGGCGATAGCATCACCGAGTGCTTCGCGGAAATGGCTCTTCTCCAGGCCACGTGCCGGGCCGTCCTCGAGCATATTGCGCGGCCGGGCGAGGCTGCCCTCGGTCGGGATAACCTCACCGACCTCGCACAGTTCCTCGTAGCTGAAGATGCGTGCACCGGAGGCATCCTGCAGGACCTGGTGATAGTCCTCGATGGACATGCCCAGCGACTCGGCGACCTCGACGTCTCGCGCATCACGCCCTTCCGCGTTTTCGATCTCACGCATCGCGTCTGCGACCATCCGCGCCTTGCGGTGCACCGAGCGCGGCGTCCAATCGGAACGACGGATCTCGTCCAGCATGGAACCGCGGATACGGATGCCGGCATAGGTCTCGAAGCTTGCCCCCTGGCTGGGGTCGTAGTTTCTGCTGGCCTCGATCAGGCCGATCATGCCGGCCTGGATCAGGTCTTCGGCCTGCACTGACGGCGGCAGGCGGTTCATAAGATGATAGGCAATGCGCTTGACCAGAGGCGCATGGCGCGTCACCAGGTCATCGAAGCTGCGTTCCTGTACTGCACCGTAAGTTGCAAGATTGCTCACAGCACCATCTCCCCATAATCGTTGGAATATTTTATTAAGCGCTCGACAAAGAACTGCACCTGGCCGTTCGCACCGGAAGGCTGCGGCCATGTCTCGATCTTTTTCGCCAGACTGCGAAACACCTGTGCCACCCGACTGCGCGGGAAGGCCTGCACCACCGGGCGCTGTGCACGCACCGCCTTGCGCAGGCTCTCGTCATACGGGATCGCACCCATGAAACTGAGCGTCACATCCAGGTAACGGTCAGTGACACGACACATCTTGTTGTACAGATCACGCCCTTCCTGGGCGCTGCGAACCATGTTGGCCAGTATGCGGAAGCGCTGATGGCCATAGTCACGGTTGAGCAGTTTGATAATCGCGTAGGCATCCGTGATCGAGGCCGGCTCGTCACACACCACGACCACGATCTCATGCGATGCACGCGAGAAACTCAGCACCGTGTCGGAGATGCCCGCGGCGGTATCGACGATCAACAGTTCCGTGTCGGCAGCGACCTCGCTGAACGCACGGATCAGGCCCGCGTGCTCGGCCGGGCTGAGCTCGGCCAGCCCCTGTACACCGGACGCCCCTGGGATCACCTTCAGGCCGGACGGCCCTTCGACCAGTGCCTCTTCAAGCGTGCACTCGCCGCGCATCACGTGAGAGAGGTCGAACTTGGGATGCAGGCCGAGTACCACGTCGATATTGGCCAGTCCCAGGTCGGCATCCAGCAACATCACCTTCTGACCCATCTCCGCTGCAGCGACGCCGAGGTTGACCGATACGTTGGTCTTGCCCACCCCGCCCTTGCCGCCGGTCACAGCCACCGCCCTGACCGGGCGAGGATTGACCATCTGGCGCAGGCCACTGGCCTGATCGACGCGCGTTTCAGACGTTAACATTTGCGTTTGCCCCCCCGAACGCCAGTGCCAGGTACCCGGAGTCGGGATTGGCGGGGTTCTCGGCCAGCAATTCGGCTGCGCGCGTCACCAGAGGATGGGCGCGCGCCACCTGAAGGTCTTCGGGGACGCGTTGGCCGTCGGTGACGAAGGCGGTAGGCAGATCGGCCTGCACCAGTGCCGCCAACAGACCGCCCAGGCTGGCGGCCTCGTCCAGCTTGGTCAGCACACAGGCATCGGGACGGAAGTCAGCGAACAGCCGCAAGGCGCGCTGAATCGCCGCGGGCTCGGTGGTGGCCGACAGCGTAAGCAGCGTGGTCAGGCCGCGCCCCGCCGCCGCCAGCGTGTCACGCTGATCGGCGACCCGTT
>Ga0209203_1001274_pt1 | contig 18752 bp, 20 predicted proteins | sample AD_UKC109_MetaG_FD_184423 | JGI IMG/M metagenome (GOLD analysis project Ga0209203, IMG submission 184423) | Active sludge microbial communities of municipal wastewater-treating anaerobic digesters from Hong Kong - AD_UKC109_MetaG (SPAdes)... | ecosystem: Engineered > Bioreactor > Anaerobic >... | reverse complement strand
TGCGCTATCGTTGGCCTATTTGTCGCCTATTGCAGGGGCTGCCCTGCAGCAAGCTGGCCACACAACTGCCGAAACAGGCAGTTATGCTCTAGGGGTCACTGCGGCAATTGGGTCGCTGGTGCTATCTCGGCGGGCATTACATGACTATCAAGTCGAGTCTCAAGCCTTGCATTTGACTACTCCTATTGACGAAGCAAATTAGGCAACGATACTAGCGTACGTAGTACACCACCCGGACTGATAGGTTGTATTCGTTCTCGCCTGCCTGAATTCCTATCGAAGCTGGCTCGACAGTTGCACTCATCAGTGCAGATTTATCGTTATACATGGGCATAAGACCCCCATTGTCGTTTTCTTCGACACTTTTGACCTTGCCAAGCTTTAGGTCGAGGTCGCCGGCCTGTTGGGCTGCCTTGCGACGAGCATCGGCAATTGCCTCGGTACGAGCCTTGGCAGCCAGTTCTTTTTGCTTGGTTTTACTAAACTGAGCCTGCGGCGAAACTTGGCCAGTTGGCGTCGTGCTTATTAAATAGTCTTGAACCTTTTGCGCCATATCGCGGGCGTGCGCAGCCACAGTCAGGCTAAGACTAAAGATATGTTGATTGGTTTCGGTATTAAAAAAGTAATAGTCCCGGTAGCTGCTAGCGTTTGATTTAATGTCTTTGTCAGTTACGCCGAGCTTTTTTAGCCCCGCCACTACCTCGTTACTTTTGGCGGTAAGTTCTGTCAGGCCTGTTGGCTTATCGCTTGTGCGAAATTCATAGGTTGGATAAAATTGAAACTCGTCTGGTTCGGCTTTGAGCGTGCTGTCGCCGGTTACACTGACGGTTCTGTCGCCCCCACGCGCCGACGCCCAAGGACGCCATAACACCACCATCCCGACAATAATCAACCCCAGCAACCCAACGAGCCACCATAGATTTAAACTGATGTTGATGCGCTGTGTCTGCTTTGCCATTGTTCCCTCCTTTTACTTGCTATTGTACGCGTAATGAACTGTCTTGAAAACAATAAATATTTGACAAATTAATAATAGTATTATACAATAGAACGATATGTCTCTCGAGATATTCTTTGGAACCAAGCTCCCCGAGCTGATTGAACAGCACACCGACCGGACCGCCACGCTACATACCCACCTGCTTTCACCAATGGCAACAGCACTAGAAGCGGGCTTTGGCGCTGAGGCACAAGTAGTGGTTGAGCAACTTGCCAATACCTTTGCCGGAACCGAGTTGTACCCCAGTGTGCAAGTGCTATCAAGCAAAAAACTCTTGCTCTCAGTTAAATCCCTAATACAAACCCCATCTACAGGGTCAGAATCAAGCAAAATTCGATTCGGCGCAGCATTGCTACTTGGCTCAATTGCAGTCACCTACCATCCCCAAACAGCGCCGGCTACGCACTATAGTCGGCGTGCCGATGCCTGCGCGGCAGTCGCCTATGAACTTCTTGCGAATTATAAGAACGCCCAATATTCAGACCTTACTGACACTTTACTTGCGACATCATATGACATTGCTCACACGCAACAGCTCCGCGATGAACTGAGCACGTTGTTTGCTGATATATCAGACATATTGAACGCCAAATCAAATGACCTTAGACCCGCAGTTGTGCCTGAACGTACCGTTGAGTCTCGTGAGGGAGTACCCTTTGCTCGGCCTGATGTGCGAGAACTACTCAGCCAAAAGCGAGTAGCTTCTGCCCTCCCCTGGCTCAAATTACCAACAGAAGATGCAATGCTTCCGTCAGCAGCACCTTTATACGACGAAGGGACGATTGCCGCCTGGACGGTTGATGTGTCTGGGCTGAACCCGTTGAGTGCCAAGATTACCGAGGAAGCTTGCCAAAACAGCACGATTGATGTGCAAAAGTTTCAGCAGGTTGGTTACAAACGATTTTTGCACGACAAACTACAACGTAGCATCATGCGGAACGATATAACCCACCACAAAAGCTATGGCTCAAATGCCAAATTGCTCCGCAGCTATTATTTTAGAGCCGAAGATTTTGACAATCTCCCTGTCTTGTTCCACCTTGGTACTTCTCGCACAAAGGCTAATCAGGGAAGATTAATAACGCTTATCAACAATACAGGTTCTGTGGTTCGTAAGAAGAATATTGGGAGCTAAAATTAGCGAATCTCGGCGACAGTGTAGGTTGTATTGCCAGTTGGCCGGGTGATTTCGACCTCTTCGCCCTGCTTTTTGCCCAGCAGTGCCTGACCGATTGGTGATTCGTCAGAAATTTTTTGAGCCAGCGGGTCGGCCTCGATAGTACCAACTACCTGTAGTACCAGTTCTTTGCCCTTAGAGTCCTTAAGGGTAACTGTCGAACCAAGCCCGACTGCCTTGCTTTTTGGCGCAGCGATAATCTGAACATTGGCCAAAATATGCTTGATTTCATCCATACGGCCTTCGATGCGCTCTTGGTCTTGCCGAGCCGACTGATACTCGGCGTTTTCGCTCAAATCACCCATTTCGCGGGCAGTTTTAATAGCGTTGGCAGTTTCGAGCCGCTTTTTCTGTAGTTCAGCCAACTCTTTTTCAAACTCAACAACGCCTTCTTTGGTCAAATGAAATTTTTTTACCATACTCTACTCCTTTGCTTTGGCATATACTGCCGGGAATTGCTAGCTCTGCTCTGTATTCTAGGGTGGTTCCCTCCACCTAGTCACAGGTACTATAACGAGTGCGGACTATTTGGTCAACTGCATTTGCAAGTCTGCGAGCGACAACAGCGTAGCGTCTTGACTTGTTCTATTTTTGTACTCAAATACACTTGTCTCGATAGTTTTAGCACTTACCACTACGCGGTGTGGCATACCTAGCAAGTCGGCATCGGCAAATTTTTCGCCCGGACGCCTGTCGCTATCATCGTACAGTACCGTTATACCTTGCGCCAGCAGTGTGTCATACAATGATTGTGCTGCCTGCGTTACTGCCGGGCTCGTACCAATTTGTACCAGGTAGACCTGGAACGGTGTAATTGCACTTGGCCAAACCAGTCCTCGTTCGTCGGCAAATTTTTCGGCTACAACGCCCATTACTCTGGTAATGCCGATGCCGTAACTCCCCATGTGGAGTGACTGCTGTTTCCCGCTGTCATCGGTGTAGTACAGCCCCATTTCGTCGGTTTTTTGAGTACCAAAATTAAAGATATTGCCAACTTCGGCAGTTTTGACCCTTTCGAGCTCCTCACGGGCTATGCCAAGCTCCTTAATGGCATCGTCGATAACCTCTTCGTTAATAGCAATGTTTTTGCCGCGGTGCAGATAAATAACGTCCTCGCCGGCATCGCAAATAGTCTGAAACTCATGGCTAAATTTGGTAAATGCTCCCCCACTCGCAAAAGTCACATAAGTGTCGTCGCTAATGCCAAGCCGCGCATAAACGCGCTTGTAGGCCTCAATGGTTTGAGTATAGTAGTTATCGAGGTCGTCTTTGGAAGCATGAAAACTATACATATCCTTCATTACAAATTCGCGCCCACGCATAATACCGCTCTTGGCGCGCAGCTCGTTGCGCATTTTGGTCTGGAATTGGTACAGACTAATAGGTAGATCTTTGTAGCTATGTACGTACTGCTTAAGCATTTCAACGATTGGTTCTTCATGGCTCCAGCCCAAGCCAACCTCAGTGCCATCTTGAAGCTTCGTTTTAAACCAAACATCCACTACCTTTTCGTCCCACCGACCGGTAGGCTCCCAGACCGCTTTGTTTTGCAGGCTGGTCATAATATGCTCGTTACTGCCGATGGCGTTCATTTCCTCGCGGACAACGCGCTTGATGTTTTCGACCACCATAAGCCCAAGCGGCAGATAGGCATACGCACCGGCCATTTCTTTGTACACATAGCCCGCCCGAATGAGTAGCTGTGCGTTTAGGGCAACCTCGTCGGCGGGGGCGTTTTTGAGTGTTTTGGTAAATAATTGCGATGTTTTCACCTGGAGTAGCTCCTTTTACAGATATGATTTTTACTTCATTTTGTTAGACCACAGCAGTAGTACCGCCGGGGCGGAAGTAAAGTCGGCAAAAGTTTACAAACTGTTTTCATAGGGATGATTGTACCCTATCACCGCCGTCAGAGCTACTACGTAATCAGAAAAAGCAGGGTAAACGCCAAGGCGTTTTTGATGGCGTGAATCAAAATAGCCGGCCAGATACTTGTAGACTTTTCGCGTACAAAACACAGAACAATCGAGAGAATAAAAGTGTCGATAGCTGCTATCCACAGCAGCGGTGCTCCGCTGCCGAACTGCAAATGACCAAGTGCAAACAGAATACTGGTGATGATTGTTGCATAAAAAAACCGTAATCTTTGCCGGAGGGCACTATATATAAAGCCTCGGAACAATAACTCTTCGGTGAGTGGCGGCAAAAGTACTAAACTGGCAAAAGTGAACAGCAACTGCATATTCGTTTTGGCAGATTCAAAACCAATTTGCTGCTTCTGCTCCAAATTTATGCTCGGTACAAAGGCCTGTATAAGCCCGGCTATGACTAGATAGCTTACAAAATACACAGCAAAACCAGCGAGCGCATAACCAGCATAACGACGTTTAGGGGTATCTAGTCCAATGCTCTGCCAAGACAGTTTGCGACTGCGTAGCGCCAGCCAAATTGCACCAATGGTGAGTAGCTCGGCGCATACTATATACCCAAATTGTGCGGATACCGACGATTCTAGCCAGGCCTGAGCCGAGTGCGCATGCAACCCTTTTGCAAAAGCCACGCCAACCAAAACAATTGCTGCAACTATTTGTGCAAGCACAAAGGCGCTCAGACCATAAACCGTTGCAACCAGTGGCCACCAACGAGCCCGTTTTGTTCGGCGCGCTTCAATACTAGGGCCGCCCTCTTTGTCGAGTGTAGTACTAGAAAAATCGGCGGACATCAACAATAGTAATAAGCACTATAAGCCCTAGCAGCAGCAGAAAGCTGCCACCAACAATTTTTTCTTCCATGTCGGGAGTAAGTCGCTTGGCTTTGGTAAGCCGGCTGGCCAGCATAAGGTACAGCCGGCCGCCATCGAGTGCCGGTATAGGCAGCACATTCATAATAGCGAGCGTCAGCGAAATAATGGCGATAATGAACAGCAAGAACGGCATGCCAAGTGTGCCCATTTCTTTGAGCACCATAAATATGCCAACTGGGCCCGAAACCTGGCTACTGGCTTCGGTTTGAGCATTTTGCCGAGCAGCTGTATTGCCAGTGACTGCCCCAGCGATGATACCGCCCAAGCCTTGCACCGCATTCCACAGCCCGGCGAGCGTCATTTTGGTCATTTGAACGGTTAGCCCAACCGCTACGATTGGTGCTGACCATGTAGAGCGCTGTAATGAGTATTCAAACGGCACAATACCGAGGTATCCCTTGGGCTCGCTGGTCTTACGACTTGCCTCAACCGTTGCCGCACTGAGAAGCGTGATTTTGGCGGCCTTTGAGTCGCCCTGGCGGTTGTACTGCACAGTTACTGTTTGACCAGCAAATTGCTTAGTCGCCTGACTAAGTGGCGTATCACCTATGATGACGGTCTTTTGCCCATTTGAGATGGTTTTTAGGTCGTCGAGCCGCTGTAGCCCGGCTTTAGCAGCCGGCGAGCCAGGCTCAACAAGCCCAGCTAACGCGCTGCGGTGAATAACTTTGGTGTCACTCTTAACGGTGAACTGATTGTTGATAAGCGCTGGAATGTTGGGCATACCAGTCCAGGCCAGCACCGTAAATAAACCAAGAGCGGTGACGAGATTGAGCGCCACGCCCGCCAGCATAATTTTAGCCTTGGCCCGGTCAGTCGCCGCGCCAAAACTACCTTTGGCAGTGTCGCTGTCGTGCTCTCCCTTGAGTTTAACGAAGCCGCCAAGTGGCAGCAAGTTAACACTAAAGTCCCAGCCGCCTTTCATACGCTTCTTCCAAAGGCGTGGCGGGAAAAATATGCCAAATTCCTCGGGTTTTACCCCATTGCGTTTGGCTACCCAAAAGTGCCCGAGCTCATGGATGATAACCAGGCTCAAAAACAGCACTATTCCCAAAATAAGCATAAATGTCCCCATTACTTACTAGTATATAGGGCAATGGACGAACGACAAAGGGTAAAATCTCGCATTTATATTTTTTCTTGAGAGAGCAGAGTTACAGCTTCAATTATGCTATAAATGCATGTAGCATGCGTTGAACCTCGTCATTAAGTGCAAGTGCCGGCTGTAGATCGATATCTTTGTATACCTTATTCGTAATGATGAGCTGTGTTTCTGGCTCTGCAGCAGAACCAAGCGCAATTCCTAAAAATTGTTTAAGTTCTTTCTTGTTGTTACGTCTATGCCCCTCGGCAATATTGGAAGGGATTGAAACCGCAGCTCTTTTCATCTGGGAGCAGATTCCGTACAGCTCAGACTGGGCAACCTTGAGCAAATATCGTAAATGGCTATCGACAGCTCCACACCCCGTTGCCATACGGTCAATTCCTTAAAGCTCGCAAACTTCGCGTTACTCTGCTCTCTGCTCTCAAAACTCTGCTCTTATTTGCTAAACCTTCATAATATCGGCTTCTTTAGCCTTGCTGGCCGACTCTATATCGCTGCGGACCTTTTGCATAGCATCGTCTATTTGTGCTACTAGTCGCTTGGCATCATCCTCACCGATGGATTTGTCCTTCTTGGCGCCATCGACAGCGCCCATAGCATCATGACGGACGTTCCGTAGCGCGATCATGGCGTCCTCTTGCTTGACCCCAAGTTGTTTGACGAGCTCACGGCGTCGCTCCTCGGTGAGGGCTGGGATGGGCACACGCACGACACGGCCGTCATCTGATGGGTTGAGCCCCAGGCTAGGATTATCACGAATAGCGCTGGCAATTGCCTGCAGGTTGCTTGGGTCAAAGGGCGTGATTTGGAGCAGCTGTGCCTCTGGAGCCACAACATTGGCCACTTGGTTGAGTGGCGTCGGCGTGCCGTAGGCCTCAACCATAACACCATCGAGCATAGCGGCACTGGCCCGTCCAGTGCGCAGCGTTTTTAGCTGGTCGTGATAGTGCTCGAGAGCCTGAGCAAACTTGCGCTTGGCGTCTTCGACGGCCTGTTGTGGTGTCATGGTGGTGGGTACTCCTTGAATTAGTATGCACTTAGTATAGCAAAGCTATACTGTTCAGAATCATATTCATAACCAAATCCAAATCCTTTGGTTGAGCTGTCTATCGATGCACAGGCATAGCAAGCGGAGTACAAGCATAAGCAAAACAGACCGCCTAGTTGCGGTCTGTTTTTGCGCATCAGTAGACAAGGCTTAGCTCGCGACTTCACCAAGGGCGATGCGGCTAAAGCGTCGCACCACAATGTTTTCACCAAGCTTGGCAATGTGCTCTTTGACGTAGTCACCGACAGTCTGGTCGGGATTTTTGATGTACGGTTGGTCCATCAGGCAGCGCTCAGCAAAGTACTTGCCTAGCTGACCTTCGACAATCTTATCAGCCATGTCGGCTGGCTTGCCCTTGAGAGCATCGCTGGCTAGGAGCTCCTGCTTTTTAGCGTCGCGCTCAGCAGCTGGGATGTCTTCGGCCGAAACATACACGGGGCTGCTCGCAGCGATGTGCATGGCCAAGTCTTTGACGAGGTCGGTGAATATTTCGTTACGGGCGACAAAGTCAGTCTCGCTATTTACCTCAACCACTACACCAATGCGGCTATCATGGTTGTAAGTACCAACAATGCCTGCGCGAGCTTCGCGCTCACCACGCTTTTCGGCCTTGGTCAGGCCCTTTTGACGCATTTCTTTAAGAGCGGCGTCAAAGTCGCCATCGGCTGCCTCAAGAGCTTGCTTGGCATCGGTCATACCAACACCAGTCAGCTCGCGTAGGCGCTTAATTTCTTCTATTGTTACTGCCATATGTCGTTCCTTTCGTCACTTAGTTATGAGTCTATCGAGCAGAGAGCAGAGTTTTTAGGTCAACTGAAGTCTCTGTTCTGACGGCTCTGCTCTATTTGTTCTCTTTTTCGGGGGTTTTGCTCTTGGCCTTGCCGGTTTCGACTGCTGCCTGGAAATAGTCAGCCATGAGCTGCAACGCCTTGATGGCGTCGTCGTTGCATGGGATTGGGTAGTCAACTGCCGTTGGATTGGCATTGGTGTCGACGAGGGCGACAACGGGCAGTTTGAGCTTGTTAGCTTCGCGCAGGGCGTTAACATCGTTCACGATATCAAAAATAACGACTGCACCTGGGCGGGCATTCAGCTCCTTAATGCCGCCGTACAGCACGTTGAGGCTGTCGATTTCTTCTTGAAAGCGTTGTACCTCAAGCTTGTTGTACTTGTGTGCGAGGTCGCCACTGGCCATTTTGGTTTCCAGGTCAACCAAATGACGAATTTGAGCACCAATAGTGTTCCAGTTGGTTAGCATACCGCCGAGCCAACGTTCAGTTACATAAGGCATACCGGTGTCGGTAGCGAGCTTGCGAACAATGTCAGAAGCCTGCGCTTTGGTGCCAACAAACAAAATTTGTTTGTTCTTACTGGCGACTTCCTCGATAAACGCTAAGGCTGTTTCGAGATTTGCAACCGTTTTAGTGAGGTCGATAATATGGCTACCCCCACGTTTACTGTGAATGTACTGCGCCATCTTAGGGTGCCAACGCTCGGTTTTGTGACCAAAGTGCGCCCCCGCCTCGAGTAATTGTTTGATATCTACGTTTGTTGCCATATGGGCAACTCCTTTCTGCGAAAGGAGAAAGTTTGTAGTTTGTAGTTGGTCGTTTGTAGGAAGTCTGCGAGCATCATCCTGTAAAAACTAACTACTACACCCTATAAACTAATCCTTAAACACCGGTCGGGTCACCTATGCACACTTACAAAGTTACACAAAGGAGGATTCTCACCCGTACCTGCTTAGTTAATTGCTTTAAGATTGTAACAGATAGGAGACGGCTTGTAAATGCCAAACATGGCTTGCGAATCTCTAAGAGTACTCTAAAAAGTAAAGCTGCCGAGTCAGTGAATCGTCGAGAAGCGTCTAAGATCAATTATTTTCCAAGCTTTAGTTGTGGCCTATCCATTAACCGATTATTGTGTGCAGCAAAATAGTCCACCAAGCCCGGGTTAATTTCGGCAAGACGTATATAGGCCTGAATGTATGCCTCGTTCCCCTTCGATAAAAATCTTCGGGCTTCATCTGGATGAGCAGCCCCTATTCTTCTGTTACTTAGTACTCCGGCAAATGCCTCTGCACGAAACTCTTCTATCGAACTGCGCGCATACCGCGAAGGAACCTCTGCAACGTCCCCGACACCTCGAATAATATCTGTAGCCAGATTTGCCATGCCGGGCAACGAATCCCTCCATTGCTCTTCAGGTATCCCAATCGAGCTGCCCGGTAAACTATGTCCCACCTCATGCGCAACTGTCGAAGACAGGTCTGGGCTACCTGCGAAAAAGTCAACCTGGGCAAGCGGAAGAACCTCTTGCGCCTTGCCATAGGCTCTTATCGGCATCGATACCGGCCTGATTGTGATGCGTCCGTCTCCAGTCGGGTTATACTCACCCATAACAGCCCCTGCTCCCTGCGAAAAAATGCCTGGATTGCCAATCATCACCTCCGAAAACTGTGCCTTAGAAAGTAGTTCTTTTGGATACCTCACTAATTCGGCCACTACCCCTTTCGTGGTGTAGCGCAAGGTATTCATATCGTATGTTTGATCTTTACCATTAAGTTCATACTGAGCGTTTATCTGAAATTTCTTGCCATAATGCATACTGAATTGTTCAGTAGCTTGTGTCAATTCCTCTACTGTTGTAGCTTGATCAATATTCTTAATCATTGCTTGTAGCGTGTTAGGAGGCAGAAGAGCGTCTGGATGTGCAGTCAAGTACTGCTCTGCCCGCTGCCGTATGGCTTGATAATTGTGGTCATCGAGGTCTTGCATCGTCCGCTCGACAATGGGAACGACTTTGTCGATTCGCTCATTGCCTACATCCACAGGACCATTAAGTTCATTTTGCAACTCTGATGCATTGGCGTAGTCCTTAATCTTGATACCGTCTAATGCACCTTCTGCGCCCCAGCGTTTATCATGCAGTGCTTGAGCCGCAGATGCTACCGTCGACTTAGTCCCGGAACCAATATCAAGCCCCTGGTCAATTGCGCCTCCAGGGGCAAGGATGCCTGCCACAAGCGCCACCTTAGCAAGTTTATGAGCGATAGCCTTGCGACGTTCGTTGGTTATTCGGAGTTCCTCTTCAGATTTAGGACTACGCAGCACCTCCTGGGCGTGGTGCAAGGTGATATTCATCTGAGCGTCTCCCAGCCCCATAATACGCCACTGGAACTGGTCGGCAGGATTAGTAGACTTTTCTACACTAACCATTCCTATTTTCCCGTTTTTGTCCTGGCCAATACTGAGGCATGCCGTCTCATAGCCACCATGAGCAGCTGGCTTCATGCCGGTCGATGCTCGAGCGATGCCTTTGCTGTCGAACTTTATCAGCCCGGTTCCCATTTCGTTTCTGCAAAGCAGTACTTTACCGTCTATTGACGCACCAGTTACCTCTGCAAGCACTTCATTTATTCTGGTTGACCCATCCTGATTATGGGCAATCAATCTGTTTATGGGACGTAAATCGTCTTTTGTTCCGATTCTGCCTTTTAGTGAAAACACTTTGGTATCTGCAGAGTTTCCTGTTTCATGCTTCAAAGTCAGCCTGTCCCTAAGATCTGCAAAGGTACTTTTAAGCCTTTGCATTCGCTTGGTATTGCGACCCGTGACTCCTGCCTGTATGGCTGTTACCGACCCGATGTCAATAACGCTTTTTACCATTGCCTGTTCGCCAGCGGTACGAGTATCATACTGTGTATCAATTGTCCGCGCTGCTTGTTCGTCGATGGCTTCGTGGTCGGGATGTAAAGTTTCTCTAAATTTTGCAAGTGCGGCGAGATTATGTCCTGGAACATGCTCAGCAGCTTCTATTGCACCCTCCTCGAGTTGAACAATCGGGGCTATTTTAAGATTGGGGTCAGCTGTATGCTGTGGTTGTGGCAGTTGCTCTGTCATGTTTTTGTTTATTTTTATTTACACTATTTATAAATACAACTTTACTCTGTTGGTACCTGTACGTCAAGGTGGTTAGGTGGCTCAGAAACACCACGAATACCGTCCTCGCCAAGCCCTAAACTACTCAACTCCAAACGAGTATAGGGCCACGGCATGGTGCTTATGTAGTGCAATTCCACTAGTCCTGTACATTCTTGCCTATTTTCGCTATCATTTATATAACTTTTCATTAAGGGGGATAGACAGATGAGTAAAGATGAATCACAAGAACGCACCAGTACACCGGTGCAGGAAACCACAACCCTGCAACCTGCTTCGGTGCCAAGCAGTAGTATAACTAGCCCAGATAGTAGTCAAAAGAAACTTCTCTATGGAGTACTTGCTGGCGTAGGTTTACTACTTTTGGTCCTGATTGTGTTACTTGCCTTGTTAATGGGCAAAAAAGACTCAAACACTACAAACTCTGGCACAAGGTCCGGAACTTCGGCTTCACAGCAAAGCACAAGCACTAACAGTTCTGACAGTACTACTGCCACGAAAAAGATTATTCTGACAGTGCCAACCGAGAACGACAAACTTGAATATGTCATCTATGAGCCACGGCAAACGGCTACTAATACAACTATCGATTTTGGCATACGCAACAAATGTAACAATTGCGCACAAGATGTGTATACCGGCAACACCACTTCTTATTTTGACAGCCGGACACAATCCTACCTACTCGATGAGACTGCCGGCAAAAAATACAGTACTATTACTGATATAGACAATAAGGTTCTAGCAACCCCTTCCTGTACGCAGTCACTCCAGTATAATGAGGTCCAGAATTGTTTTGTGGCCTTTTCTAAGGTGCCTAGCGGTACTACCGTCAGCTGGGTATTCGGCAAGGTACGCATCGATGGAATCAAGATTCAGTAGCCCCCCTACGCCCGTTGACTCAGCGCCCAATACTGTAGCCAACAATCGGATACTTTTGGCCGTAGCTAGCTTCGTTATGATGCTCCTTGTTGGAGTTATAGTAGTCGTAATACTGCTACTCAGGGACACTTCAGTTTCACAGCCAGCCTTAAACCAATCCCCCGTGCCAATCGGGTCCGACTTTACTGGCCATGTCAGCGACCTAAAGGGTGGAACAGTGTCGACACGCAGTCTCAAAGGCCTCACTATGCGTATCAACCAAATAGATACATGCAACCCAAAAATTGTTTCTGCTTTTGTTGCTGTATCTTCTGATGCTGGCCAAGTCAATAAAAACTTTGGCAAAGGTGATGTCAAAGTCTACCTCGACGGCAAACAAGTTACCAACTTCGACTTTGCGAGCGTTAACACCGCCAAACTACCTCTTGCCAACATAATGGTCATCGACCACTCAGGCAGTATGCGCGGTGTAGCTATGGACACTGCCAAATCGGCCGCCGCAACCTACATCTCACGGCTCCTACCCAACGACCAAGTTGGCGTCATCCAGTTTGATACCTCTGTTGATGTACTCGTAGCAGTTTCAACCGATAAAGCCAAGGCTCAGTCAGCCATCCAAGGCATTTCGGCTCGTGGCGACACTGCATTGTACGATGCACTAAGTAGTGCCGTCGGTAGTGTGCCAAACTGCGGACGCAAGGCAATCACTGTCTTAACCGACGGCGAAGACACGGCGTCAAAGACGAGCTCAGTTGATAGCGTCATTGCCGAGGCTTCTAAGGTCAACATCCCTATCTTTGCTGTGGGTATAAAGAGCGCCGGCTATGATTCGTCAAACATCCGCAAAATATCTGAAGCCACCGGCGCACAGTACCTCGAAGCTAACACTCCCCAGGAAATCAGCGACCTCTACGGTAAGATTGACGGCCAGCTCACCGGCCAATTTGCCGCCAATCTACACATCAGCCTCCCCAAAGATGGCTCTACCCATACACTCAAAATCATCTCAACGGTCGAGGGCTCCGATACCCAGAGCGAACGTACCTTTGTGTACTAGTGGACTCAAGTTGACTTTTCTGTAACAGAGGTGATATAATTGTAACCAACTGCATGGGATAGACTGACTGCAAGGACGCCCGCTTGCTAACCAGTGGCCACGCATACCAATAACCATCACCCTAGGGCAGAGGAATAACTATGAAAAAGGATATCCATCCTAAAAACTATCGTTTGGTCGTGTTTCAGGACCTCAACAATAACGAAACATACCTTACAAAATCGACCGTCGCAAGCGACGAAACTATCAAGCTCGATGGGGTTGAATACCCGCTCGTAAAAGTCCATATTTCGGGATCAAGCCACCCCTTCTTTACCGGTGAAGAGCGTGTGCTCGACATCGAAGGTCGCGTTGATAAGTTTAAGGCACGTGCCGAAGCTGCCGCAAAGGCAAAAGAAGCTCGCATGGCTGCCGCGAAAAAAGCGACCGCTCGCGCCGACAAGAAAGCCGCCAAAGCAGACGAGTCTAAAGAAACCAAGTAGCGACGATATCTCAAAACCGCTAGAGTCTATACTCTCTGGCGGTTTTGTTTATACTAAGGAGTAGAATGGAAGCTAAAGAACAATCCCTACGCACCGAACTTGAGCAGTTACAAACCAAACTGCAGGATGCTTCCGTTTATTCTGACCCTTCATATCCTAAACTTGCTAAGCGCCAAGCGTACTTAGAGGATGTTATAGCGCTATTTAACGAGAAGCATTCGCTTGAAGATAAGATTCAACAAGCCAAAACCGTTGCAAGCGAAGGCGGTGAGCTCGGAGAGCTTGCCAACGCAGAGTTAGAAGACCTGAACACACAACAACTATCTAACCAACAAGCTTTAGAGCTCACCCTTACCCCTAAAGACCCCAACGACGACAAAGACGTGATTGTTGAAATCCGCGCCGGGGCGGGCGGTGACGAATCAAGCCTATTTGCTGCCGAACTCTACCGCATGTATGTCAGATGGGGTGAAATAAAGGGCTACAAAACAGAGTTGGTGAGCGAGAGTCCAAGTGAAGTTGGTGGTTTTAAAGAGATTATTTTTGCAATGCGTGGCACCGACATGTACAAACAGCTCAAGTTTGAGGCCGGCGTTCACCGTGTGCAACGTGTACCAGCTACCGAAAGCCAAGGTCGTATTCATACCTCAACCGTTACGGTCGCTATTTTGCCCGAAGCCGAAGAGACTGATGTCGAAATTAATCCGAGTGACCTGCGTATCGACGTGTTCCGTGCTGGCGGCCACGGTGGGCAGAGCGTCAACACCACCGACTCGGCTGTACGTATTACTCACTTGCCTACCGGCCTGGTTGTTGCTAACCAAGACGAAAAGTCTCAAATAAAGAACAAAGCGAAAGCGCTCGGTGTACTTCGCAGCCGTCTTTTGCAAATGAAAATCGATGAAGAAACCAAGCAGCTGAGCGATGCGCGCAAGAAACTGATTGGCAGCGGTGACCGCAGCGAAAAAATCCGCACCTACAACTTCCCACAAGACCGAATAACCGACCACCGCATAGGCTATAGCCGATCCAACATCCCCGGTGCACTTGCCGGAGCTATTGACGATCTTATCGAGAAACTAGCAGACTATGACCGAAGCCTTGTGAGCGACGGTCAATAGTTCCACAACAGTTCACAGGCCGCACCACATACCTTTTACGAACGGAGTGCCTGCTCAACCACAAGTTGTGAGGCGCTAATAGTGTTATAGCCAACTGCTCTCATGACCTCAACTGCACTACGTGCCGTTTCTGGTAGACCAGCCTCTGCTTCCGGCGTCAATTCGTCTCGAAAGTCGAGGTACGTTGTCCAAAACACCTCAGGGTCACGGTTCATAAGCAGCGCCATTACCACTGCTCCGGCTTTTTCGCCGGCCATCTCCCTGTTAGTCCCCGCTAAGACACCTAACTCGCCGAGCAACTTCACTCCGGTTACATGTAAACCGTATTGTTTTTTTAACTTTTCGCCAACTTCTTCTAGTTTCCAGGGGCGTGCGTTACCGGCATTGATACGCTGTGCCCCCTCTATTACGTCGACACTGGCCCAAAAAGGCATTCGTTCAGGTGTTCGTTCCGTCGTCATATTCTTGTACCTCTTGGTTTCCTGTTTCGGGGGTCAATGACACCACGCTTACAAACCCATTATTTTCAGCATTACCTTTCACTACTTCCAGACAGAATCCAGCTATTGTTGCTGCATGCGCACCTCGAAGCGTGTATGGTCGCCTGTCATCAGTCCGCTCACCTGGTAGCGCATTGGCCTGTTCTATTAACTTTCTGTATTCAGAAAGTTGATCGGGAGACATACCATCCATGAGCGCAGTCAAGCACAGAGCTTGCTGTCCATCGACGCCAAGGCTATAACGGTAGTCTATCCCGCTTGAACGTTGCTCATTCGCAACTTCCTCAATATAGTTGACGGCTTGCTCTACAGGAGTAGTACCTTCTGCTATCTCCGAGAGTGCGGGGTTGTCGAGATACACCCTTGGGGGTTTACCTAAGCCTTGCGCTGTCAGGGCATGCTGCACACCTTTTCCACTCATCTCATACTCACCGCTTGTAATACTTTGGTACACTCTCTCTATTTTGTCACCCTGACTACCTCCTCCACAGCCGGTGAGGCTCACTGCAAGAGTGGCCGCCAGCAAGCCCTTTCCTATTGTACCTACTGGGCGACTGACGCCCTGATATATTCTTTCGCTCATACATTTCTCCTTTACTCAAAGCAACGGACAGTATTGTACTATTTTTGCTATATTTTGTCAATATTTACTAATACAGTTTTTATTTCTAATCTGTTATTGCATATATACTATTGTCAATATGTTTTTGACAAATACCTATTCGTGTGCTACACTACCTATATGGATACCTTACTGCAAACCCTTCGTCACGCAGGACTGACCGAACCACAGGCCCTAATATATGTAGCATTGCTCCAGCATGGCCCCCTGTCCCCTGCTCAGCTTGCGAAACAAACCGGAGAATCGCGCACAAATGCATACATGCTTTGCGATAAGCTTAGTACGCTCGGCATTGCCCTAAAGGTTCCCGGCAAAAAGTTGCTGTACGAAGCTGCACACCCAGCCACTCTTGAGACGCTCGCAGAAAAGCGTCGCAAGCAGCTGCAGCGGAGTGAAAGGGTCGTACATGAAAACGTTTCTTCGCTTATAGATATTTATTTTGAGTCACGTGACACCCCCGGTGTAGTGACACGCTTTGGGAAAGACGGTATTGAACAAGTGTACCAGCACATACTTAAAGACGGCCATAATCAGGAATATTTGCAGTCCCCTCACGATGGCGCATACATGGGCGAGCAGTTCTATCAGGAGTTTGGCAAAAAACGTATAGCCGCTGGCATTAAGTCACGTGTCATTTCAGTGGCAGACAAAAAAACCCTTGCTGCACATACACCACAACGAGAAACGGCAGAAGGTATCAGCGAACGAACTTGGCTGCAGGAAGGTGAATACACCGCTCCAGTCGAATGGGTTATTCAGGGTAGCACCGTTTCAGCCATTACTTTCACCGAGCAACCTATTGTACTCACCATACACAGTTCCTATATTGCAGAGTCTATGCGCCAGTTATTTGAACTGGTACGTAAGTCCTCAAAATAACTCAGTCTTTGATATAGTAGCTACATGACTATGACTATAGGTGCTTGGCTCACTACCAGCTCGAAAACGCTTGAATTGGCCGGTATCGAATCTGCTAGGCTTGACGCGCAAGTACTTCTAAGCGACGAGTTGCAAGTTGACAAAAGTACTATCCTTGCGTACCCAGAACGAAAATTACAGAGTTCAGAACTTGAAAATTTGAACACAAAAATTGCTCAAAGGACTCAACACGTTCCGCTTGCATACCTACTAGGTAAGGTCGAATTTTATGGAAGAGAGTTTATAGTCACCTCGCACGTTTTGGTGCCTCGCCCAGAAAGTGAAAGCATGATTGCACTTTTACTAAAAGATTTTGCTCGCAAAGCACCCATTACCGTAGTAGATGTTGGTACGGGCTCGGGCTGCATAGCAATTACAGCAAAACTGGAAATGCCAGACAGCACCGTATATGCCACCGACATCGAACACAGCTGCTTGGAAGTCGCTAAAACAAACGCAGAGAGACTTAACGCTACTATCATGGTTCTTCAAGGTGACCTGCTGGAACCCATGTTTCGCAACGAAGGCATAACAAAAGACACAATCTTGCTTGCTAACCTGCCCTATGTACCGCTTGACCATCCCATAAATACCGCTGCTGCTCACGAACCAAAGCTCGCACTGTTTAGCGGTCACGATGGACTCGACCACTACCGTGCGCTATTCGCACAAATATATATGTTTGCACTTTATCCAGATTGGGTTATCACCGAAAGCCTAGTTAGCCAGCACATTCCTTTGGCTAAACTGGCTGCTAAGCATGGCTATGTGTTAGAAACGACAGATGGTTTGGCGCAGCTGTATCGCCACAACACCATCAAGTAGCAATGTTTGTCGTAAATCATGCTTTGTTTGTTATGCATGAAAAGGACTGCAAGAGTACTACCATTTTTCAAATGAGGTAAAATATATAGAGGTATTATGCTATTCCCAGGTAAAATCTAGTTTGCCGGTGCAGCTTCTAGCGTAGCAGTTAGGGTGAGGGTTTTGCCCTCTCTCGTAACGCTTAGTTGTACCTTTTGGCCAGCCTTTTTAGTCGAAAGTAACGATACTAAACTATGTTTTTCGTTGATAGCCGTGCCGTCTACCTTCACAATGACGTCTCCGGGCTGCACCCCGGCCTTGGCGGCGGGACCACCCTCGAGTACCGAGCTGCTTTGCCCCTCGGAGGGCTTGGGTATATACGCTCCGCGTGTGACGGCTAAGTCGTACCGCTTGGCAATATCATCGGTCAACAGCACATACATAACCCCCAAATAGGGTCGTTCGAGTTTACCCGTTTGTGTCACTGATTCTATTAACCCTTTAATGTTATTAATGGGGATGGCAAAGCCAATATTTTCTGAGTTACTGGCTACGGCGGTGTTGATGCCAATTACTTCACCGTTCATGTTTACCAGTGGGCCACCCGAGTTACCTTGATTAATCGCTGCATCGGTCTGAAATAGATCGTCTAGGCTTTCGTAGCTGGCGCCATCGCCTGCTTCTACGCTGCGGCCATACCCCGAAATAATACCTGTAGTAACCGTGTTTTGAAACTGTCCAAGGGCATTTCCAATAGCCACCACGCTGTCACCTACTTGCATAGCGGCCGAATCACCAAGTTTTGCGGGCACAAGTTTTTTGCCCTTTGTGTCTTCTATCTGCAAAAAGGCAACATCTAGGCTGTCACGTTCAGAAGTCCGCCCCAGCACCCGTACCTTATCAAGCACCGTACCGTCGCTGAGTGTTATGCTAACGGCCGAAATCCCCTGTGGTACCACGTGCCGATTGGTGAGAACGAGCCCCTTAGCATTCAGTACGACCCCAGTACCAGCACTTTTTTGCTCGGTAGATCGGGGGCCCATCCCAAAGAGTAGCGCATAGGGGTCAGTTTGGGCAGTAGTGGTGGTAACATTGACCGAAACCACGCTCTCACCCACTTGGTTGGCAATAGAGCTCACAATATCGGCTTGTTTACTAAGAACGATTTGCTGCCGAGAAGCACTGGGATCTGAATGACGGGTACTGCTTTGGCCACCAAGCCACCCTCCTGCAAAGCTAATAGCAAAGAGCACGAGCGCCAGAAAAGCTTGGCCTACACGCCTTGTCTTCGT
>Ga0209203_1001271_pt1 | contig 18765 bp, 16 predicted proteins | sample AD_UKC109_MetaG_FD_184423 | JGI IMG/M metagenome (GOLD analysis project Ga0209203, IMG submission 184423) | Active sludge microbial communities of municipal wastewater-treating anaerobic digesters from Hong Kong - AD_UKC109_MetaG (SPAdes)... | ecosystem: Engineered > Bioreactor > Anaerobic >... | reverse complement strand
CAAGGTCGAATGGGAGAGCAAGGACCTGCGCAACGGCCAGCGCAGCTTTGCGGCGACCTTCGTGTTGAAAGGGGCTGAGCCCAACCACAGCTATACCGTCGGCGTCCATTTCTTCGAGCCGCCCGGTACCAGCCTGCCCCCGGTCAGCCAGTTCGGTGGCCGCATGCTGGGGAATACACGTACCACGCTGTCGCGTGAGGGGCGCACCGCGACCATCCTGGGTGGGTGGGACTTCGGCCAGTTGACGACCAATGCGAAAGGCAATGGTCGGGCGACCTTCCGCTTTGAGATTCCGGCTGCCGAATACCATCTGCAGTTCACCGTCAGACAGGGCGAGTGTGATCCGACTCGGGGAGTGACTGCCGGTTGCGATGCCGTGTACCGCAGCGGCGGCCGGTTTGCTGAGGCATTCGAATCAATCGAGGCACCGAGACAGGTCGCCAAGGCGGCAAAGGCGCAGCCTGCCACCCGAGAGGCGGTCAAGCTGGGACCGAAGAAACTGCATCCGATCGAGACAGGTGCCGGTGTTTACGAGGTCAGGCAGAAAGGCGGTGAGGTCCGGGTCCGCAAGACCGGGCCGAATCCGGGTGGATTGCAGCATGCCGGGATGGGCCTTGGCGTGGAGGAACTGGGTGGTCCCGTGGCGGGTGACTTTGAGGTTTCAATCGCATTCGACAAGGCGAAGATCGACGGTGACGGCCTGAACCAGATCGAGCTTCAGACCCGATACGAGGGCGGTGCGGTGTTCTACGTGGTACGCGACCGGGAAGGTCGAGGTTGTCATGTCTGGGCACCTGGGATCCAGGGCGACGGTGTTGGCGGCAGCAGCGGGAGCCTGCGTATCGTGCGCAGCGGCGGCCAGGTGACCGGCTACTGCAATGATCAGGCGCTGTGGTCGACCCGCATCGACGCGCCGCTGGTAGGCCTGCAGTTCGTGCTGCAGAACAATGACAGCTCAAACGATCCGACGAGCGTCACGTTCAGCAAGTTCCGTTTCAGGTCCATCGCCGGCGGTCAGCCAGCCACCGATGACCCGGTCAGCGCAAGCCCAGCAGCCGGGATCGCCGGCAACTGGAAGACCAGCTACCAGCTTGCGACGCTGGCGCAAAACGGCGATCAGGTCACTGGCAGCTACCGGTCCGACGGCGGTGAGATCATCGGTACCTATCGAAACGGCGTGCTCGAAGGGTTCTGGATCGAAAACCGTTCTGACAAACGTTGTGCGACCCCTAAGGGGGCCCAGGGCCGTTTCCACTGGGGGCGCCTGCGTTGGGTGTTTACCGGCGACCGCTTCGTCGGTGACTGGGGTCACTGTGACGGTCCCCTCGACAAGAAGGGTGACTGGACCGGGGCCCGCGAATGATGGGCTGGAAATACTGCCGCGCCACCCGGACCCGGGGGCGGCGCCATGGAGATAGCCGATGACCACTGAACTGCCGCCGATCGAGTGGGAGGTCAATATCCCGCTGGTCACCAATCCAATGATCCTCGGTGCCTGGTTGAAGGCGATGGGGGCTACCTACCTGCTGTCGATGCTGATCGTCGGCACCGTTTTCGTCGGCACCGGACAGGCCGATGCTCTGCCGCTGCTGGCCGGCTGGTTTGCATTGGTGACGGCCGGTCTCGCATTGCTGGGCCTGCTGATCATGCTGCTGGTGTTCGGCAACCGCTTCACGGCACGTTTCGCGTTGACCGACAAGGGTGTCGTCTACGAGGGTGTGGACAAGCGTGCCCGTTCATTGGCGCGCCTGGCGGTGCTGGCCGGCGGGTTGCGGGGCAGCCCCGGGACGGCGGGCGCCGGGCTGCTGGCGATCTCCACGGAACAGGTGGCCCTCGACTGGGCAGGCGCATTTGGCGCGCGCTACTCCCCGCGGCACCACACCATCGCGCTGCGCAACCAGTGGCGCGATCTGCTGCACATCTATTGCCGTGCCGACAACTACGAGCAGGTGCGGGCACGGGTCGAGGCGATGCTGGCAGACAAGGGCACGACCGAGCGCCTGTCGCGGACAACGTCGCCCCTGCCGCAGGCGCTGTTGGCGACGGGACTGGTAATTGCGTCATGCCTGCCGCTGTTCGCGCTGCAGGATATCAGCGACCTGGATATCCTCTGGCCGTTGCTGATCATGGTGTTTTCACTCGCCACCGTGTGGTTGATCCCGTTGTTCGGCTGGGTCGTCCTGCCGCTGCTCGGTGTCGTGCTCGTGCAGCTGGTTTTCGCATTGCAGGAGGTGCGCGAGTTCACCCTGGTCAGTACCTACCGCTACCGGCTTTTCGAGGCGCTGGACGCTGGCGAGTGGCTGCTGTTGGGTCTCGCAATGGCCGGTATCGTTTACCTGGGGCGGACGGCGTGGCGTGCGGTGCGCGGTCGCCTGGTACCGGTATTGATGCGCGACGGGCAGGATATGAGCGGATGAAACGGGGCCGAGGGCGCCAATCGGGAGACTCGAAGCCGACGATTCGCCGGACCTGTGCTCCCCGGGCTGATAGAATAATGCCCTGGACGTGGACAGCGAATCCCTGGTTGGCGTAAAATACCGCACTGCAACATGGCGTTGCCGGTCCACACGAATCAACTCAACGAACGACTGGTAGAGATAGCCGAAGGCAATTCTCTTCAGCCTTTTTGCGCGCGTACAAATGACCAAATCGGCAATTTTAGTACTCGAAGATGGCAGCGTGTTCCACGGCCGATCCATCGGAGCCGAGGGGCAGACTGTCGGCGAGGTTGTCTTCAACACGGCGATGACGGGTTACCAGGAAATCCTGACCGACCCTTCGTACAGCCGTCAGATCGTGACCCTGACCTATCCGCACATCGGCAATACCGGCATCAATGCCGAGGACGCCGAATCCACTGCAATTCACGCTGCAGGGCTGGTCATCCGTGACCTGCCGCTGCTGGTCAGCAATTTCCGCAGCGAGATGGCCCTCGATACCTATCTGCAGAAACACGGCGTGGTCGCTATCGCCGATATCGACACCCGACGGCTGACCCGCATCCTGCGCGAGAAAGGTGCGCAGAACGGTTGCATCATGGCCGGCGGCGGCGACGAGGGTCGGGCGCTCGAGCTGGCACGCGGGTTCCCGGGGCTCAAGGGAATGGACCTGGCCCAGGAAGTCACCACCGGGCAGACCTACAGCTGGAACGAAGGCACCTGGCAACTGGGTGCCGGGCACAAGGCACATGACCCGGAAGGCGCGCGTTTCCACGTCGTTGCCTACGACTACGGGATCAAACGCAACATCCTGCGCATGCTGGTCGACCGCGGCTGCCGTATCACCGTGGTCCCGGCCCGGACGCCGGCCGCCGAAGTGCTGGCGATGGCGCCGGACGGGGTGTTCCTGTCGAACGGCCCGGGTGACCCCGAGCCCTGTGACTATGCGATCACCGCGATCCGCGACATCGTCGAGACCGGCATGCCGACCTTCGGCATCTGCCTGGGTCACCAGTTGCTTGGTCTCGCATCCGGTGCCAAGACGGTCAAAATGAAGTTCGGGCACCATGGCGCCAACCACCCGGTACAGGACCTGGCTGCCGGCACGGTGATGATCTCCAGTCAGAACCACGGCTTCGCGGTCGACGAGCAGAGCCTGCCGGGCAACCTGCGACCGACCCACAAATCACTGTTCGACGGTTCCCTGCAGGGTATCCATCGCACCGACCGGCCGGCATTCAGTTTTCAGGGCCATCCCGAAGCAAGCCCGGGGCCGCACGATGTGGCGCCCGTGTTCGACCATTTCATCGAGCTGATGGAAAGCCGCTGACGGCCGGAGCGCCGGGTTCAACGGCCAGAGTTTTTCGAATTTCCGGCGCTGCGCGCCGACTGCGGTTGACACAACATGCCAAAAAGAACAGACATCCAGAGCGTCCTGATCATCGGTGCAGGTCCGATAGTGATCGGCCAGGCCTGCGAGTTCGACTACTCCGGTGCCCAGGCATGCAAGGCGCTGCAGGAAGAGGGTTTGCGCGTCATCCTGGTGAACTCCAACCCGGCCACCATCATGACCGACCCGGACATGGCCGACGCGGTGTATATCGAGCCGATCACCTGGCGCACTGTTGCCCGCATCATCGAAAAGGAAAAACCCGATGCGCTGCTGCCGACGATGGGCGGGCAGACCGCGCTGAACTGCGCATTGGACCTGGTCCGCGAGGGCGTGCTCGCGGCGCATGGTGTCGAGATGATCGGCGCCACCCGCGAGGCGATCGACAAGGCCGAGGACCGCGACCTGTTTCGCCAGGCGATGCGCAAGATCGGCCTGGACATGCCGCGTTCGGCGATTGCGCATTCGATCGAAGAGGCGCACCAGGTGCAGGCGCAGATCGGATTTCCGACCATCATCCGCCCGTCGTTCACCATGGGTGGCTCCGGCGGTGGCATCGCCTACAACCGCGAAGAATTCGAAGAGATCTGTACCCGCGGCCTCGACCTGTCGCCGACCTCCGAGCTGCTGATCGAGGAGTCAATCCTCGGCTGGAAAGAATTCGAGATGGAGGTCGTGCGTGACCGCAACGACAACTGCATCATCGTCTGCTCGATCGAAAACCTCGATCCGATGGGCGTGCATACCGGCGACTCCATCACCGTTGCGCCGTCGCAGACCCTGACCGACAAGGAATACCAGGTCATGCGCAACGCCTCGCTGGCGGTGTTGCGGGAGATCGGTGTGGATACCGGCGGGTCGAACGTGCAGTTTGCGATCAACCCCGACGACGGGCGCATGATCATCATCGAGATGAACCCGCGGGTCTCGCGCTCCTCGGCGCTGGCATCCAAGGCCACCGGTTTCCCGATCGCCAAGGTCGCGGCCAAGCTGGCGGTGGGTTACACGCTCGACGAGCTGAGCAACGACATCACCGGTGGCGTGACGCCGGCGTCGTTCGAGCCGTCGATCGACTACGTTGTCACCAAGGTGCCGCGCTTCGCGTTCGAGAAGTTCCCGCAGGCCGATCACCGGCTGACCACGCAGATGAAGTCGGTCGGCGAGGTGATGGCGATCGGGCGCACGTTCCAGGAATCGTTGCAGAAGGCGCTGCGCGGACTCGAAACCGGCAAGGCCGGACTCGACCCTGCGACCGACTTGGCGGCAGACGGTGCGCGCGACCTGGTGATTTCGGAGATCCGGCAGCCGAGTGCAGAGCGCCTGTGGTTCGTCGCCGATGCGTTCCGTCTGGGTCTGACCCTGGATGAGGTCTTTGACCATACCAAGATCGACCGCTGGTTCCTGGTGCAGATCCAGGACCTGGTGCGCGAAGAGGCGCGGGTGAGCGAACAGGGCCTGGTGGCGCTCGATGTGGATCGTGTGCGCGAGCTCAAGCGCAAAGGCTTTGCCGACAAGCGTATCGCCGACCTGCTCGGTGTGCGCGAGGCGCAGATGCGCCAGCATCGCTACGATCTCGGCGTGCGTCCGGTGTTCAAGCGTGTCGATACCTGCGCCGCCGAGTTTGCGTCCAGTACGGCCTACATGTACTCGACCTACGAAGAGGAATGCGAGGCCAATCCGACGACCAATCAGAAGATCATGGTGCTCGGCGGCGGGCCCAACCGGATCGGTCAGGGTATCGAGTTTGACTACTGCTGTGTCCATGCCGCCTTCGCGATGCGCGAAGACGGCTACGAGACCATCATGGTCAACTGCAACCCGGAGACCGTGTCCACCGATTACGATACGTCGGACCGTCTGTATTTCGAGCCGCTGACGCTCGAGGACGTACTCGAGGTCGTGCACAAGGAAAACCCCAAGGGCATCATCGTGCAGTACGGTGGTCAGACCCCGCTCAAGCTGGCTGAGGATCTGGAGGCCGCCGGTGCGCCGATTATCGGCACCTCGCCGGATTCGATCGATCTGGCCGAAGACCGCGAGCGCTTCCAGAAGCTGGTCGATCGCGAAGGCCTCAAACAGCCGCCAAATCGCACCGCGACCGAGGCCGAACAGGCCGTACGCCTGGCGTCCGAGATCGGCTATCCGCTGGTGGTGCGTCCCTCCTACGTACTTGGTGGGCGGGCGATGGAGATCGTTCACGACGAGGACGATCTGCGTCGCTACATGCGCGAGGCGGTCAAGGTCTCGAACGAATCGCCGGTGCTGCTCGACCGTTTCCTGGACGACGCCATCGAGGTGGATATCGACGCGATCTGCGACGGTGAGGCGGTGCTGATCGGCGGGATCATGGAACACATCGAGCAGGCAGGTGTGCATTCCGGTGATTCGGCGTGTTCACTGCCGCCGTATACGTTGAGCGCATCGGTGCAGGATAGGATGCGCGACCAGATCCGCCGCCTGGCGCACGCATTGAAAGTGGTCGGGCTGATGAATACGCAGTTTGCAATCAAGGGTGACGACATCTATCTGTTGGAGGTCAATCCCCGTGCCTCGCGTACCGTGCCCTTCGTGTCCAAGGCGACCGGGCGCCCGCTGGCCAAGATTGCGGCGCGCTGCATGGCCGGCAAGACACTGCGCGAGCAGGGAATCGAGGGTGAGATCATCCCCAAACACTATTATGTGAAAGAGGCAGTGTTCCCGTTCGTGAAGTTCCCCGGTGTGGATACGCTGCTGGGTCCGGAGATGAAGTCGACGGGCGAGGTGATGGGTGTGGGCCGGACCTTCGGCGAGGCATTCGCGAAGTCGATGGAAGGCGGCAGTGTGCGCCTGCCGCGTGGCGGCCGTGTCCTGCTCTCGGTACGCGAGGCCGACCGCGCGCGCGCGGTGTGCGTTGCACGCCAGCTGGCCGAGCTGGGCTTCGAGATCTCGGCGACCCGCGGCACCTGCCGTTCGATCACCGAGGCTGGCATCGCCTGCAGTGTGGTCAACAAGGTCAAGGAAGGGCGTCCGCATATCGTGGATATGATCAAGAACAACGAGTTCGTGTTGATCATCAATACCACCGAGGGTAAACAGGCGATCATCGATTCGGCATCGATACGCCGTGCGGCGCTGCAGCGCAAGGTGAGCTATTCGACGACCATCTCTGGCGCCGAGGCCGCGGTGCTCGCACTGCAGCAGCCTGACGAACTGACCGTAAACAGCCTGCGCGAACTGCACGGCGCCTAACCCAGGCGAGGAACTGACGATGGAAAAGCATCCCATGACGTTGCAGGGCGCCGAGGCATTGCGCGCCGAACTCACGGAATTGAAGACGGTGAAGCGGCCGGCGGTGATCGCGGCTATCTCCGAGGCGCGTGCGCACGGTGATCTCAAGGAGAACGCCGAATATCATGCCGCGCGCGAACAGCAGGGCTTCATCGAGGGACGGATCAAGGATATCGAGGCCAAGCTCTCACACGCCCAGGTGATCGATGTCACCACTCTCAACGCCGGGGGCAAAGTGGTGTTCGGTGCCACCGTTGTGCTCCTCGATATCAATACCAACGAAGAAAAAACCTACCAGATCGTCGGTCTCGACGAGGCCGATCTGAAACACGGCAAGATCTCGGTCACGTCGCCGGTGGCGCGTGCGCTGATCGGCAAGATCGAGGGCGACGAGGTGGCGCTGGAGGCGCCCGGTGGCACCCACGAATTCGAGGTCCTCGAGGTGCGTTACACCTGAGGTCGCAGCAGCGTCGTCAGTTCAGACTGACGGCAGGGCGATTTTCGGATGTTTGTGGTTGCGGCGGAACAGGATGATCATCTGGCCGATCGCATGGATCTGTGTGGCGGTCGTCCGCTCACAGATCTGCGCCGAGAGCTCGGCGCGCGTGTCGCGGTCCGCGGCGATCTTGACCTTGATCAGTTCATGGGCGTCGAGTGCGAGCTCGATCTCGGCCACGACGCTGTCCTTGAGGCCGTGCTGACCGATCCAGACCACAGGTTTGAGGTGGTGGCCGAGGGCGCGCAGGTGGCGTTTCTGGGGTTCGGAAAGTTTCATCGACCGGACTCGCTGAAAAGTCGCCAACTATAGTCATAAGTGCCGCCTGACGCACGGATTGCGCGCGTCGGGGTCGCGGATCGCCTCCGACTGGCATAATTCATCCCTGTTTCACTACTCTGACCCGGTCCGAACCGAGTATGGCCCGATCGAAAAGCAGTCACCGCTGGATGCAGCGGCATGTCAACGACGAGTACGTCAAGCGCTCCAAGCGCGAGGGCTTTCGTTCGCGTGCGGCATACAAGCTGTTGGAAATTCAGGAAAAGGATCACGCGATCAGGCCCGGGCAGGTGATCGTCGACCTCGGTGCTGCGCCGGGTGGCTGGTCGCAGGTGGCGGCGGACCTGGTTGGCCCCAAGGGCGATGTGATCGCGTTCGACATCCTGCCGATGGACCCGTTGCCGGGCGTGACCTTCATCCAGGGTGATTTTCGCGAGGAGGCGTCGCTGCGCCTTCTCGAGGATGTCCTGGACGGACGACAGGTCGACCTTGTTATTTCTGACATGGCCCCCAATGTGAGTGGAGTGGCAGCGGTCGATCAGCCGCGGGCGATGTATCTGTGCGAGCTGGCGCTCGATTTCTGCGGGCATCATCTGCGACCGGGCGGCGGCTTTGTCTCCAAGGTGTTTCACGGCGAGGGCTTCGATGACTGGATGCGCGAGGTGAAGTCGAAGTTCGGTCGTGCCGTGACGCGTAAACCGAAGGCGTCGCGTGCCAATAGCCGCGAGGTTTATCTGGTAGCCGGGAACTATCATTCGTAGTAGGTTACAAAAAATCCGATGAAAACTGCGCGCCCTTCAGGTGCTTATGACCAGCGTCCGGCCTCAATAACCGGACAGCAACGCCGATCAGGCATGAGGAAACTGCCGTGAACGACATGGCCAAAAACATAGTTCTGTGGGTCATCATTGCCGTGGTGCTGATGACGGTGTTCAACAGCTTCACCACGCCGAAAACGGGTGCCCCGGCAATTTCCTACTCCAAGTTCCTGGAGCAGGTGGATCGCAAGAACGTCGCCAGCGTGACCATCTATAAGGATGGTCGTATCGATGGTGTCATGACCTCCGGCAGTCGGTTCGCAACCGAGTCGCCAAGCGACCCGGGCCTGGTCGGTGACCTGCTCAAGGCAGGGGTGGAGATCCGTGCCAAGCCACCTGAGCAGCCTTCGATCCTTTGGCAGATCCTGATCAACTGGTTCCCGCTTTTCATCCTGATCGGTCTGTGGATCTTCTTCATGCGTCAGATGCAGGGTGGTGGCGCCGGGCGTGGTGCGATGTCCTTCGGGAAGAGCAAGGCGCGCATGCTGACGGAAGACCAGGTCAAGGTGACTTTCGCTGACGTCGCCGGTTGCGAAGAAGCCAAGGACGAGGTCAAGGAGCTGGTCGACTTCCTCAAGGACCCGTCCAAGTTCCAGAAACTCGGTGGCAAGATCCCCAGTGGCGTACTGATGGTCGGCCCGCCGGGTACCGGCAAGACGCTGCTGGCGCGTGCGATTGCCGGCGAGGCGAAGGTGCCCTTCTTCACCATCTCGGGTTCGGACTTCGTCGAGATGTTCGTCGGTGTCGGTGCCTCGCGCGTGCGTGACATGTTCGAGCAGGCGAAGAAGCATGCACCATGCATCATCTTCATCGACGAGATCGACGCCGTCGGTCGCCATCGCGGTGCCGGTCTGGGCGGGGGTCACGACGAGCGTGAGCAGACGCTGAACCAGTTGCTGGTCGAGATGGACGGATTCGAGGGCAACGAGGGCGTGATCGTGATCGCCGCGACCAACCGCCCGGACGTGCTCGATCCGGCGTTGCTGCGACCGGGCCGCTTCGACCGCCAGGTGGTGGTCGGGCTGCCGGATATCCTTGGCCGCGAGCAGATCCTCAAGGTGCACATGCGCAAGGTGCCGCTGGCTGATGACGTCAAGCCGTCGCTGATCGCGCGCGGTACCCCGGGTTTCTCGGGTGCGGATCTGGCCAACCTGGTCAACGAGGCGGCGCTGTTTGCCGCACGCGCCAACAAGCGCCTGGTCGACATGGACGACATGGAGAAGGCCAAAGACAAGATCATGATGGGGGCCGAACGCAAGTCGATGGCGATGAAGGAGTCCGAGAAACGCCTGACCGCCTATCACGAGGCGGGGCACGCGATCGTCGGCCTCAAGGTTCCGTCGCACGATCCGGTCTACAAGGTCTCGATCATCCCGCGTGGGCGCGCGCTGGGGGTGACGATGTTCCTGCCCGAGGAGGACAGGTACAGCCACAGCAAGGAGCACCTGGAGAGCCAGATCTCCAGTCTGTTCGGCGGGCGTATTGCCGAGGAACTGATTTTCGGTCCGCAGGCAGTTACCACCGGCGCCTCGAACGATATCCTGCGTGCCACCGACATTGCGCGCAGCATGGTGACCAAGTGGGGCCTGTCCGACCGCATGGGTCCGTTGTCCTATGGCGAGGACGAGGGCGAGGTATTCCTCGGTCGCTCGGTGACGCAGCACAAGGCACTCTCGGACGATACCGCGCATGCGATCGATGAGGAGGTGCGTGCTTTCATCGACCGCAACTACGAGCGGGCGTCGGGTATTCTCAACGAGCATATCGACCGGCTGCATGCGATGGCCGAGGCCCTGATGAAGTACGAAACGATCGATGCCGACCAGATCCGCGACATCATGGCCGGGCGCGATCCGCGACCGCCGGCTGGTTGGGACGATGACACCCATGCCCGTCCGGGTGGTGGTGCGACCGCCGATGATGGCAAGGACGTCAGTGGTGAAGCGCCGATCGGCGGGCCGGCCGGTCAGCACTGACACTGTCGCGCCAGCCTTTCCGTTTGATCGTTCAGTAAGACGGACGGGCCAGGCGCCCGTCCGGTTGTCTCCCTATCCAGCATGATCCTCGATTGCGCCGGCAAGCGCCTCGACCTCTCGCGCCCGCGAGTGATGGGCATCCTCAACGTCACCCCGGACTCGTTTTCGGACGGCGGGCGTTTTGTTGCCCTGGATGACGCCTTGCGCCAGGCCGAGGGCATGGTCGATGCCGGCGTCGACATCATCGACGTCGGTGGTGAATCCACGCGGCCAGGGGCGCTGGCCACCACGGTCGACGAGGAGCTGGTCCGCGTGGTGCCGGTGATTGAGCGCCTGCATGAGCGGTTCGATACGCCGCTTTCCATCGACACCTCCAAGCCCGAGGTCATGCGCGCCGCCGTGAGTGCCGGCGCCGGCATGATCAACGATGTCTGCGCGCTTGGCGTGCCCGGCGCGACCGCTGCCGCGGCGGCACTCGCAGTGCCGGTATGCCTGATGCACATGCAGGGCGAACCGCGCACGATGCAAACTGCGCCTCAATACGACGACGTGGTTGCCGATATCATTCAATATTTGACTGGGCGCGTGGACGCCTGCATTGCGGCCGGGATCGATCGCGCCCGCCTGCTGGTCGATCCCGGGTTCTGTTTTGGCAAATCGTTGCAGCACAATCTGGTGCTGCTGCGCGACCTGCAGGCGTTGCAGCAGTTGGGTCTGCCGGTGCTGGTCGGGTTGTCGCGAAAATCCATGCTTGGCACGTTGACGGGGCGAGGGATCGACGACCGGCTTGCGGCGAGTGTCGCGGCGGCGGTTGTGGCGGCGGAGCGGGGTGCGCGGATCATCCGTGTTCACGATGTGGCGGCGACGGTGGACGCGTTGAAACTGTGGCAGGCGGTTGTGAGTTGTGAGTTGTGAGTTGTGAGTTGTGAGTTGTGCCGGAAGCGCCAACGCATAGTTCACAACTCAACATTCAAAACTGGGTCACACAGATGGCACGCAAATATTTTGGTACCGATGGCATCAGGGGCCGCGTCGGCGAAGGGCACATCAATCCGGAGTTCGTGCTCAAACTGGGTTGGGCGGCAGGCCGTGTGCTGGGCAATGGCGAGGGCGGCAAGGTCCTGATCGGCAAGGACACACGTATCTCGGGTTACATGTTCGAGGCCGCGCTCGAGGCGGGGCTGGCTGCCGCCGGGGTCGATATCCGTATGCTCGGCCCAATGCCGACCCCCGCGATCGCCTACCTCACGCGCACGCTGCATGCGAGTGCCGGCATTGTCATCAGTGCCTCGCATAACCCGCATGAGGACAACGGCATCAAATTCTTCTCGTCCACCGGGAACAAGCTGCCCGATGCGATCGAGGAACTCATCGAGGAGGAGCTGGGCAAGCCGATGACCACGGTCAGCTCCAGCCGGCTGGGCAAGGCCAAGCGGCTGGAAGATGCGCGGGGCCGTTATATCGAGTTCTGCAAGAGCACCATCCCATCCAGGCTGGACTTCCGCGGTCTGAAGGTGGTGGTCGACTGTGCGCACGGCGCGACCTACCACATAGCGCCGGACGTCCTCGAGGAGATCGGTGCCGAGGTCATCGCCATTGGTGCGGAACCGAATGGCCTGAATATCAACGAGGGCTTCGGTGCCACCAAGCCGCGTGCGCTGGCCAGTTCGGTGCGTGTGAACGGTGCCCACCTCGGTATCGCGCTCGACGGTGACGGTGATCGCGTGATCATGGTCGATGAGACCGGCGAGGTCGTCGATGGCGACGAGATCCTGTACATCATTGCCCGGTCACGACTGACCAATGGCGGCCTGCAGGGCAGCGTCGTCGGTACACACATGAGCAACCTCGGTCTGGAGGTGGCCCTGCGCGATCTGGGTGTCGGTTTCGAGCGCGTGGCGGTGGGCGACCGCTATATCCTCGAGCGCCTGAGCGAACAGGACTGGACGCTCGGTGGGGAGGCATCAGGTCATATCATCTGTCGCGACCGCACGACGACCGGTGACGGCATCGTTTCGGCGCTGCAGGTGCTGGCCGAGATCAACAAGACCGGCAAGACCCTCGGCGAGCTGCGCAGCGGCATGGTCAAGTTCCCGCAGGAGCTGATCAACGTGCCGCTCGGCGGCGCGCGTGCAGCCGATGTGATGGCCAGCAAGGCCGTGGTGGACGCGGTACGCAGCGTGGAATCGACAATGGGTGCCGACGGCAGGGTGTTACTGCGGCCGTCCGGTACCGAGCCGCTGATTCGCGTGATGGTCGAAGGCCGTGAGGCCGCCGTCGTGACCTCCAATGCCAATGCGATCGCCGAGGCGGTGCGCCACCTGGTGGCTGCCTAGCGGTTTTTCGCCGCCTTCCCGCGCGTTGCCATTGATCTGGCGGCGCTGCGCCGTTAAGCTACGCCGCCTGATTTGAAGGGGAATTCGACATGCGGCAGCCGTTGGTGGCGGGTAACTGGAAGATGAACGGATCGCGCGCCAGCGTGTCTGAACTGCTGGGTGGACTCAAGTCCGGTATCGGTGCGGTGAACACGGCGGAAGTCGCTGTCTGTGCACCATTTATCTACATTCCCGACACGCAGATGCAGCTCGACGGCACGGCCATCAAGTGGGGTGGTCAGGATGTGTCGACCCACGAGTCCGGTGCCTACACTGGTGAGATCTCGGCGCAGATGCTCACGGACTTCGCCTGTCACTTCGTCATCATTGGCCACTCGGAGCGGCGCGCCTATCACGGCGAGAGCGACGCACTGGTCGCCGAGAAGTTTACCGCGGCGCGAGCAGCCGGGCTGGTGCCTATCCTGTGCGTCGGGGAGACCCTGGACGAGCGGGAGCGTGGGGTGACCGAACAGGTCGTGGCGCGCCAGCTCGATGCAGTGATCGAGCATTGTGGAATCGACCTGGTGGGTGAGGGTGTCGTGGCGTACGAGCCGGTCTGGGCGATCGGCACTGGCAAGACGGCGTCACCCGAGCAGGCGCAAGAGGTGCATGCCTTCATTCGCGGCCGTCTGGCGGCCAACAGTCAGGCAGTGGCGGACGCCACCCGTGTCCTTTACGGTGGCAGCATGAATCCGAAGAATGCCGCTGAATTGATGGCGCAGCCGGATATCGATGGCGGGTTGATCGGTGGGGCCTCGTTGAAGGCCGATGATTTTCTCGCAGTGTGTAAAGCGGCGAATCGCTGAGGTCGAAGGACTAAAAAATGGAATCCATATTGGTTATCGTGCACCTGTTCCTGGCCATTGGCCTGGTCGGGTTGATTCTGATCCAGCATGGCAAGGGTGCGGACATGGGCGCTGCGTTTGGCTCAGGCGCCTCGGCCACCGTGTTCGGCTCACGCGGCGCATCCAATTTCCTCAGCCGCACCACCGCGATCCTGGCGACGTTGTTTTTCGTGACCAGCCTGGCGCTGGCCTATTTTGCAATGCAGACCAAGGAGCCCGCGACCCTGATGGAAGGCGTGCAGGCACCGGCTGCTGCCGCGGTCGAGCAAGCCGCCGCGGCCAAGGCGCCGGAGACAGGCGATCTGCCGTCGGTCCCGGAGGTCGTAATCCCGGCGCAGGGCGGTGATCTGCCTGCCGTGGTGAAGTAAGGGCACACAGAGTTCTAGCCGAAGTGGTGAAATTGGTAGACACGCTATCTTGAGGGGGTAGTGGCGCAAGCCGTGCCGGTTCGAGTCCGGCCTTCGGCACCATACAAACGGTATCGCGAGCCTGCTGGTGATACCGTTTTTTTATGCCCGACATAATCAATGATAATTGTTTAAAAACAGATAGATAGATGCGGGCATCAATTTGACACCTGCGGGCCCCGGTCGCTATGCTCTGGGCCCACCCAAGACAGCCAAACGAACACCGGTAAAACGGTTTTCTGCACCAGAGAACACTTGGAATGCTGGAAAACTACCTGCCAGTCCTGATCTTTATCGTCATCGGCACCGTGGTAGGTGCGGCGATGATCGGCCTGGGCTTTGTGCTTGCGCCGAATCGGCCCGACAGCGAGAAGAATTCGCCCTATGAGTGCGGGTTCGAGGCGTTCGAAGACTCGCGTATGAAGTTCGACGTGCGTTACTACCTGGTTGCCATCCTGTTCATCATCTTCGACCTGGAGATCGCTTTCCTGTTTCCCTGGGCGGTGGTGCTGGACCAGATCGGCATGGTCGGCTTTTGGGCCATGATGATCTTCCTCGGCATCCTGGTCGTCGGTTTCATCTACGAATGGAAGAAGGGGGCCCTGGAATGGGAATAGAGGGCGTCCTCGACAAGGGTTTTTTCACCACCTCGCTGGATGGGGTGATCAACTGGGCGCGCACCGGCTCGATGTGGCCGATGACATTCGGACTGGCCTGTTGCGCGGTCGAAATGATGCACGCTGCGGCCGCCCGCTACGACATCGATCGTTTCGGCATGGTGTTCCGCCCCAGTCCGCGTCAGTCTGACGTGATGATCGTTGCCGGCACCCTGGTGAACAAGATGGCGCCTGCGTTGCGCAAGGTCTATGACCAGATGGCCGAGCCGCGCTGGGTGATCTCGATGGGTTCCTGCGCCAACGGTGGCGGCTATTACCACTACTCCTACGCCGTGGTGCGCGGATGCGATCGTATCGTGCCGGTTGATGTCTACGTGCCCGGTTGCCCACCCACCGCGGAAGCCCTGTTGTGGGGCATTCTCCAGTTGCAGAACAAGATCCGCCGGACAAACACGATAGCCCGTTAATCCCGCTGGAACCGATTCAATGACGCCAGAAGACCGCTTGGATGAACTCGAGGAAGCGCTCGAAGAGCACCTCGAAGAGTTCACAGACTGCCGCCGGGAACGTGCACGCGGCGAGCTGACTCTCAATGTGCCGCGCGATCAGCTGATAGCTGTCATGAAGCTGCTGCGCGAAAAGCGCACGCTGGCGTTTGAGCAGTGCATTGACGTCTGTGGCGTCGACTATGCGGCCTATGGCCAGTCGGAATGGGTCACCGGCATGGCCTCGAATTCGGGCTTCGGGCGCGCTGCCAGTCGGGAGTTGCCTGAGCTGGGTGCGCAGGACCGGTTCGCGGTCGTCTACCATCTGCTGTCCATCACCCACAACGTGCGTCTGCGGGTGAAGACTTTTCTGGATACCGATCATCCGATCGTCGATTCCGTGGTCGGCGTCTGGGCCAGCGCTTTGTGGTTCGAGCGCGAGGCCTTTGACCTGTTCGGCATCATGTTTGCCGGACATCCGGATCTGCGCCGCATCCTTACCGACTACGGCTTCATCGGTCACCCGTTCCGCAAGGATTTTCCGCTGATCGGGCAGGTGGAGATGCGCTACGACGCCGAGCAGCGACGCGTGATCTACGAGCCGGTCAGCATCGAGCCGCGCACCCTGGTGCCGCGTGTCATCCGCGAGGACAGCCGCTATGAGTCCGGCTGTAAACCCGCACCCGCTGCCGGGGAGGCCGAGTAGTCGCATGGCGGAAATAAGAAACTACACGCTCAACTTCGGCCCGCAGCACCCGGCTGCGCACGGCGTATTGCGCCTGGTGCTGGAAATGGACGGCGAAGTCATCGAGCGTGCCGACCCGCACGTCGGCCTGCTGCATCGCGGCACCGAGAAGCTCGCCGAAAGCAAGCCGTACAACCAGTCGATCGGTTACATGGATCGCCTCGACTACGTCTCGATGATGTGCAGCGAGCACGGCTACGTGCGCGCGATCGAGAAGCTGCTCGGTATCGAGGCGCCGGAACGTGCGCAGTACATCCGCACGATGTTCGACGAGATCACGCGCATCCTCAATCATCTGATGTGGCTTGGCACGCACGCGCTTGATGTCGGTGCGATGACGATGTTCCTGTACTGCTTTCGTGAGCGTGAAGATCTGATGGACTGCTACGAGGCAGTCTCGGGTGCGCGGATGCATGCCACCTATTACCGGCCGGGCGGTGTATACAGGGACCTGCCGGAGCAGATGCCGCGCTACGAGGAGAGCCAGTTCGGCAGTTCCGCCGAGGCAAAGCGTCGCAATGCCACCCGTGAGGGTTCGTTGCTCGATTTCATCGAGGACTTCGTTGACCGTTTCCCGGGGCTGGTCGATGAGTACGAGACCCTGCTGACCGACAACCGGATCTGGAAGCAGCGTACCGTCGGAATCGGTGTGGTGACGCCGGAGCGTGCGATGCAACTGGGGTTCACCGGTCCGATGCTGCGAGGTTCCGGGATCGCCTGGGATCTGCGCAAGAAGCAGCCGTATGCCGCCTACGACCAGGTCGATTTCGACATCCCGATCGGGACCAATGGCGATTGCTACGACCGCTACCTGGTGCGGGTCGAGGAGTTCCGCCAGTCCGCACGCATCATCAAGCAGTGCGTGCAGTGGCTGCGTGCCAACCCGGGCCCGGTGATGATTGGCGATCATAAGATCGCACCGCCCAAACGCGCCGACATGAAAGATGACATGGAGGCCCTGATCCATCACTTCAAACTCTTCACCGAAGGCTACTGCCCGCCGGCTGGAGAGGTATATGCAGCGGTCGAGGCGCCAAAAGGCGAATTCGGCTGTTATATCGTCTCGGATGGTGCCAACAAGCCGTACCGCCTGAAGATCCGTGCGCCGGGGTTCCCGCATCTGGCGGCCATGGACGAGATGGCGCGTGGGCACATGCTGGCCGACGTTGTCGCGATCATCGGCACCATGGATATCGTATTCGGGGAAATCGATCGATGAGTATGCGCAGCGAACCGATGGCGCGGGTCAACAAGGCCGAAAACAAGGACCAGCTGTTCACCGCCGAGGTACGCGAACAGATCGATGCCTGGATCGCCAAGTTTCCGGACGGCTGGCAGCAATCGGCCTGTATGGCGGCACTGATGTTCGTGCAGGACATGAACGGCGGACATCTGACCCGTGAGCTGATGGACCAGGTCGCCGATTATCTCGATATGCCGGCGATCGCCGTCTACGAAGTCGCCACCTTCTATTCGATGTATGAACACAAGCCGGTGGGGCGGCACAAGATCTGCCTGTGCACCAATGTGTCGTGCATGATCAATGGTTCAGACTCCATCCTTGAGCACATCAGCAGCCGATTGGGCATTGGGTTCGGCGGGATTACGGCCGACGGCAAGTTCAGCCTCAAGGAGGTCGAATGTCTCGGCGCCTGCGGTGGTGCGCCGATGATGCAGATCGGGCACACCTATTTCGAGAATCTGACACCTGAACTGGTGGATCAGATCCTGGATGGCCTGGAGTAACACCATGGCAAATGAAGTCTGCTTCCGGACCCTGCACAAAGATCGCCCCTGGCGGCTGGAGACCTACCAGTCGGAGGGTGGCTACGAGGCATTGAAGAAGATCCTGAGCGAAAAGGTCGCGCAGGAAGAGATCATCGAGGCGGTAAAGAAATCCGGTCTGCGCGGTCGTGGCGGTGCGGGTTTCCCGACGGGGCTCAAGTGGAGCTTCATCAACCGCACTGCACCGGGCGACCGCTACGTGGTGTGCAATTCGGACGAGGGCGAGCCGGGTACCTTCAAGGATCGCGATATCCTGCGCTACAACCCGCATGCCCTGATCGAGGGCATGATCATCTGCGGTTATGCGATCGGTGCAGTTGCCGGGTACAACTACATCCGTGGCGAGTTCTGGGAGCCCTACGAGCGTTTCGAGGCGGCCCTGGCCGAGGCACGCGAGGCCGGCCTGCTTGGCGAGAATATCCTCGGCAGCGGTTTCGACTTCGATATCCACTCGCATCTTGGCGCAGGTGCCTATATCTGCGGCGAAGAGACGGCGCTGCTGGAATCGATCGAAGGCAAGAAGGGGCAGCCGCGCTTCAAGCCGCCGTTCCCGGCGATGTTCGGCCTGTACGGGCGTCCGACGGTGATCAACAACACCGAGACCCTCGCCTCGGTACCTGACATCCTGCGCCAGGGTCCGGACTGGTTCCGCGAGATCGGCGTCGCCAACAGCGGTGGCCCCAAGTTGTTCTCGATATCCGGCAATGTCACCCGTCCGGGCAACTACGAGATCCCGATGGGCACGCCGTTTGCGGAACTGCTGGAAATGGCCGGCGGGATGCGCGACGGCCGGCCATGCAAGGCAGTGATTCCGGGCGGATCTTCTGCGCCGGTGCTGCCCG
>Ga0209203_1001260_pt1 | contig 18887 bp, 15 predicted proteins | sample AD_UKC109_MetaG_FD_184423 | JGI IMG/M metagenome (GOLD analysis project Ga0209203, IMG submission 184423) | Active sludge microbial communities of municipal wastewater-treating anaerobic digesters from Hong Kong - AD_UKC109_MetaG (SPAdes)... | ecosystem: Engineered > Bioreactor > Anaerobic >... | reverse complement strand
TCTCATCTCCATTTGGCATGTACTGCACCACAAGACCTGACTGCACCTTTGGGAAGTAGTCGGTTGACTTTTGAGGCATGGTCTCGTTGTGGGAACAAACCGCCTCGACGTGGTGAGTAAGTGTTGGGTTCATGAGGAACACGCACTGATGAGTGCCTTTTGTGACAGGTTCGATTGCATCCTCAACCATTCGCTCGTAGTCGACGTTTGTCTGGGCTGCAAGCGCAGCATCATCGATACCAAGCATCGGCTCAAGGATGTGAAGGCGTTTGGTTGTGTATTCCTCTTCTTTGCCATCCTCCGTTTTTCTTTTGACTACTGTGTCACTGCTGTCTCCAAGCCCTTCTGGCATGTTGAATTTGGTCTTTAGAAGTTCGTTGACAGAGCGGACAATGAAGCCAACAACAGGCTCAGAAGTGTAGTATACACCACGCTTTTCTTTGAGTTTTGGATTGTATTCACCAAGGAATGTCTCATAGAAATGAAACACTGGGTCTCTGCTTGAACCTTTGCCAAAGTCATGCAATACACTCTCCAGGTCAGACTTGTTTAAAAGGTGTACTGCCAAGTCGATAGATTTTGTGACAGACTCAGGAAGTTCTTGAGTAAACTCACTAAAGAGCTTTTTAAGGAATGGGTTTGTTTTAGGTATTACTTTCCAGGCGCTCTCCCAAAGAAGCTCTTTTGTGCCTAGCTCAATCTTTGCCGAGAAAAGACCATAGCAAATTGTTTGAGCGTACATGTCTGCAAATTCATTTTCACCAAGCCCTGTGATAAGGTTATCTTTGAAGAATTCGAGTTGTTTGGCTAGTTGGTTCTCTCCTGTGTTGTTTGAGAAAATGTCATTCTCTGCTGTTAGCTCTGCATAGATAGAGTCTTTTATCATCTTGGCAATCGATGACATCCTTGATGCCAAGTCTTTTGCCTTTTTGACTGTTGCTACTTTGGTTTCTATGAAATCTTTCAGGAGCTGTTTGAGTTCATTCTCTGCATTCTCTTTTATTCTAAGCTTGCCTGAGATGTTGTCTGCAATCCTAACTGTTTGTTGGGGAACTAGTCTTCCACTGGAGTAACTATTGGTGTTTTCTGTTTTTATATACCAACGAAACTCCAAGTAGTCTGTTGTTATGACATTTCCAATACTCTTCTATAATTGATAGGACTCGCTGTCAGCAACCGTACCGACACATTACCGGTGTGGTTTATTGTAGCATAATCTACCAAAATACTTTTGGCTCGATTATTTTAGTGGTTGCTCCCTTAACTCCTTCATCAATGTAACATAAAGGTCATCATTCCCCAAATTGAACCTGTACTCACACTCTTTCAAATGCAGGAGAAACGTATGTTCAGCGATGCCATAGTATTTGAGAGTCTGTGTTTTGCATACGACCAAAAGGACTCAATACCGTTAATGTGGTTGGACTTCAGAGCAAACTCGTTGTTGCCATGATTCACTCTGAAATGCTTCTAGTGGTCACATCCACATGCCCATCATAACTTCTCCAGGAGTCGGAATGAATCACAGACTCCAGGTCAACTTTTCCTCTGATAATCTTTACGAGTGTGTCACGAGTGCAGTCTGGGACAATCTCAGTGTAAACCTTTCCACCTCTTTTAAGTATTCCAAATACTGGTGTTTTCTTGGCTGCTCCTCTGCCTCTCTTGCCTTTTACTCTTCGAGGTCTAAAATAACTCTCATTAACTTCAAACTCACCTTTTGGGAATAGAGATTCATTTTCGCAGATATCCATAATTCTTAGTCTTGGAAGTTTGTAGTATTTATTAACCGTGTTCCTGTTTATCCCCGTCATTTCTGATGTTTTCTGTGTGTCGAGGTCGAGTGAGAAACATTTCAATAGACTCCTGAATTTTCCCTCAGAAAGGTGTGAACTCTCCGCATATTTGTTTTTCTTTTTCATGGTTCTCTTTTCTAGAGTATGTGAGGTTATGAACTAGTTGAGCCCCAAATAGAAACAATCTAGACAAAAAGACTACGGCATAGAAAGAGCGTTGTATTCGTGTTGGTGTTTGAGGTGTGAGAAGTAAGTACCATCTAAGATGGGATGAGCCTATTGATAATTCTGATTATCAATGTTTTTTAGAATCACACGCTACTCTCACATTGCTGAGTCGCCAGACAAATGCAAAGTTAACATCAAAAAGGATTGGATACTGGCGATGTGTGAATCTATCTTGCATCTCCGAGTTGTCTATTTGCAGTCATATATACGAGACTTATACCCAACAATGATCCGCAGCAGACTTTTTATCAAAGTAATGTTAACATCAAGCATCAACATAAATCTGTATCAAAAATACACCTATAACAAGGAAATACATGAGCAAAGAGCAACAGAAAACACAAAAAATGCCAAGCACGTATACAGCAAGAGCAAGTAGGGCTGATAGGCGCACAAATCTCAACCGACTCAGTAGATTCCATCCAATATCAAGGAACTACACCGTAGGCATTACCATGAGAGAGTAGCCATATGCATAGAGACTCCACAGTGATGGTGTTTATTGTCTTGTAATGGGTTATAGTTTTATACCCAAGGAGATAAAAAGTTTGTTCTAGATGTGTCTGGAAACTCACAAGATAGATGACTATCCGAGCTGCTCTTTTTATAAATTGATCTTATACATATCTGAAATTACTTCCCAGATGGATGGTTTTGGAGTTAGTGTCCTATAAGTTAGATTTTAAATCGGTTTTCTAGGTTATTATTTGTTTTCAGCTGGTTATCACTATCTAACCATGGATAATTTTTATTCTTACAGACTTGACTTTGAGAATCATCATTATAATTATGTGCATATGCACATTACAAAGGAGGAAAATGATGCCCGGATATAACGGTACAGGACCAAGAGGAAGGGGCCAGGGAACTGGTAAAGGTATGGGTCCATGCGGTAGAGGACTTGCAAACAGAGGATTCGGTTCAGGATGGTATGGAAGCAGATCTGTAGATTTATCGGACAAAGAACTAATTAACAACAGGATAAAGGTTCTTCAGGAAGAGATCGACAGTCTGGATAAGAGACGATCTGAACTGGAAAACAAATAAACCAACAAACGGAGGAACAATGAAGATAGCATTCCCAACAGAAGGCGATTCCATGAATTCAAATCTTTGCGAGCACTTTGGTAGAGCTCCAAAGTTCCTGATTCTGAACACAGAAAATGATAGCCACAGATTAATCGATAACACACACAACACAAAAATGCCAAGCGGAGCCGGTATTAAAACCGCTGAGATGATTGCAAATGACGGTGTAACTCATGTTGTTGCCAAAAATTGTGGACCAAAGGCAAAAGAGGTGCTTGAACTCTCGAGCATCAAAGTTGTTCTGACAGATGCAGAAACACTCGAACAAGCCAAAGATGCTGTAACTGGTTGAGAAATAACTATCGGTTATGAGTAGCTCAAATGATGGTCGAATTAGGATTGCCGTCGCCTCAGGCAAAGGGGGGACTGGCAAGACCACAGTTTCATGTAATCTGGCAAAGTCAATCGACTCGGAGAGAGTCACCCTGGTTGATTGTGATGTTGAAGAGCCGAATGTCCATTTGTTCTTCAAGGAGAAAAATGGTGAAAAGCTAGCCGTTACAAACACCATTCCAGATATTGATAAATCTCTGTGCAAAAAATGTAGTAAATGCAGTGAATTCTGTCAATTCGGCGCTCTCATCTCAATCAAAGGAGATATATTACTCAACAAGAATCTCTGTCACAGTTGTGGTGGGTGTAGTATTGTTTGTCCACACGATGCTATTACCACAAAGGCAAGGAAAATTGGTGATATAGAGATTCGAGAGAGTAAAAACCTTAAGCTAGTGTCTGGAAGACTCGCAATAGGGAGCACCATGTCGCCTGCGGTAATCACAAGCGTAAAGGAAAGGTCGAGAAACGACAAAGTTGTGATATTCGACTCACCCCCTGGAACATCCTGCAACGCTGTAGAGTCAATGTTGGACGCAGATTTTGTATTGCTTGTCACTGACTGCTCCAAGTTTGGATTATACGACATTAAACTCTCTGTCGATCTTGTCAGAAATCTGGAGAAACCATTTGCAATACTTATCAATCGATATGGATTGGGTGATTATGAGATAGATGAGTACTGCAAGCAAGAGAATATAGATGTCATAATGAGGATTCCAGACGATATCAAAGTCGCAAGGGCCTACTCGAAAGGAATCCTACAGGTTGATTATGATGAAGGGATGAAAGCTGAATTTAGAAAGGCTTACCACAAGATAATCGATATCGTCTCGAATCCAATCGATGACAGTTTGAAAGATTTGGTAAACTCATGAAAGAACTCGTAATAATAAGCGGTAAGGGTGGCACTGGCAAAACCAGCTTATCAGCATCCTTCTCGAGATTGGCACCCAATCCGGTTATTCTCGATTGTGATGTTGATGCACCAGACTTGCATATACTCTTAAAGCCAAAAATCAACGATTTATTCGATTTCTATGGTGGAAAAAAGGCACATATCAACCAGGACAAGTGTATCGGATGTGGGGTGTGTTTCAAAAACTGTTCATTTGAGGCAATCGATATAAGAAACATGGCGGACGGAACGGCACACTACAGCATCAACGAGTATAGGTGCGAAGGTTGTTCTCTTTGCTCATTTGTCTGCCCATATGACGCAATTGAAATGCGAGAGGGTATATCCGGTAAGTGGATGATTTCCGAAACACCAAATGGAATGATGATCCATGCCCAACTTGATGTTGGTGCTGAAAACTCCGGAAAACTTGTTTCCCAGGTAAAAAAGGGTGGAAGACTGGTGGCCCAGAAAAAAGAGGCAAAGGTGATTATTACAGACGGCCCTCCTGGAATAGGTTGCCCTGTTATAGCCGCTCTTTCTGGCGCTAACTGTGCCCTTGTTGTGACTGAACCAACTCTGTCCGGGGAGCATGACATGACAAGAGCCATCAAACTTTCAAAATCATTTGGCATCAAAACACTCGTCTGTATAAATAAGCATGATATTAACAATCCTATGACAAGACGAATCGCTGACAAAGCTAAAGCTCTTGGTGCTGAGGTTGTTGGCAGGCTCAAGTATGATGCCGTTGTAACAAAACTTCAGTCCATGGGCTTAACCCCTGTCGACACTGATTCGCAGCTTGGACAAGATATCAAGAAGATGTGGGATTATATATGGGAAAAGCACCTTTCGGAATAACCTGTTTCAGAGAGCGCTTCTTCATTTGATGTGGGCGACCAATCCGTAGATAATAACGAATTATGCCGAGACCAAAACTGAACAGGTTTGTCGAGAGGAAGAGCATTCCAGAACAGCGTGGGAAATGCGCTCATGAAAGGTGTAAGAACACCTACATTGACGTAGACGAGTATGAGGCCCTTCGCTTGAAATCAATGGGTCTACTGCAAAAAGATGCTGCCGAGAAAATGGGTATCTCTCGCACCACCTATGGCAGGATACTCGATAGTTGCCTAAGGAAGGTTTATGAGGCGATCACCGATGGGTACAGGATTCATGTGAGAGACAATCGGTACACAGCTCAGAGAATCAGTGAGGATGGAGGAATTGTCGCTGCGACAATTGCCGTTCCTGTAGAATCCAATGGAGACAATCCAGATATTTCAATGCGATTTGGCAAGGCCGCATTTTTCGCAATTGTGAGTATCAGGGATAACCAGGTAATCAGCACAATTCATCAGAGAATCGAACATGAAACCTGTGATGACATCACTGTTGAGCTGAAACGTATTGGTGTTGATGCTATTTTAGTAAAAAGAATTGGTTATAGACCAAAGGCATCACTTGATGGGGCTGGGATTGACGTTCATCTTGCCGAAGGAGAAAAGCTTCATGAGGCAATCGAGTGTTATATCAGAAAAGTTACAGCTAGTCCGGATGAAAATCAAAAAACAAGTGACGCTTGAGGATTAACAACGAGCGCCATAATAAAACACCAGGGGAAAGGAGTCATAAAATGGGGGAGAAAAGGCTTAGTATCCACTACTTGGTGACATTTTTTCGAGTATGAAGGTTCAATAACACATTGACGAAAGAACATCCCAGAGGATTACAAAGGTAAGTGGTTTGTGCTGTTCAGTCATCCTGCTGATTTTACACCGGTTTGCACGACAGAATTTGTGGCATTTCAAAAAAGATATGATGAATTTCAAAAGTTTGGGTGTGAGCTCATCTGAATGCCTGGTGATCAGTTTATTCTCACATCAAGTGGGTAGAATGGATTCACGAGAAATTAGGGGTTGATATTCAGTTTCTTATTATTACCTCCAGCAACCGACATGAAAAAAAGAGAAGAAAGATTGAATGACAAAACCCTTGAATGTTTTGATTGGTGGTTCTGTCACAAACCATTGGAATAGAAATTATTAAGAATAGACTGCACGTAAATATCTGTGACTGTTTTATCCATTGCTGATTGTGCAGTCTGTTTATTTTGCGTTGGTATTTGTGTAATAATCATTACTTGTTGTATTCTAGTTTTGTCAGATATGAACAATCTTCAGAGTTTATTCTCTCAATGAATGATTGCATATTTCATAATATATTCATATACGCAATATCATGTTAACGCTAGAATCAATTCATTTGCGTATATCCTTTGTAGGAGTTGTTTAAAATATGTCTGTAGGCGCAATGTAGTGGGATTTCTTTTATCAATAAGGAGGGTATATGTTACCACATCTGTCTAATCGTCATAGGTTTACACAGTATGATATTACAAGAAAGTGTAACCTAAGGTGTGCTCATTGTAGGTCAACATCATTCTATGAGGGTTCCAATGAGCATGAAGCTATCAGAGACTTAACAACTAAAGAGGTATTTAAAGCTCTTGATAGTCTCGCTGAAGCTGGTATTGAAAGGATCCACTACCTGGGTGGTGAACCATTCTTTAGGCCAGACATGATGGACATTGTAGACTATGGAGCAAAGCTTGGAATTGTGAGTTCCATCAATACAAATGGAACACTCATCACAGATGAAGTGATGGAGCGTATCTTCAACTCAAACCTCTATCTTCTCACATTCTCTCTTGATGGTGGGTCGCCTGAAACAAACGATCCAATACGAGGAGAGGGTGTCTTCAAAAAAGTTACCGAAACAATGAAGAAACTTGACCAAGAGAGAAAGAGGAGAAAGAGGTATATAAGACAAATCATTTGCTCAGTTGTCACAAAGTCCAATGCTCATGAGATGGTAAAGCTAATGGATGTGGCTCATGAGATAGGGTGTGACTCTGTCATATTCACCCCACTTAGACAGAAGGGAAGAGCAGCTGGGAACCTTGATAAGCTGTATTTCAACGACAGAGAGACATTTGACCTTGCTGAGAACCTTGCTCAAATTATTTCAAAAGGTCACCCACAACATGTTCAGATGGGTCTTGGTTCACCTCTTGCAGCTGAATACTTCAACAGAAAATATGGGACACAGTTCCCAATAACACCTGGTGGGTGTAATGCTCTTACAACCAAGACGTTCATGCAACCAGATGGTTCACTTTTCCCTTGCCAGGAGCTTACAGAGTTCTTCAGATCAAAAAATGGCAGGAAGATTGATGTACCAAGAAGGTCTGTCATTGATAAAGGTGGAGCAAAGGCAATACTCGACTCACCTCTCTATAATGGTCTTCTATCAGCCTTCTTCAAACCAGATGCACTAAAGAACTACGTTCCTTGCAATCAGTGCAAGTTTCTTGGCTCAATCTGTTGGCCTTGTCCCATTCCATCCCTTCGAGGGGATAAACTGGTCATGAATAATTGTCTCATGATGATGAAGAAGATGAAGGAAGAGGGAATTGACATTGGTGACACAGTTCCAATCAACTACCAAGAGGTCATAAACAGATCAGCAGGTGACCCAATCTTCAGGTCAAATGTCTTTGCCAACCCAGAGAACACCCTAGACAGATACCACTACAACATGGAAGAAAAGGACAAAGAGAACCTCACACATCTAGTCTCAAGAATGCAGGATGTAGCAAGAGGTCAACTTAAAAACATGTTAGAGAGTATTACAAAGGAGGGAGTGCAATGAACAACAACATCAATAATCATCCAGAAGACATAAAAGACTGGGTAATCAACGAATCAAGAGAGCTTGGAGTGGACTTCACATGTCTAACTCATAACCAACAAAACTTCATCATAGCCTCCATCATGTTAGGACTTGAGAATGGCTTCAGAAGCAGGTGCAACTATCCCGATTTGAGGTTTGCAAGGAGGAGGGGGATAGGAAAGAATCTTAAATTAGAGGGTATGCAAAGCGAAATGACATTAACCGACACACCTCCTCCATGTGCTGATGCATGCCCACCCATTGATCCTTGTGATTCCAACGGATGTCAGGTTGATGGAACATGTGACACCAATGGATGCCAGACAGATGGTGAATGTCCACCAATAGTTGATGATGATTGCAGTGAGAATGATGGAAAAACTTGTGATAACAATTGTGTAAATGAAATTTTTACAACTTGTTCTGATGGAGCTAATCAAGAATGTGTGGATAATAATTGTACAAATGAATATACATGTGCAGACATTAATAATTGTAAAGATGAAAAATGTACAAATGAAAGAATGTGTAGCGACCAGGGAGGCGAAACAATAGAAAACACATGTACTGATAGTATGTGTGAAAATAAATATAGCCCAAGTGGTGTGTGTTCAGACGAGAACCCAGCATGTAGAGATAACTCGTGTCACAATGACAGAGGTTGTACAGATACCGGCACAAAGGATAACTCTTTATTGTATTGTATTGACAGTAGATGCATCAATTCAGGAATAACACGAGCAGAAGGAGGGGCTTGTAAAGATACAGATTGTACTGACGGATCATGTTTCAATACATCTTGTGCGGATGATGCTGGAACAGAACACTACTGCTACGATAACACTTGTATTAACGCAGCCTACAAAGGTTGCGGGGATACTGGGATAGGAACAAGATGTACAGATGGTCCATGCACAAACCAAGGATCATCGGGTGATTCATGTGCTGACGATCCTGGTCAATGCACAGATCCAAGTTGTCACCAATACACATGTCCTGACTATCCGTCTAGTGGTAGTTGTACAGACTCATCCACATGTATTGATTCAAATGATTGTGTTAATGAGGGTACATGTGTAAATGAAGAGATATGTATCGACCAAGAAGCAACGACTAGCTGTACGGATGACGAGTGTAACAATGACGGAGATAGCTCAGAATGCCTCGATGATTCTGGATGTTTTGATAATAAGTGTTCGAATACTAATTTTTGTCTAGATACAGATAATTGTTCTGATAAAGATTGCACAGATTCCGGAACTTGTGTTGATGCTGGTAGTTGTGAAGACACAGGCGATTGTATGGATTCTGGATATTGTGAAGATTATACAAAGAATGATACAGTGGGGTGTACAGATGGAATGTGTTAAACAAAAACTCGCAGTTTTTGTTATATGTGTTTCTTTGCTGACTGCTAATGGCACTATGGGGTATATTGAATCTAATGATGCAATAAAGCAGCTAGAAAAAACAACAATCTTCAACCCTAAGACGTACAGTATGCCGCATTCATTACCATATCTATATTTCCAAGTTGGAAACAGTATACATATACGAAACTGTTTGACTGGTCTCATAGAATATGTGTTTGTTTTAGATGACAGTGAATACATGGTAACATACGAGAGAAACGCTTTTTGTACTTACAAAAAGATAATGAATAATGATGAAGAGATTGATAGATTTAGGGTAATTAACTTGGATGGAAGTGTGAATGAGATCCTTTTAAAGACAATTAAAAGCAGAATGGGAACAAGAAGTTACGACTACAGACTCAAGATAGTTAATAACCAGATCATAAGAGTTGTGATAGAGACAAATATAATCGAAAAGAATCCAGAGGAAGCAACTATTGTATCCCAAATCTATGCTGAAGATGCCGATGGCGTTATATGGGATATCCAAGCACCAGATAACCACAAATACGACTTTCTAAACAATGATGAAACTAACTCAGAAGTAATATTTATCTCTGACTACTATCAGTCAAATGACGATCCAAAAATATCTACTGCGATGCTAGATGCTCAAACTGGAACTGTGGAGTACACAAGACCTTTAAGTCAAAGAATCAGAATGATTCAAAGTTCCACATATTCTAATTTAGCTGTACTTGAGCATACGGAAGATGATGAAATTATTACAAGCATAATCGATAAGTGTACAGGCAATATTGTTTATGAGTCAGTCAACTCGTGTGTCTCAGTATCCTTGCTAGGTGACAGAATAATAACTGCGTCAATCTCTCAAAATTGTCTATACTCATACAGTAAAACAGAGCCAATAAAAATCACTGAACTTAGCACAACTGGTGAGATACTTAGTGAATATATTTTTGAACCACAAATACAAAATGTGTTCTACGATAATTGTAGAATACTTACGAACAGCATTGCGATATTAGTACAAAAGGATGAAACAAGGTTTTATAATTATTTATCTAATCAACGGTTATACTCCCATCCAATGATCATTAAAGAATGCTATGCATACGGTAATCTAATAGTTTGTCAAGATGACTATAGTCTTTTTGCACTTGACTCAGAAGATTTCAGCTTGGTTTGGCAACTTGATGTAATTGATCCGTTCAAAGTAAAAGTAATTGAATCTGAAGAACAATACTTTCTAGGTTACGACTATAAATGCAATTGCTATAAAAACACTGGAGATTCAAGTGAAACGTCTACAGCAGCGAGAATAAAGGTCGTCAACAAAAAAGATCTGACCTTTGAACCTTACGAATACAACATATGCCCTAGTTTTTATTCAATAAACAATATGAATCCTACAAAATGGGGTATATTGTTTATTGACAATAGACGAATAAGTTTGTACAGGCCGGGGAATATTCTTGTATATGAACTCGATTTCGGCGTCAAAATAATTGAGTATGAGTTTAATGAGGATAAAAAGCATATTATCCTATATCTTGATCATACGGATGAAAGTAAAAGGGATGTGTTATTCGATATTAGCACGGGATTGTACACATATGAAAACTAGACTGAGCACAACTTTAAAATACGTTGATAATACAAGAGGCATTCCATGAACTGCCTAAAATGCACATCCGGTAGATGTTCCGAGTGTGAACACTCCAAACCCTTCAGAGAAGAGTCCCTGAAGGTATATAAGACCAGTGAATCATCAAAGATACACAGTATAGCTGCTGATGTAGAGGTCAGTTACCACTCAAGACTCACACGACTTGAAGAACTCATGATGTTTGCAAGGAGGAGAGGGATAGACTCAAACAAAGAGGATGATAAAAGGTTTGTGAATAAGGCATTTAGTGAGAATCTGATTCCTATAAATAAAGAACAAATTGTTTATAGTGCATCTGATTGCGGTGATGATTCAGGTTGTGGAGATCCTTGTACAAACGAAGATCCCACTGGATGTACAAATGGTCAGCAAGAATGTATTAATAATGAGTGTACAAACAACAGTACGGGGGGGTGTACAAACGAGAGTGGAGAAGGATACTCATGCCATGATAACGATTGCTCGAATCTAAAAGATTGCAGTGATAGCGGTGAATGTCATGATAACTCATGCTCAAATAAGGGTTGGGGTACTCCTTCAACGTGCACTGATACAAATGATTGTTCTGATTCATATGAATGTAGTAACACTGCCCAATGGTGTACTGATTCTGATAATTGCACAGACACTGCATGCAGTAATACAGCCTCAAAAATTGGACTGACAGGGGGCGGATGTGTAGATAACAATAACTGTGTTGATCAAGAAGCATGCTTGAATAATGATAAATTTAACGATTGTGTTGATAATGATGGCTGTTCTGATAAACACTGTGATAATAGAAATGATTTTGGTGAAAAATGTATTGACAATGATGCATGTAGAGATGATAAGTGTTGCAACAGGAATTGCAGTGATTTAAGTGCTGATGGTGCATCAGTCGCTTGCGGTGATGATCTGTGCTCTAATGGAAGAGTTTGTATTGATACTTGGTGTACTGATGATAGTGGTTCATGTGGCGATATTGGTTGCATAAATGCTGGTAAGCCAGGTGGAACTGGAGACAATGGGTGTGTAGATAATTAATATTGTACAGATACATCTTGTGCAAATTACATCGATTGTCACGATGATGCAGGCGTAAATTGTAAGGATCATTCATGTTCATTTGACCCGTTAAACAGTCCGGAGGAATAAATGAAAAACATACAATCATGGATTATAGAAGAGACAATGAAATTAGGATGTGATTTCTATGCTTTGACAAGTCAACAACGGAAAGAGATTATCACTCGAATAGTGATTGGATTAGAGAATGGATTCAGATCGGTTTGTAATTATCCTGATCTGAGATTTGCAAGAAAAAGAGGTATTGATAAAAACAGGATAAATAAAGACATTTTTAATTTTTGTTCAGATATTTTAAGAAATAACAAGAGTATATCGAGAATAACAACTGATGATCAAGTTTTTTATAGTGGGAGTGAATGCATAAATCTATGTGAAATAGACAACTCGGGATCGTGTGGACAAACAATAGACACGCATTGCGTAGATATGCCAGCTTGCACTGATAGTCATTGCGGCAATACAAAAGATTGTGCTGATAAATCTGACCCTATGACAGCAACTGGATGTATAGATAATGAATGCTCAATTTCTGATTCCGCAACTTGTTTTGACCAGCAAGGATTTTGTCAAGATATACAATGTGAAAATAGTGGCACACAATCCTCTGGACTGTGCATAAACGAAGTGCATTGTCTTGATGATGGATGTGTTGACTACAGGTGTGTTAATATAGCCCCGGAAAATGATAAGTGCTCAACTGATTTGAATAACTGCAGAGATGTAAATTGTCTTGAAGTAGGGGAAAGGCAAGCTCCTTTCGATGCTGATAGACAATCTTGTCCACATATGCAGGATCATTCAGCAGAAAGCTGTATTGACCACGTATGTGATCCGCCTGATGATGACTATAGATAATAAAAAGGACACAACTGAGATGAAAAAGTGTATGTTTATATTCTTGATAGCAGTCATTGTTTCTTCCGTAATTTGTGGAGATGTGAAGAGTCGAACTGACGATAGTCCATGTCTGGGCTATCCATACTTTTTCAAATCAGTTTCACAAGATGGTTTTTTTCACATGATCTCACCAAATTGTGGCAAATCTCAATTCAGAGATGTTGAGAGTGGAAGACTCATAAGTGTCTACGAACATGAATGTTTGGATGTAGAACCTCAAATTCTAAACAGATACGTATATTCAGTTAGTATTGATGACAGTGAAAGAGTCAATACGATGTATCTCGAGGACAGGTATGGCAGCAAACATACCCTTTACCCAGAAGATGGAGAAAAGCTTCTTTTCTTTGATGATGAGATAATACAGATTTGCGAAGAACACGATAAGGGAGATTCAAAAATATGGAGAAAGGTAGATGATGAAATAGTCTGGGAATATAAGTTTCCAGCTGATTCAAAACTTTCTTGGAGTCTGGAGAGAGGGACACAAGGATTACAAACGAACGACTTTTATCGTGACTACATCTGGATTTTTGACGGAGAAAAACCAGGATGTCAAACTATTGACCCAAGAGATGGAACGGTGTGTTTTGAAATAAGTGGGTACGAAATATCCAACCTGACTACAAACGGTAACATAGCAATATTTGTGACGATAGATTCTGGTAACTCCAAGAAAACAATAAAAGTCCTAAATTTAGAAACCTTTGAGTACATACTGGAAGAAGAAAAAGATGAATATTTCAAATGCTATGTTTATGGTGATAAAGCAACGATTATCTCTGGAGCAAAACCTGATGGGGTATGGGATGAAGTAATACATACAGTTTCGGTTGTTGGTAAGAATGATGGACTTGAAGCGCAGTACAAGGTGAATTTCCCCGCTCCGTATACCAAAGGATACACCTTTTTAGCAAATGCCAAGGAGCATATTCTTTGTTATGTCATACCCACAAGGAACAGGTTTATCATCAAAGATGCGAGAACTAACTCCATTATCTGGGAACCGGATGAAAAAATTATTTCTCCTGCGGTCAGGTTTTCAGAAAATGTGTTGATTATCGCCACATCAGAACTGGTTGAAGCACTTGATACAAAGAGTTTCAGCACTCTGTGGAAACACCATCTCACCAACTCTCAGGATAAGATTGCTGAATTTGACGGACTCGAATACATTAGAGTTGAGGATGTGATAAAAATAAAAGACAAAAAGTTTGACTGCTTTGAGCCATATGAGTTTGATGTCTCAGATTCACAAGGAGGAGTTGAATTCATTCCCACAAAGTATGGACTTATTATCGTTCCTAACTCAAAATATTGCTCCTTTCACGAAATCAGGCTGTTGAAGCCTGGAGTCGATAAACCAGTATATTCAAACTACATTCAAGAAAGATGGATAGATGGCTGGGAGAGGATGGATAATCCTGACTATTTGAGGCTTTCAACCACAAGTGATGAAACTTATATGAAAGATATTGTCTGGTTCTTGCATATTCCAACAGGATTTCTGTCTATTGATCGACCATGAATAATACCAGGGAGTATTACAAAGGAGGGAGTGCAATGAACAACAACATCAATAATCAACCAGAAGACATCAGAGACTGGGTAATTTGTGAATCAAGAGAGCTGGGAGTGGACTTTACATGCCTAACCAGGAACCAACAAAACTTCATCATAGCCTCCATCATGTCAGGACTTGAGAATGGATTTAGAAGTAGGTGCAACTATCCTGACCTTAGGTTTGCTAAAAGAAGAGGAATAGAGCAGACACGGGGAAAGATGCATAATGAGCCTGTTGATATAGACAACGAGGATTATTCAAAAAAAATAGATGTTAACGGCGAAAGCGATGAACTTGATGATACCGGATGTGGAGATCAGAGTGCGTACCTTTGTAATACCGAGAGATCTTGTTGTACAGATACTGCTGAAGGTCATTGTTCTGATATAGCCCCAAATTTACAAAATAAGTGTATTGACTCACCATGTGGTAATGGGACTTTGTGTACAGATGCATATTGTCTTGATGATGGAAGTTTCAATCATGGATTTTGCAATGATTCTGATTGTGATGATGAACAATGTACCAATACAAACTGCCAAGATGGTGAAAACTGTAGTGACTTTTACTGCAAGAACAAAGGCGATTGCACTGATACTTCAAATGATTGCTCTGATTCAATGTGTTCAAAAGAGTACTGTACTGATATCGCCCAAGCGCCTGATAATGCATGTAGCGATACAAATACATGTTACAACGTGGTTCAGTGTACAGACAATAGATGCAGTGATTGTGATTGCCAAAATGAAGCCACTTGTATTGATAATCAGTCATCACATGGACATTGCACGGATAATCACTGTTTAAACAACATTTGCAGTGATAATCTCGGATCAACCTTAAGATGTGTTGATGATGAATGTTCAAACAACACTTGCTCAGACACGGGGGAGTTAACACGAGAATGCTTAGACGATAAATGTCAAAATTCTAGTCTATGCACAAATACAGCTTGTACTGATACTGAATGTGAGGACGATGGTTGTAGCGATAATCAGAGGTGTAATGATGACTCTTGTACAAATACTAATAGCGGAACAAGTGGCTGTTTGGATGATGCCATCTGTACTGATAGTATATGTAGGAATAGCACTCAATGTACTGACACAGTTCCTGGGTCAACCGGAGGCTGTTTAGATGGATTGTGCTATAATTCGGGTGGCACAGGACAAGGAACACCCGCATGCACTGATAGTACCAATCTTTGCGTCGATACATCATGCATTAACAACCCTCAGACGGGTTATAGGTGTACTGATGGAAGTACTAATGGAACTGGGTGTATTGATGGTTCATGTTATAATATTGAATGTATCAATGGTAGTACATGTATGGATGATGTGTGCAGAAACGGTGGTGAAGGACCACAATATTGCAACTCTGACTCTTGTACTTATGAAACCTGTCTAAACACAATGTGTAATCCAGCAGATTCAGCTGGTTCTTGCTCAGTTGATCAAGATTGCGACGACTATGAATCGGGTTGCATAAACGATGGTCGATCATGCCCGCAAAATGAAAACATGAAAGCTTGTATCGATATTGCTATTAGTTCTGGTGGCTGTACAGATTATAAGTGTCTAAATTCAAACAATTGTGTTGATAGAGGTTCTATCTTACACCAAAATAAATGTATCGATAATGAATGTACAAATAGCACAAATTGTGGAGACTACAATAATTGCTACGATGATAAGTGTCAAAACAATAAATTATGTACTGATGAGTCTGGATGTACTGATAATGCGCAAGAAGGAAGAGAATGTACGAACTATGATTGTGTGGACCTAAATCTTGGGGAAGGAAAATCGTGTGATCAACAAATTGGAGGAGAACACGATCAGCATCAATGCACGATATTCCCGTAATTGTGACAAAGAAAGAATGGAGGTCGAGATGACATTTAGAAAAAGACTTACGCAATTACTTGCAGCATTATGCTTAGTTGTCATAGCTAGTAATGGCAATTCTACGTTTGCAGATATCAAGCCCATACCACACAAGTATTCTGATTACTACGCTGGCTATGTTTTAAGCAATTCCAAGGCAACAAAACCAATTGAAGCATATGCAGTATATGATGAAGGCATATTGCAAGTTAGAGATATGGTTAATTTCAGAACTCTATTTGATTGCTCAATAGAGGGTGAACTAGCAAGCTTGGAAACAGTTCTGTATGATTTTGGATTATTAATCGCTGAATATATGAAAAAAGAAGATACAGGAACCGATTATAAAAATTATAGATTTGTAGATTTCAACAGTAATGAATTTGATTTCGGTGAAGATATATTCGCCCATATTATATATAGCAACGACCCTATCTATATCTATTTCGAGTTACAAGATGTTTCTGATAAGACCAAGTGGCCAATAAAATATTCATTGTGTGCCTTGCAAGATAATGAAATAATCTGGAAGATTGAAGATCTTACACCGATGCAAGTTCAAGGATTCAATGATAATTATTTCTGGATTATCAGAGGGAATAAGTTCGATATACACAACACAAAAACAGGTGAAAAACGTAAATCAATAGACATGCCAGGGGATAATGCCTCTATTAGTATGACCAGTAACCAGATTACAGAAATTCGATATGACTCCCCAGAAATTGCACCATATAAGAAAATCGAATTTTGCTATATCGACAATAAAACTTTTGAAGTTTTTTATACTCTGAAGGGTCTTTATGCCTACAACCATAGAGGCATCAAACGAACCATCATAGACGACAAACTCTGCATCGCTACCCCCGACTTCGAGACATATGAACCAGGTTCATTGACAATAAACGTCAAGGTAGTCACTCCAGACGAGGGTGTAGCGTTGGACAACGATATACTCCTTGAGGGTGTGCATCTTATTAACAACGAACTGCCATCAGGGACACTCATACAAAAAAGAATTGCCGATGTTTCTGATAAGTATCTTCTGTTTATCAGAGGAGACCTGGATGAGCTTCAGATAATCGATATCAAAAACGGCATCACGAAAGCGAGAATAAAGGCATCAGGAGTTGGTGACGGTGGAACATCACAAGGATATATCAAAGACGACCTGGTCTTTTTTCAAACAAGGTATCAATACCTTTGCTACGATATATCAAAAGATCGCATGCTCTGGCAGATAAACCGTAACCCAATATGGAACTATGTCGAGTATGAGGGGCTTGGTTATTACATCTATTTCCACGACAAACACAACAAGAATCTGCCAAATTGTGAGGTAAAGGTTTATGACCTCAAACACGACAAGCAAGAACCATATAGCTACAGTTTCGATGGCTATGTGAGCAAGGAATGTGTTGTGCCAACTCGTTATGGAGTGGTAGTAATTGATGTGTACAGAGAAGACGGATACTATATCGAGCTCTATAAACCAGGTGTTTCAGAACCAGTCTATTCAGTCAAATCATCCACAATATGCACAAACTACCTTAAGAATGTGAAGCTAACCGAAGATGGTGCATATATAGAACTTTTCTACTCATTCAACAACCATGAAGGTCCAACAAAATACTCATATTTTTTGCAGGTTGATACAGGGTTGTTGCTGTATGAGCTGGAACTGAGTGAGTAGAAACGTGTAAGATTCCATGAACTGCCTTAAATGCGTGACAGGCAGGTGACCCAATATTTCGGTCAAATGTCTTTGCCAACCCAGAGAACACCCTAGACAGATACCACTACAACATGGAAGAAAAGGACAAAGAGAACCTCACACATCTAGTCTCAAGAATGCAAGATGTGGCAAGAGGTCAACTTAAAAACATGTTAGAGAGTATTACGAAAGAGGGAGTGCTATGAACGGTGACAATGTCAACAACAGGTCAATAGAAAGCAGTACACAAACCAACAAATCTGCAATTAACTACGGAAATATTAATAATCAACCAGAAGATATAAAAGACTGGGTAATCAACGAATCAAGAGAGCTTGGAGTGGACTTCACATGTCTAACACATAATCAACAAAACTACATCATAGCTTCCATCATGTCAGGCCTTGAGAATGGATTTAGGAGTAGGTGTAACTATCCAGATTTGAGGTTTGCAAGGAGAAGGGGTATAGAAAAAAGGGCTATCAACAATAATAAATTTGGGTCTAGACTAGATAAACGGCCTCTCTCTAAACTCTCTCAGTAGAATAGCATACATATCCTGTTTTCTCAAATTGAATCTGTACTCAGTCTCCTTCAAGTGCAAATAAAACGTAGAAGAACTCAC
>Ga0209203_1001257_pt1 | contig 18903 bp, 15 predicted proteins | sample AD_UKC109_MetaG_FD_184423 | JGI IMG/M metagenome (GOLD analysis project Ga0209203, IMG submission 184423) | Active sludge microbial communities of municipal wastewater-treating anaerobic digesters from Hong Kong - AD_UKC109_MetaG (SPAdes)... | ecosystem: Engineered > Bioreactor > Anaerobic >... | reverse complement strand
GTCCAACAATATTTTATTCATTATTCCCGTTATCCATTAAAAAAGAATGAATTATACAATGAGATTTGTTTCTCTCTTGCTATATTTGTAAGGGAACAATGAATAAAACACTTTTACGTTATGCCTCATTTTATTGGCAAGTGCAAACTAAGAAACTGGATTTTTGATATAAAGTGAAAGATAAATATAAAAATATTGATAACATCCAAAAGATGGGAGTCGAACTTGAAAAGACCAGTTTTCTTATTGACTTTTCTTCTGAGCTATTGACTCTTGTGAAAAAAACTATTGACCCATTTGAAGATAAGGGTTATGTATACAACTTAAATCAAGCTACAATTGTCGGACTATATACAAAACTATATAAACATTTTAAATTGCTCACTCGCGCCTTCAGTGACAAAGAATATGAAACTGTAATTTTGCTAAGTAGACCGATTTATGAAGCTTTTGTCCTTATGAAATATTTGATTCTTAAAGGAGAAGAATCTCAAAAACACTATAGACTTGTATCATATAGAAGGAGGTATAAAAATTATAAAGAGCTTGAAAAAATAGAAGGAATTGGACAAGTTATGATAGATAAATTCAAATATGCAATGAGCATAGATGGATTCACATTTAATGATTTTGAAGCTGAAAATTCAAAAGAAAAAGGACGTAAATGGGAACTTGATGGTAAAAATTTCTCTGAAATTCACAAAGAAGTCGAGATACCTGAGACATACTCATACGTTTACGGAATGATTTCAGAGGTTATCCATAGTGGCTGGGGAGATATAAGACAGTTACACTTAACATATTGCGAGGGGGATTATTATATCCCAAAATTGGATTATTATGAAAATAATGATACTCGGATTATCTCTCCGATTATATCAATATTAATTGAAGCATCTGAGGAGTTTTTGAAATGGTCTGAGAGGACTGATGAAATTCAAAATTTCACTGAGCATAAAAGAATTAATAAATTGATTGCTCAATATATACTAAAGACTTATGAGAATAATCCAGAAAAATATTTATTTGGATGAAAGAAAAACGAGGCATAACATGCGGTCATAAAACATTTGGGGTGCAGTGGTTATTCGAGCATCCTGCCACGCATCAAGGTTTGGTAACGGTGGATAGTAACGCAGCCCGCTCTCCCAAACGTTTCATACCGCAAAACCGTTACCACCAATGCTAAAAAGACAGACGACACAGCAAGACAATGACTGAAAATGGAATCGACATACGAACCATATCGACCAAGCGGACAGACAAACAAACTGACCGTGTTTTGCTATTGGGGCAGGTGACGGAAAATAAAGAAAAAGCCAACCCTTCGCATTTTTTAAAATTTCTTTTAGCCAACCCGCATCGCACACATTTGGTTTTGCCCCACCCGCAAGACGACCCTTCGCAAAACCAAAAGATTGCAATTTTTGCCAACCCACTTTCAAACCAAACTATATAGTATGGCGACAAATAAACATGCAACCATACGATACCATGCTCTTGACAGATGTTTTAGTAACTACGGGAGGAAATATTTTATTGAAGACTTGATTGTTGCCTGTAACGAAGCCATATATGAATTTGCAGGAATTGAGGATGGAGTAAAAAGAAGACAGGTTTTTGACGACATTACCTTTATGGAAAGTGAACAAGGTTGGGCTATTCCTCTTGAACGATTTAAGGATGGAAAGAGAGTTTACTATAGATATTCAGACAAATCCTTTTCAATCAAGAACCACGGCATTAATCAAGCTGAGGCAGAACAATTAAAAGAGACCTTGACTATTTTAACTCGATTCAAGGGAATGCCGCAGTTTGAATGGATAGAAGAAATGCAAATCAGACTTGAAGATACATTCAAATTGAAAGGCAACATTCAATCATCAGTCGGATTTGAACAAAACCCGTTTCTTAAAGGATTGAATCATTTCTCTGGAATATTCAATGCTATACAACACGAAAGGGCATTGATAATAGCATATCAAGGTTATAGGCAAGAATCTCCAATACGAGTGATTTTGCACCCTTGGTATCTGAAACAATATAACAATCGTTGGTTTCTATTCGGTTTAAATGAGGACTATCAGTCAATAACAAATTTTGCTCTTGATAGAATAATCGAATTTGAAGAATCAAAAATTAAGTATCGTAAAAATGAAGAAGTAAACTTCGATGAATATTTTGATGATGTAATTGGTGTAACGGTGAAAAGAGATGCCCCAATTGAAAAGTTACTTATTAAGTTGAGCAAAGAAATTTGGCCATACATAGAGAGTAAACCGTTGCACGGCTCTCAAAAAATAAAAAGCAGAACCGAAACAGAAGTATTGATTGAACTTGCTGTCCAGATAAATCACGAGCTAATGGCACTGTTATGTTCCTACATGGATACAATAGAAATTATGGAACCGGAAAGTCTTAGAGAAAGATTAAAAAGTCTTTCTGAAACCGTTTTTAAAAAATATACTTGAACTATGCACTTGTACTGCACAGATAATTCAGACCTTTGTAGCGTAATCAGATAATTGTTGCATGAAGATAGAGTCGTACATAATAGATCCGAAGCCGTTCTTAGAACTAAAATCTAAGCTATGGAAAGTTTTTGATATCCTGAGAAGTGAGAGTATCACTTCCGAAAACTATTATGTAGTCCTATTTCTTCTTTCCCTATACAAAGACAAAATTCTGACAGCGGAGGTCGTAGTTGAAAACAAGTATATTAAAGAGCAAATCGAATCTGTTTTGCATAAGAGCGAAAGCGATTTAGAGGAGGGATACAGGAATATTTATAAAAGCTTTGAGCCTATTTTGAATTCCCTGAGTAAAAAAGGCTTAACCTCAATAGTAAAAGTTATTTGCGATCTAAACCACAAGATTCTCTCAGAAAACTTTTCAGAATTATTTGACACTATTCTTTATAATCTGGCTCAATCACAAGGAAGATATGGGGGTGAGTTTATTCAACCCCTTGAAATTACACGGTTTATTTGTGGATTATTCGAACTTCCTGAAGGTGCTAAAGTTTTTAACCCTTTTGCAGGATTAGCTTCTTTTGGTGTAAACCTTAACAAGGGACAAGATTATTTTGGGCAAGAACTGAATCAAAAAACTTGGGCTCTGGGTGCTTTACGGCTTATGGCTTATGAACGTCCAGGTAGTTCCAGATATGTATCTGATGATTCCATATTGAATTGGCCTGATGTATCTGAAAAATTTGACTTAATTGTTTCAAACCCGCCATATGGTTTGAGATTGGGGAATCAATACAGAGAAATTGAACCCGGAATCAGAACGGCAGAACAATTTCTGGTTGAGAGGGGGCTTCATTCGCTTAACAAAGAAGGGAAACTCATTGCCCTATTACCCCAAGGTTTTTTGTTCAGAGGAATGCAAGAACAGCAGTTAAGACAATTCCTAGTAGATGAAGATTTGCTTGATACTATCATTTCATTACCTGGTGGTTTACTGTCTAATATGGGGATTCCTTTAATCATTCTTGTTATTAACAAGAAAAAGGAAAGACCCGGAAAAGTTCGATTTATTAAGGCAGATAAGTTTGTTGAAGTAAGAGGCCCAAGGGAAAAATTTTTGAATGACTATGCTTTGAATGGTTTGATTCATAGTCACAGAGTGGATGAAGATGCACTAAGAATCATTGATAATGCTGAAATAAAGGCATTCGATTACAACCTAAATGTACCGAGATATTTCCAGAAAGAAATTGAGCTGGCTAATAATGAGCAGCTTGTTAAGCTAAAGGATATTTTGGAGTATGTTAGAGGCCAGAGAGGTAATTTGCCTGATAATGGAAAGTTGATACGTATTCGAGATTTAAGAGATGACAAGGTAGATTTTCGTCTTAAGGTTTCGGAAATTGAAGATGTTGAGTTGCGCAGGCCTGACATTCACCAAATAAATGAAACGTGCCTTTTGCTAGCCATCCGTTGGCGGACATTAAAGCCTACCTATTTTGTTTTTGAAGGTACGCCAATTTACAAAAGTCAGGAGATCTTATCATTCAAGGTAAATGAATCCATCGCAGATTATGGATATGTAATCAATGAACTACATGCTGATTATGTACAGGAGCAACTGGAATCATACCGAATGGGTGCGACAATTCCTTTTATTCGCAGAGATGATTTATTAGAAGTTGCAATCAAACTGCCGTCTTTACATGAGCAGAAAGCTAAAGTCAAAGGAATCTTTGAGCTATCTGACAAAATTAAGATGCTTCAAGAAGAAAGAAATGCTTTAGCACATGGTGTGAGTAGTAAACTTTACGAAAGTGTTTCGACAATAAAGCATTCTTTGGGTAAACCGCTACTGAATATTGGTTCTTCTCTAAGAAATATTGAAAATGCCCTTTCCAAATTAAATGCTGATTGGGAGCGTGCCAAATTAAACGAACGATATGATCTGACGATTAAGGACACCTTCGATTCAATCTACAGTAATTTGGAGTTAATACATTCTATGCTTCGCAATAATGAGTCGGTACTTGATGTAGGCAACTATGAATTAACTGAAATTGACTTTTTAACTTTTATCAAAGGATATGTCAATAGAATAAAATCTGGAGAAAAACCTAATGTGAGCACCAAGCTTGATATTCATCCAGATATTAAAATTCAACTTAAAAATAAGGTTTTAATTCTGGCAAATACAGATTTACTTGAGATTGGGCTGAATGCTATTGTTGAAAATGCCAACATGCATGCCTTTACAGATGACTCTAAGAAGTACAAGCTTGAATTCAGAGTAAGTCTCTATGTTGCCCCAAGCGAGAAGAAACAAGCTGATGAAGTAATCGGCAGGTTTGATACTTACATTAAGGTTGAGGTAGCAAATAATGGGAAGCCATTCCCAAAAAACTATTCCCTAGAAAAACTAATTCGGAAGAATTCTTTTGCAGGAGAAACTGGCAATACGGGGCAAGGAGGTTTCGACTTAAACGAAATAATCAAATACCACAACAATGGTTTGAGCACTTTGGAGCTGGTGACTGATGATTTTACAACTGAATTCACTACAACGTATTCATTTTTAATCCCCTTTAATAGATAGCTTATGTATAAAGTACTTTGGATAGATGACCAATATAAGGATGACGAAATGATTCAGTTTGCGATTGAAGCAGACAATGAAGGATTAATTCTGGAGGGGTATCCATCTTTTGAAGAAGGTTTTGAAGCACTTGAGAGAAAACTTGAGCATTTTGATGCAATCCTTTTGGATGGACTTTTCTTTGAGAAAAAAGGACAAGAAGCTGGAACAGAGGATGAATCGGGAATTGGGATGGCGATTGCGAAAATCAATGAACTTAAAAGCAAGAAGGTTTTTCCGTGGTTCGTTCTCTCAGGTAAAGATAAATTTAACAAAGGTGAAAACTCCCTGCTCAAAGCAAACAAAGCAAAGTGTTTCGATAAAACCAATCCGACTGATGTGGTTAATCTGTTCGAAGTAATGAAATCGGCTGCAAGCCAACAGCCAGATGCTCAGTTGAAACACAAATATGCCGACTTGTTAGAAACATGTTCAGGTAAGCTACTTGGAGCAGAACATTTTTCAAGATTATTTTCACTTATCAAGCATATTGAAACTATTGAAAAATTGACCAATACAGAGGATATGCTCAATCCCATTCGAAAGATTATTGAGCGAATGTTTATCCTTATGGCTGATAGAGGCATTATCCCGGAAGCTATTATTTCAAATAAAGGATGGATCAACGGTTCAAGCATTTTCTTAGCCAATAAGCATTCGGACTATGAGCATTTATCTGAAATCACTCCCCCCTTGGTAAGCGAGAATATTCACCGATTACTCAACATTATTCAAGATGCTTCACATGGTGAAGGTGAATTAAAGCTAAAGGTTGATCAGTATTTAAAAACTGCTCAATCTGACTTTTTGTACAGAAGTAGTGTCTATTTATTGTTTGACCTACTGCTTTGGTTTAAGGAATTCATGGAAAATAATCTTGATAAAGACACCAATAAAGCCCGTTGGAAAAGCAAAGTGAGTAATGGTGATTGGATTACCGGTACAGTTACTCGAATCGCAGATAATGGTTGGGGTACCTTTCAACCGGAAAATGCCCATAACACTGTAAGCATACCGCCCAAAATGGTGGCTGATAACCAATTGAAAGAAGCCGATTCAATCAAAATAATTGCCGAGCCTAGTCCGGACGGCACTAAAACTTTTATAAAAGCAATAAGTAGAGAAGCATGACACAAAAACAACTAGAAGATTACCTATGGGGAGCAGCCAACATTCTGAGAGGGATGATTGATGCCGCTGACTTTAAACAATACATTTTTCCTTTGCTCTTTTTCAAGCGGGTTTCGGATATATGGGAGGAAGAGTATCAGGAAGCATTAGAGCTTTCTGATGGCGACATGGACTATGCCAAATTCCGTGAAAACCATCGTTTTCAGATTCCTGATGACTGTCATTGGAGTGATATCCGTGCTACTTCAACCGACATAGGCAAGAAACTGCAAAATGCTTTGCACGAGATTGAGAAAGCCAATTTCGAATTGCTGCATGATGTGTTTGGTGATGCACAATGGACCAATAAACGCAGATTGAGTGACGAAAAACTCATTGACCTGATTGAGCATTTTTCCACCATGAACTTAACGGTGAAGAATGTGCCCCACGATTTGATGGGTGACGGTTATGAATACCTGATTAATAAATTTGCTGATGATAGCGGCCATACTGCAGCTGAGTTTTACACCAACCGAACTGTAGTAGAACTAATGACCCGCATTACCGACCCGCAACCAGGCGAGAGCGTATATGACCCCACTTGTGGTTCCGGGGGCATTTTGTTGAACTCTGCGCTCTATCTGAAAAAGCAAGGTAAGGAATATCGGAACTTGAAACTCTATGGGCAAGAGCTCAACCTGATTACTTCTGCTATTGCTCGAATGAACATGTTCATGCATGCAATTGACGAATTCTTGATTGTGCAGGGCGATACCCTTGACCAACCGCAAATTCTGGAAAATGACGAACTGAAGCAGTTTGATGTAGTAATGGCCAATCCACCGTATTCTATTAAGCGCTGGAGCCAATCAAAATTTGTGAATGATCCGTTTGGCAGAAACATCTGGGGAACACCACCACGGGGTTGTGCCGACTATGCTTTTCAACAGCATATTATTAAAAGCCTGAAGCCCGATACAGGGCGTAGCGTTTCGCTGTGGCCGCATGGTGTTTTGTTTCGGGCTGCTGAAGCCACCATGCGTAAAAAGATGATTGAGGATGATGTGGTGGACGCAGTGATTGGCCTTGGAAAGAACCTATTCTACAACAGCAGCATGGAAAGCTGTCTGCTGGTTTGCAATATGAATAAACCAAAGGAACGCAGAGGTAAGGTGATTTTCATTGATGGAAAAGACGAAATCAGGTTGGAAAGAAGTGCTGCTTACCTGAAAGATGAACACATCAAGAGAATGGCAGATGCTTTTTGGAAGTTTAAGGATGATGAAGGGTTTGCGAAAGTTGTTGAAAGTCAAAAGATTTTAACTGAGAATGATGGCAATCTTAGCATTCAATTGTATGTAAAAACCAATGGAGAGGATACACAATACACCGTTGAACAGTTACTCGCAAAAACAAAAAGAAATCAGGAAAGCCTTCAAGCAGGCTATGATGAATTGATTCAAAAACTCTATGAATTAGGAATTGAAGCGATATGAAGTTGAAAAAAGGTATATGGAAAGATTCTGAGTTTGGTGACATTGTTCAAAACATCAATGTTCATGACAAAGATCCCCTATCCAATGAAGTTGATAGATTCATCAGCCTGGATCATATTGATTCAGGGAATTTAAAATTGACTCGATGGGGCGACTTAAATTCAGAATCAACCACATTTACTAAAGTTTTTAAATCCAGTGATACTCTTTTTGGCAAAAGGAGGTCATACTTGAAAAAAGTAGCTTTAGCAGATTTTGATGGAATATGCTCTGGTGATATTCTGGTTTTTAGATCGAAAAATGGATTTCCTTCAGATTTGATTCCATTCATAGTAGCATCAGATAGGTTTATTGATTATGCAGTTAGTACTTCTGCTGGGTCGCTATCTCCAAGAACAAAATGGAAAGACTTGGCAAAGTTTCAGATCAAACTTCCCCCCAAAGACGAGCAGGAGAAAATACTCAGTTTGTTTTTAACCCTTGAAAAGCAAATCGGGCAAACCGAAGCGCAGGAGGGGAATTTGAGGAAGCTATGTAAAAAACTTATTGACAGCTACATTGATAAATATGAATTTGGAGAACTGCTTCACAATAAACCTTTAAAAGAGTATTTCTGGAAAGATTGTGTGGATAAAATCATGCGAAGGATAGACCCTGTTGAAGAGGGCATAGAGCGCATTGTGGCTGGAGAAAACTTGGAAGCAGAAGATTTTAAAGTTAGGACCTGGGGTACAGTTGGCGTTGATTTCTTAGGTCCTGCCTTTCATGTAATGTTTGAACCGGGTGATATTCTTTATGGCTCGCGAAGGACTTATTTAAGAAAAGTTGCACTTGCCGATTTCAAAGGCGTTTGTGCTAATACAACATTTGTTGTTAAGGCTAAGCAACATTTGTTATTACAAGATTTTTTGAAGCACATTATGCTTTCAGAAAGGTTTACCAAATATTCCATTGCAAAATCTAAAGGTTCAACTAATCCATACATTAACTGGAAAGATTTGGACGATTTTACATTCAAACTGCCTGATATAGAAACGCAGAAAGCAATGGTTGAAATCTTAGATAAGTGTATTGCCTTAGCTGAGGAAGCAAGGACTCAAAAAGAAACACTAAAAAAACTCAAGCATAAATTGTTGGACGAAATATTAGGATAATGGGATTTAACGAACTCAATACAGTAGAGCATTTTTTTATTCACAAGCTCACAGGTGTCAACCTGAATGAGATGAGGCAAGGTAATGTGGTAGAGGAACCTATGGAACCTTATGATACAGTAAAGTGGCGTTATGTGCCTGCCGAGTTGTTGAAACGTGATATCACCGAAGTGCTGCTCGAAAAAGAGTTAAAAGCGTCCCTATGTAAACTAAATCCTGATATTGATAGAAACCCTGAACATGCAGATGAGGTAATCCGAAAACTTCGAGCCATTTTAATCACCGTTGCTAATGTTGGGTTGGTGCGTGCCAACGAAGAATTTGCAAAATGGCTTAGGAATGAACACTCCATGCCTTTTGGCCCGAAGGGAGAACACGTAAAGGTAAAATTGATTGATTACGAGCAGTTGAAAGAAAACTCGTTTATCATGACCAATCAATTCAAAGTGCATGCCCGAGAAACCAAAATTCCGGATGTAGTCTTGTTTATCAATGGCATTCCGGTAGTTGTGGGCGAATTAAAAACACCGGTTCGCCCGGCCATCAGTTGGTATGATGCCGCCCATGAAGTTCATGATATTTACGAAAATGCCGTCCCACAGCTTTTCGTCCCCAACATTCTATCTTTCGCTTCGGAAGGCAAAGAGCTTTTCATTGGTGCGGTTAGGACACCTTTAGAGTTTTGGGCACCCTGGCGCATTGAAAACGAGAAAGACGAGTTAACCCAATTTGCAGGATTACAGGACATAGGCAAGCAATTGACACATCTGTTAAAGCCTTCTACCCTGCTCGATATTCTGCAATACTATTCGGTGTATGGCACCAACAATTCAAAAAAGAAAATCAAAGTCGTTTGCCGCTATCAGCAATACGAGGGTGCCAATATGCTTGTCAACAGGGTGTTAGAAGGACAAATAAAAAAAGGATTGATCTGGCACTTTCAGGGCTCCGGGAAATCATTATTGATGCTTTTTGCTGCCCAAAAGCTCAGAAAGCAAGTTGAGTTGGGCAATCCAACCGTTTTGATTGTGGTGGACAGAACCGATTTGGACTCACAAATCAGTGCTTCTTTTGCTTCGGCAGATGTTTCCAATTTTGTAACCACAGACAGTATCAAGGAGCTCAATACGCTTCTGGAAAGAGATACCCGGAAGATCATTATCACCATGATTCACAAGTTCAGGGATGCTTATCCCAATATGAACCAACGCAAGAACATCATTGTGATGGTAGATGAAGCCCACCGCACACAGGAAGGCAACTTGGGGCGTCAGATGCGGGCAGCTTTACCCAACGCATTCTTATTCGGGTTGACTGGAACACCTATCAACAAAGCCGATAAAAACACTTTTTGGGCTTTTGGCGCAGATGAAGACGAAAATGGCTATATGAGTCGCTATACTTTCCAGGACAGTATTCGCGATAAAGCAACCTTGCCACTTCATTTCGAACCAAGGCTACCCAATTACCACATTGACAAGGAAGCACTCAATACTGCTTTTCAGGAATTAGCTAATGACCTGAGTGAGGAAGACCGCAACAAACTCAGTCAGAAAGCAGCTAAAATGAATGAGTTTTTGAAAGCTCCTGAGCGGGTTCAAACCATTGTTGCGGATATTGTGGAGCACTACAACAAACATGTGGCTCCCGAAGGTTTTAAGGCCATGATTGTAACACCTGACCGGTATGCATGCATTCAGTACAAAGAGGAATTAGATAAGTTGATGCCTGAAAACAGCAGTCGCGTAGTGATCAGCACTTCTGTCAATGACGATTTTGATTTCAAACAGAAATGGGGCATTGACAAAGACAAGCAGGAAAAGATTGTAGAGGAATTTAACGATCCCAATTCTTCCCTTAAATTCATTATTGTAACCGCCAAATTGCTTACAGGATTTGATTCACCTGTTTTACAAACCATGTATCTGGACAAATCGCTTAAAGACCATACACTATTACAAGCCATATGCCGCACCAACAGACTTTTCCCCAACAAAACCTTTGGCCGTATTGTAGATTACTTTGGTGTGTTTGACGATACCGCTCAAGCTTTGGCATTCGATGAGGAAACTGTAAAAACAGTGATTACCAATCTTCAGGAGTTAAAAGACAAACTCCCTGAATACATGGAAAAAGCTTTAGCCCACTTTGAAGGCGTTGATCGAACAAAAGAAGGGTTTGAAGGATTGGAAGCCGCACAAAATGCCATCAACACTAATGAAAAGCGGGATGCATTTGCCAAAGACTTTTCAGTTTTATCAAAACTTTGGGAAGCTTTAAGCCCTGACGAGGTACTGAATCAATTTCAAAAAGATTACAAATGGCTTTCTCAGGTTTATACATCCGTAAAACCGGCTGCTGACGATAATGGACGCTTGTTGTGGCATGCTTTGGGCGCTCAGACAACAGCACTCATTCATGAGCACATCCATGTTTCAGGTATCAATCACGACATGGAAGAAATGGTGTTGGATTCTGAACTCATTGAGGAATTGATGAATAAGAAGAATCCGAAAGAAGCTGAGCGTGTAGTAAAAATTCTTATTAGCCGATTCAAAAAGAATTCAGGTAATCCCAAATTCAAAGCATTGGGAGAACGCTTGCAGGAGTTGAGAGATAAAGCAGAACAAGGGCTAATCAGTAGCGTGGAATTCATTAAGCAACTCTGTGAATTGGCCAAAGACACGTTAAGGGCTGAAAGAGAAATCATTTCCGTTCAAGAGCAGAAATCCGCAAAAGCAGCACTGACAGAATTGTTCCTTGAAATGAAGACCGATAAAACCCCCGCAATTGTTGAAAGGATTGTAAACGAAATTGATGAAATCGTAAAATTCGTTCGTTATGATGGCTGGCAAAACACCGTAACCGGAGAAAGGCTGGTGCAAAAGGAGTTAAGAAAAACACTTTTGAAGTACAAGTTGCACAAGGAAGAGGAATTGTTTAATCGGGCTTATGAGTATATCAAAGAGTATTATTAATAGATTTTTGCATGCCATATACAACAGAAGAAATAGTAGAACCTTTTTGGGCAGAGTTTTCATCTGCTGCCAGCGGTAGAGATCCATTAGCTATTCAGAATAGCAGTGTGGTGATTTATACCAAAATGGTGGTGGGCATCACTAATGTTACTAACCGCATCCGCTACAATGGATTTTACTGCTGGATATTTGATACTATACTTCAAAGCATTACCAAGAAAAATTCGCTACAAGAGCAGATAAGGTATAGTCGCAGGGCTGAATTGCTGTTGGCGTATCTAATGGTAAAAAACTTCGAGGGTATTACAGGCGTAAGTGGCAGCGCTTATGCTGCAAAGAATTTAAGTCCAACAATCAGCCTTAAACATGGAGCAGATTGGGAATCGAAAAAGGAAAATGGACCCGGATTATATTGGAAATTTAAACTTGGTGTTTTTGGTCAGTATTACAGTGGAGTTGTCCGTGACCTTAACTTGATCAACCATCCCAATGCCCAAGTCGATCTCAATATTTATACGCTGACAGAAAAAGGGAAAGAACTGGCGAAATCCTTTGAGGAAAACATTCCAAAAGAAGAACGTGATCTTTTCTGGAGTTCGGTGTATAATGGCAAGATTAAAGAATCAGATTTGGCAAAACTTAAATCGTTTGCCTTGCATGTAATACCGAAAGGCAGCAGCGAACGCAGCATATACGAAAAGGCGTTACTTGCCGCTGACAATAAAAAAGCTGAACCTTCATTTAATAGAAGGGAAACCATCAAATTGATTTTGTCTCATTTAAATGAGCACAATGAAAGTGTTGAAAATTTGGTGAGCTCTTTTTTACGTGCTAATTATCGTTCGCATCAAAAAGAAGTTGTTTTAAAAAAGGATACCGCTACTGCCTGGTACCTGTTTGAAATCAATGAGCTCATACATGTGGCGTTTGAGCATTTTCACGCTTGTTTCCTTTACTTTATTGAAACCTATCCAACCTTATTGGATCAGAAAATTGATGATCTTGTAAATGAAACAATGAAGGCTTTTGAATTGGAAGGTTCTCTTGTAGGAATAAACTCCATCAAACAATTAGCTGAGCAGATTAAAAAGGAAGAGGAAGACATTTATTTCGCTTACGATGAGATGGAAAAATATTTCCGGTCTCGTGAATTTGGGACTTGCCTTATGCATGCAGTCAAAACAATCTTGCACGTACAAGTCAACTGCAATGCTCAACTAGAGCAATTGGAAGAATTTGCTTCGGCACCCGAAAACAATTTTAACCGAATTGGTTATGCCATAGAACTCATTGATGATTTGGTCATCTCGCAAAGAGAGTTAAGTGTTCAAGAATATGTGAAAGCCATGATCATAAAAGCGATCAATCTTCACACATTTTCATCCTACAGCAAAACACGGATTGGTCAAAGTTTGGTACACAATTACATGATTGAAGATTTTTCTGTGTGGCGATTGAGAGAAACTTTACCTAACCGCACAACTCCCCGTTTGCAAAATGTACTTCAATACATCATGGATATTGGCTGGATTAAAAGAGAAGGGAAAGTATACACTATTACAGAGGCAGGAACTAAGATAATTGGAGGCGTATGAAAAGCAGAATCCTCCTAAAAGAAATACCATCCGGTAAGTTTCATTCAGCCATATTTACCGCCTATTCTATCAACCTCTACTATTTAGAGCAGCAGGTCTTGCCATTACTAGGTTCTAAAGGAATCCATTATGTTTCTATTTTGGCCGATGGAGCTATGCTCTCAAACCAGTTGGAGCACTATGGATATTTAAGTCAGCAACGAAAAAGAAATTACGCTGTTCATGGCATACAAAGTAGCGGAGCTTTTCATCCCAAATTGATTTTTCTAGCAGGGCCAGATACAGTTTTACTACTCGTTGGCTCAGGTAATCTAACCACTTCCGGTCATGGCAAAAATCTCGAAGTATGGAATGCCATTTATGTAAATAGCCAAGATGATACCAAATATGGCTTTGTTATCCAGGCATGGAATTACATGAAACAGTTACATACTGATTTAGGTGATTCTGCCAACAGCAAACTAAAAAGTATTGAGGAGAATTGTTTTTTACTTGCTAAGGGTGATGAAGCGGAAGCTACCATTTTCAATTTGGATGCACAAAATCAGATTAGCTTTCTTACAAACCAATCAGAAAGCTCTCTTTTTAGTCAAGTCTCTGATATTGTTGGAAATGATAAAATAGAGCGGATTACCATTATGTGTCCGTTTCATGATTCAGAGGGCAAGTTTATTCAAGAACTGAACAACCGCTATAAACCGGAGCAAATTGATGTGTTGGTGCAGGCTGATTTTGGTGCCTTACCCCTTAAAATGAAAAATCAATCCAATGTCCGTTTTTTTGAATGGTCGGAGGTCATGCAGGAAAAGCAAAGACAAAGTTATTTTCATGCTAAGAACATAATATTTGAAGGTAAGGCTAAAAACTATCTCATTTCAGGTAGTGCTAATGCTTCAATAGCAGCCTTTGGCACTATGACTATTCCGGCTATTAATCAAGAGTCTTGTATTATCTATCAAAGTACTGAAAAAGATTATCTTGAGTTGCTAACGATAAAGTCAGTAGCTAAACCAGTTAAGCTATCTGATTACGAATCTGAAAATGAAACCAAACTTTCAGAATCATCTGAACTTCAACGTAAAGTATTTATCAAATCGGCAGAAAAGAATTTTGATCTTGTTAACCTTATTTTACAAGTAAAAAGTCCAATCAAGAATGCTAACATTCAGCTGTTTGACCCTAAGGGTGCAATGCAATTTGAAGAAATGATTGCATTGGAACCTGGTGAGCATTTTCAACAAATATCGATACCGAATGGCCTTGCATTGCTATTTGTCGAAATTTCAGTACAAGGAATAGCAACGTCAAACAAACAGTTTATAACAGATATCAATGCTTTTGAAAGCACTAACCCTTCTCCTCGGAACAGATCATTAAATCAGATTAGAAAACTGATCGAAAGCGGAAATTTTTCTACTCCTAAAATCATTGATTACCTCAATACCATCTATCGTCAGAAAGAAGTAAAAAAAGGAATATCAAAAGCCAGTGAACAAGAAGAACGAAATGACGAGTTACCGAAAGAGGAAGATGATGATTTGCTCTATTTGAGTTATGCAGAAATTCAGGAAAGAGCAAAACATATTGATAGCCAGGAAAAGATTCACCATTATGTAGAATACAAAGGAGTCCGCCTTTGGGAAAGCATATTCTCTTATCTGAAAGAAAGTCGTGAGAAAGAAGTTCAAGCGAAAATTGACGAGGAAGAAACAGAAGATATCAATCGTTCGAGTGGTCGTTCAGAAAAGAAGGACCCCAAACCAAAGCGAAGCATTTCCAAATCAAATTTTGAAAAACTGAAAGATAAGGTTATAAAATTCCTGGATAGCTATTATGACATACTTTATCAAAAAACGATTGACGACAAAAGTAATCAGCCGTCATTGATTGATCTGTCCATGTATTTGATTATGGTGGAAATTCTTCTGCATCTAATAGGACATAAAGAAACAGTTGAAGAGGAAAATAAGCAAAAGCATTTAATACAAGTCCCACTTTCTAAAAAAGAATATTCATGGAGTGATTATTTGCTCCAATATATTGGCATGTTTACCATGTGGTGCAACCGAAAAAACGGATTCAAAGACATAGATAGCTCTGATTATAGGTTAAAATTAGAACACTATAAATCAATGGCTTTTAAAACAAATCTGAGTGCATTAGTGATTTACAATACCGTTAATAAAACGTATGACTCAGAACTTCAAAAACAGTGGTTATTTCTAAGTCTGTTGAACTCAAATAATGTATTTAATAGTTCCAATACGCTTTTTACAGATGCTGAAGACTTTTTAGCATTTATTCCTCAGCTTGTACTAGATGATTTGGGTGAAGCAATAATTGAAGAAGAAATACTCAAACAACTTGCACAACTGTATTCTATTAAAATTAAGGATAGCAATCATGCTCAGGGTGATTATTACTATCTTCCTGAAATTGGGTACACCTATTTGGATAAGGTAATTCAGAACACGAATAATACTTTCTATAAATTATTTACACCTGGGTTTGAATGGGATGCAGAAGTCAGCAATTACTGGAATGGACATGTTTATTCTATTAAAGAAAAAAGATGGTTGAAATCAAGAAAGGATTAGGCAGACGCACACTTGTAAGCACATTTGCAGGTCGCACAACCCCTCCGCACGACCAAAACCTGCAAAAGAGCTTCCAAGTCCCTGCCCAAGAAAAGAGAAATTTAAAAAAATGCCCCACCGCACGACAAAAGACAATGAAAAACGGAGCAACAAATAAACCGACAAACCACGGTAGACAAAGAAGCACAGGTGGTAACAGCGTGTATGTGGCAATAGCGGGTGAAGTGGTAAGTCGAAGGTCTGTGCTTCTAAAATACTTTGTGCTAAACGGACAGGAAAGTGCTTCTAATCCGCTACTGCACATACACGCAAACCGTTAGGGGTCAGGCAAAAAAAAACAGATTGACAGTTTAATTGGAATATGACAGAAGTAGGAAATTTAGCAATACAACAAATGATAAATGCAATAAATTTCAGCAATGAACTAATTGATGAGATTAAAAATCATTTGCAAGAATTATTGCTTTTTTTAAATGACTTCAATGAAATTTATAAAAAAGAGGAAGAAAAATTACCATACCATATCAATCTTATTGACGAACTACATGCTAGTGAAAATGCTCATAGTCGAATTCTTGTGAAATTATTGCAACAACAAGAACCAATAAACAAAAGATTTGAAATTTTAGACAGCTTCCTAAAGTATATTGTTCAAAAATACAGTACATATGAAGATTTTGGAAAAATTAAAATCTATAAACCTGAGATAACACAAGAAAAGAGGCGAATTGATTTATGGATAAGAGATAACAATTATGCTATAGTTTTTGAAAACAAGGTTGGATGGGCAGGTGACCAGATGTCTCAACTAGAAAGATATATTGATGTTACGAAAGAATATAATTTCAAAGAAGAACAAATTTTTGTTTTGTATTTACCACCAACTTATGAGAAAGAGCCTGACGAACAAACTTGGGGAAAGTATTACGGACAAGAAATTTATAATAAAAGATACTTGAATTTATCCTTTAAAGACGACATTCTACCTTGGTTAAAAAACAACGTTCTACCTAGTATTAGAAAATCAGATTATTTTCTTTCCTCGTCAATAGAGCAGTATATTGACCATTTGGAGGGAATGTTTAGTCTAAGAGAAATTAACAAAAACATGAATATGGAATTACAGAATTTTATCAAAGCGAAGTTAGGAATAAATGATGTCGAGCCAGAAATTGCTCTCAAAATTGTGTCTGACAAACGGGAAGAAATGGAAAACGCAATAACTCAATTAGAGTTTATACAGGAAGAAATACAAACAGAATTAAACGATAAATATTTCTCTAAATGCCATGAAGAATTATTAAATTTAAATCTGACTGCTTTTCGTAAAATTGATAGTTATCCCAATTATTACCCAAGGTCAGTTGGAGTACAGTTGAATAATAAGTTGACAGTTTGGTTAGGTAAAGAAGAAGGTATAGACGCTGCATTATTCTGTCAAGTGAATTTTAATGAAAACAATAAAAAACTACCACAAAAAGTAAAACAGAAATTTGACGAAGTGTTCAGAGATGAAAACAGAGATGAAGATAAAAATGGCTTTCAGATTTGGGCTTACATTGAAAAACATGACAACGCCCTTATTTATTTAAAAGAATTTTGTGAGAAAATGAGCGAAATATGAAAATGAATGCCCGAACCCCTAACATGCCCTAAGCGCAACCCTATCGGGTTTGCCGCTTAGCGCTATCCGTTGTGCGGCATGTGGGAAAAGCCAACTGCAAAAATGATACGACTATGAAAAATATTAAAATCGGAATCCTTTTAGGCGTAATTGCAGGAATTATAGATGTAATTCCAATGATTATGCAAAAATTGACTTGGGATGCAAATATTTCGGCATTTACAATGTGGATTATAGTTGGGTTTTTAATATCCACGATAGATTTAAAAATTAATTCGATAATTAAAGGGATACTTGTAGCATTTTTAGTTTTATTGCCCTCTGCCATATTAATTGGTTGGAGCGAGCCATTTACCTTATTACCGATTGCAATAATGACAACAATTCTTGGTGGACTATTGGGATTTTCAATTCATAAGTTTACAAAATAGATATCCACTTATGTCCAATGGATTAAAAAAATATAATACGATTGGTTGTTGCGGTATAGACTGTGGATTATGTCCAAGATTTATTTCCCAGAGTGATTCGGCATGCCCTGGTTGTGGCGCACCTGACTTTTATGAAAAACATCCTTCATGTGGATTTCTGACTTGTTGTGCAAAGAATCATGGATTAGAGATTTGCTCAGAATGTAATGATTTCCCATGCAAACGATTTGATTCGGAGAGAGAAGGATATGATTCTTTTGTAACGCATAAGAAAGTGTTTGAAAATCAAGAAAAGATTAAATCACATGGGTTAGATAAATTTCTAATTGAGCAAACCCAACGGATTGAAATTTTGAATTACATGATTGATAATTATGATAATGGTCGCTCAAAAAGCTTTTTTTGTCAGACTTGTACATTATTGCCACTTGACAGTTTATTAGAAATACGTCAAGATTGCGATTCAATAGATGATTCATTAGACATAAAGGAAAGAAACCAAGCAATAAAAGGCTTGATTCAAAAAAATACGGATAAATTAAATATTGACTTTAAAATTGAGAAAGAAATAATGCACGACCGCACAACAATATGTATAAGTAATGGCGGGGATTGTAGTAAAATCGAGGCTTGTAGCTCGCATCAAATTCATCACGGTTTGATAATGATGAGCTCCGAAATCCGCCACTACTCATACATTTAACGTTATCATGCATTAATTGATCAACAGAAAAGAAATGCATTTATATGAAAGAGTCTGCTATTCAAATTTACAGATTAGATAATGGAGCGACAGAGATTGAGGTAAA
>Ga0209203_1001252_pt1 | contig 18939 bp, 20 predicted proteins | sample AD_UKC109_MetaG_FD_184423 | JGI IMG/M metagenome (GOLD analysis project Ga0209203, IMG submission 184423) | Active sludge microbial communities of municipal wastewater-treating anaerobic digesters from Hong Kong - AD_UKC109_MetaG (SPAdes)... | ecosystem: Engineered > Bioreactor > Anaerobic >... | reverse complement strand
CGCTGGTTGGAATACTGTCCAAGGGGGCGAAGGAAACATCTCCCAAGACCGTTGCCGTACAACATGCAGCGCCGGTTCCAGCACCATCAGCGGCAATCGATTATAATGCCCAAGGCATGGAAAAAGCCAAGGCCGGGAACATGGAAGAAGCGGCCAGGTTGTTTGAAAAGGCCGTACAGGCCGGTCCGGATAATTCCAATGCCTGGAATAACCTGGGATTGGCCCTGCGCAAGATGGGCAGGAACGAGGAGGCCATCAAGGCCTACCAACGCGCCATTGCCATACATCCCGACTTCGCCCTGGTGTACAAGAATCTCGGCATCCTGTTCGAGCAGATGGGCAGGAAGAAAGAGGCTGCTGGCGCCTATATGAAATACGCTGAGCTGAATCAATCCGCTGCGGATGCGCGCATTGCCAGAGAAAAAGCCGCCACGCTGATGGGCGCAGCACAGGGAAAGGAGAAAAGACCATGAGACACATTTTTTCCACGCGTAACCTGATTCTGCTGCTTTGTTTCCTCCTGGCCTCCGGTTGTGCCGCAACGGAAACGACCACCAAACCCGATACGGCTATCCCGGCTTCGACCGCCAATGGTGGCGCCAAGACAGAGATAACGACCAAGCCAGCCGCGCCCCCGGCGCCGAAACCGGTGATTCTTTATGTTGTCGCTCATCGGGTCAACCTGAGGGAGTGCCCGTCTCTAAAGTGCAAGGTTGCCGCAGTGCTGAAACTGGGCGATGAAGTCATCAAGCTGGGCCAGAGAAAGGATTGGATCAATGTACGGGTAAAGGCCACTGACCGTGAAGGTTGGGTGGCCTCGACCCTGGTCGGAAAAACGGCCAACAAGAAGAAACCTGCTTCCAGGATCAAGGAACAATCGCCTCCACAAGGAAAAGATAAGCAGGGGTCATCCGAGTTGCAGGAAGAGTTCGCCCCCTGACCCCCCAGGATTAAACTTACAATGTAAAAAAACCGATTCTACGAATATACACCCTTGAAATATGAAACCATTGAAAGGGGATGGGGCTATGAAAGAAGAAAGCAGATCAGTTGACCGGTTGCTGGACGTGCTCGCCGAAGCCAAGGACCTGGTAACCGACTTTGCGGACGAGGCATTCAAGAGCAAGGCGGCTGAAGAGGCGCTGCGGGAAAGCGAAGAGCGGTACCGGATCCATTTTTCCCTGACCAACGACGTCATGTTCTCCTTTGACCGGCAGCTCACGATCAGAAGCGTTTCTCCCAACGTCGAGCGGGTGCTCGGGTACACACCCGAGGAACTGACCGGCAGGACCATTGCAGAATCCAACCTGCTCCATGCCGACGATATGCAGGAAGCACTGGACAATGCCCAGCACGTCCTTGCCGGAGGTGTATCCCTGTCCTCCATCTTCCAGTTCGTGACCAAGAACGGCGACATCCTGATGGGCGAGGTGAGCGGCATCCCGCTCAGCCGCGACGGCAAGGTCGTGGAGGTGATCAATGTGGCCCGGGACATCACCAAGCGGGTCAACACGGAAAACGCGCTCCGCGAGAGCTCGGAGCGCTACCTGCACATCCTCGATTCCCTGCCCGGCGCGGTATGCATCATCAAGGACGAAGACACCAGGTTCATGTTCGCCAACCGGGCCTTCTGCGCCCTGAGCGGCCACGAGATCCGCGACATCATCGGCAAGACCCCGGTCGAGCTGAAGCTCCCGGTGGGGCTCGACGATTTCTTTTCCAGCCACAAACCCGATGCGGGTTCTTCCCAGAACAACCTCAGGAAGCAGCGGCTGAAGAAGAAGGACGGCACCGTGGCCGATGTATTTGTCTCGTCAGGCCCCATGAAGTACGGAGACGAAGACTGCCTCATCATGGTCATGATGGATGTCACCAACTACAAGCGAAGCCTGTAGCTGATGACCCGCACGGCTGAGTCCCGTTCAGTCACTCATTCGTGTCAGGCTTTGAAACGACCACCTTGCCGTCCTTCACCGGCAGTGTGGCGCCCGGCCTGAAGGACGTCTGCACGACCCCTTCCTTGCCATCGAGCAGATAGGTCACCTTGTAGCCGACCACCTTCTGCGATTCGTCGTACTCCGTGTGGCAGACGCGTTTCGTCGTGGTGACCGTGTCGCTTTCCTGCATGCCCTTCTGAACCTGGTTCCCTATCACTGCACCGCCGATAGCCCCGGCGGCTGCGGCAATCTTCTTGCCCTTTTTGCCGTGGGCGAGATTATAGCCCAGCACACCGCCGGCAGCTCCGCCGGCCACGGTGCCGGTGATGCGATTGGGGTCCTGCACCGGTGCCTGCTCCTGCACCTGCACGTCCTCACACACCTCGCGCGGGGTCCTGACGGTCTTCGTGACCTCCTTCACGGCTATGACATCGGCATGATCCGCAGGGGCACTCTGTGCCTCGGCGACCGGCGCGGAGACATCCGGTGCAGGGGCATTCTGGTCGGAAACCGTGCTCTGTACGATAAGGGGAGCGCTCAGGGAAGTATACTGACCTTTCGGTCCGCTGCTCACGGTGACGCTCTCACCGGTCATCCCGTTTGCTCCCTGTGGCGTCAGGACATACTGCGACATCGGGTACAGCTTGGCGAACGTGAAGGACCCGTCCGCTCCTGATATTGCCTCGAACTGCTCGAAGCCCTTGACCGGCTGGACCTGTTTCGCGATCACCTTTATCCCTGCCAGGGCCTGTCCATTGCTGTCCGTCACGCTGCCTACGAGCCCCGTATCCTTACTGCAGGAGCAAAGGCAGAACATTATTCCCAGCGCACTCAGTGCAACAACCCATTTCTTCGCCTTCATGCTTGAGATCTCCCCTCCATGGCTTTTTCGTTCTTCATAATAACCGCAATCGAACACAGATCAAGCGGTTTTTCCCTTCATTCCAGGACCACGAATCTGGGCATATGATCATCGTATCCTATTGTCATACAAAAAATATCTGTATATATGTACACGAAACAGCATTGGCACCGGGAGGGGGTTTCATCATGAGAGATGTTGTTGTCATCGGCGCAGGGCTCCATCGCTACGGCATGTTTCCCGAAAAAACCACCATTGATATGGGCGCGGAGGCGATCTCCCTTGCGCTCAAGGATGCCGGCATGGCCTGGAAGGACATCGAGGCCGCCTACTGCGGCACGGTGCAGCCCGGTGTATCAGGCGGGCATGCCATCTGCAACACCATGGGATACACGGGCCTGGGCATCACCATTGTGGAGAACGCCTCCGCGAGCGGATCGTCCGCATTCAGGGAGGCATACCTGTCCGTGGCCTCCGGTGAAAACGATGTCGTGCTCGCCTTCGGCGTGGACAGGCTCGGCTCGCAGCTCCTGGCGCCGCCGCCCGTATCCGTTCAGCCGCAGCCGGTGAATACGGCGTTGCCCGAACCCCAACAGCCGCAGCCGGAGCCGGAAAACGAACGGGTGGATGCAAAGTTCAGGAAGATGCTGCCGGTCCAGTACTTTGCCGAACTGGCCAGGCACTACATGAAGGAATACGGCGTCACGAGGGAACAGCTGGGCCAGGTCTCGGTCAAGAGCCACTATAACGCTTTCCTGAACCCCTATGCGCACTTCCAGAAGCCGTGCACGCTGGAGCAGGCCAACAATGCCCGCATGGTGGTGGATCCCCTGACCGTGCTGCACTGTTGCCCCATGGATGACGGGGCCGCAGCGGTCATCGTGTGTGCAAAGGAGACGGCAGGGAGATATACCGACAAGCCGTGCCCGACCATCGTGGCGTCCGTGAACAGGAGCACGCCGGAAGACGGCGACTTCTTCGTCACCCTGACCAGGCTGACATCCCGGGAAGCCTACAGGAAGGCCGGCATCGGCCCCGAGGACCTGGATCTCATCGAGCTGCACGACGCCTTCACCATCGAGGAGATCATGTACCTGGAGGCGCTCGGCCTGTGCGAGACAGGGCAGGGGGGCAAGCTCGTCGAGGACGGCGTGACGGCCATCACCGGCAAGCACCCCGTCAACACGAGCGGCGGCCTGATCTCCATGGGGCACCCCGTAGGACCCACGGGCATCGGCCAGGTGGCCGAGGTTCTCTGGCAGATGAGGGGAGAGTGCGGCAAACGGCAGATCACAAAGCCCGTCCATCATGCCCTTACCCAGATGGTCGGCGCGGGCGGCGTGTGCGTCATTCATGTGTTCAAGAGGTGAGAAGGGGACGGATGAAATCCGGGGACACCACACTCATTCATACCGGAACATAGGTATGGTGTCCCCGGATTTCAGGATTGCTTTTCTAGCTGAAGAGGTTACTTTGCCTTCTTCTTCGTCGTCTTTGCCGCTGCCTTGGGCTTTGCTGCCGCCTTTGGCTTCGCAGCCTTTGCCGGTGCCGCCTTCTTCTTTGTAGCCGTTGCCGCCGCTGCCTTGGGCTTTGCAGCCTTTGCCACAGCCTTCGGTTTTGCAGCCTTTGCCGCTGCCGCCTTGGGCTTTGCGGCCGCCTTCGGTTTCGCGGCCTTTGCCGCAGCCGCCTTGGGCTTTGCAGCCTTTGCCGGCGCAGCCTTCTTCTTTGTGGCTGCCTTCGGTTTCGCGGCCTTTGCCGCCACCTTCTTGGTTACCGCCTTCTTCGCTACTGTCGTTTTTGCCATAACTTCCTCCTCCCTTGGTTACTCTTTATCTTCTGAGTCTTGATGCTCGTCCAAGACAATGTCGTCCACATCCAGAACAAATTCGGCATCGAGTTCATCGACAACCTCATGCAGGTCTTCATTCTCACCCGGGGCAACAGTGAGTGGCTCCGTTTTTGCCGCGTAAGCCGAACGGTGTTTCCCCCTGCGCTTGCGGGCCGCTTTTATCACTCCATCCTGCTGATTGGCTCCGCATGACGGGCACAGGGGTTGTGGTCTGCCCAGGTCATAAAATTTGATGCCGCATCTATAGCACTTGTACCGTTTCCCCAGTTCTACAGGAGAAACCATGACATTTTTAGTCTGAACCTTATTAAACACGGCAATCTTTTTTCCCTCGGGCGGCTGATGCGTCTCGAGAGAAATGAGCTTTGTCTCCAATATCTTTTCTCCGGCTACCAGGGCTTCCTGTTTCTTGCCAGGCTGCGCCGCTTTTTCGGTTGGCTTGGCCTTGACGGGCTGCTTCGTCGCTGCAGCAGGGGGCGCAGGATTCTTGGCCGGTTTGGCCGTGACTTTCGGTGCTTCTATTTTCTTGACGGGCAGCGCCGTCTTCCCGGCCGGCTTGGTCTTTATAGGCTGCTTCTTCGCTGCAGCAGGGGGCGCAGGTTTCTTGACCGGTTTGGCCGTGGCTTTGGGAGCCTCTTTTTTCTTGACGGGCAGCGCCGTCTTTCCGGCCGGCTTGGCCTTTATGGGCTGCTTCTTCGCTGCAGCAAGGGACGCAGGTTTCTTGGCCTGTTTGGCCGTGACTTTGGGAGCCTCTTTTTTCTTGACGGGCAGCGCCGTCTTTCCGGCCGGCTTGGCCTTTATGGGCTGCTTCTTCGCTGCAGCAGGGGGCGCAGGCTTCTTGACCGGTTTGGCCGTGACTTTGGGAGCCTCTTTTTTCTTGACGGGCTGTGCCGTCTTTCCGGCCGGCTTGGCCTTGGCGGGTTGCTTCTTCGCTGCAGCAGGGAGTACAGGTTTCTTTGATGACTTCTCTTTGGTTTTCAATGCTTCTTTTTTCCCGGGCTGCGTCTTTCCCTTTCCAACAACCTTGGTAACTACAGGTTTCTTCGCAGCGGCCGATGAGGCACCGGTCTTACGGGATCCCTTCTTAACTGCTGGCATTGCCTTCTTTTTTTCAGGATGACTGTTATTGCGTTTATTCAACGATCGCATCCATTCCATCCTTCCTGACTTATTATATCGTTTTAACGATCCAATTTCATTAAAATAAAATATATCAGGAAAAATTTTTGTCCCCCGTCAGGGGAAAGGGGGAAAAAGGCGGATTCTTCTTGGAGGAATATGGGGTCGGAGACCGTCATCTCCGACCCCATATCATGAAAATCCTATTTCGCATACAGCCTGTTGATCTCATCCATATACTTTTCGAACACGACGCGTCTCTTGAGTTTCATGGTCTGGGTCAGCATGCCGTTGTCCACGGTGAACGGCTGGTCGATGAACAGGAACTTCCTCGGTATCTCGTAGCTCCCGTACTTGGACCTCAGTTCGTTGACGATGGCATCTTCCAGGAATTTCCTTGTCTCCTCCCGCTTCATCAGCTCCGCATGATCCTTGGGCAGCTGGTTCTTCTCGGCCCACCTGGTAAGGGCCGCGAAGTCCGGGATCACCAGGCAGATGTTGTACTCGCGGCCTTCGCCGTAGATCATGGCGTTTTCTATGTAGTGGTTCAGCTTGATGTCCTCCTCGATGGCCGCGGGGAACACGTACTTGCCGTTTTCGAGCTTGAACTGCTCCTTGATCCTACCGGTTATGTACAGGAAGCCGTCCTCGTCGATGCGGCCGCGGTCCCCTGTCCGGAACCCCCCGTCGGCGGTCATGACCTCCTTGGTGGCATCGGGCTTGTTGTGGTAGCCCTTCATGACATTGGGCCCGTAGACGATGATCTCGCCGTCGGTGGCCTCGGACCCGGTCACGGATTTGTCGATGACGATACTGCACATGCCCATGAGAGGGCCGACGCTGCCTATACGGTATTTGGAGGGGCGGTTCATGGTGACGCCGGGCGAGGTCTCGGTCAGTCCGTACGCGTCGTAGAGCGGTATGCCCATGTCCCAGAAGAAGTGGGATATCTCCGGGTTCATCATGGCGCTTCCCGTCATGACGCCTTTCAGCCTGCCGCCGAGCCGTTCCCTGATCTTCTTGAACACGACCGTATCGGCGATTAAGAACTTCAGGTTCGTCACGAGGCTCGAGGAGCCCTGCGCGGCGAGCTCCCGCTTCTTCTTGCCGCTCTCGACGCCCATGACGAACAGCTTTCTGGCAAGGCCGCCTTCTTCGTTCATCTTGGTCCACAACCCGTCGTAGACCTTGTTGAAGACCCTGGGCACGGCAACCATGAATGTTGGCTTCACCAGAGACAGGTCTTCGGGGATGGTGGAGGCGCTTTGCGCAAGCCCGATCGCCCCGCCCAGGATGCAGGCGACCACGAGTTCTCCGAGCCCGAAGACGTGGGCCCAGGGAAGGATGGACAGCAGCGAGTCGTTTTCGTTCACGTCGGGAAAGTTCTGGGTCACGGCATGGGCGTTGCTTGTGATGTTGGCCTGCGTGAGGAGCACGCCCTTCGGATCGCCGGTCGTGCCCGAGGTGTAGATCAGGATGCAGACGGACGATGGATCCGGATAGACGGCCTTCACCTTCCCGGCAGCGCCTTTTCTCTCCAGGTCGGCCAGCGTATCCGGACCGTCGCCTTCCATGATGATGACCTTCTGAAGCGTGGACAGGGAAGATATAGATTCCCTTATCCTGTCGTATATCGCTTTTTTGGTGATGAACAGCACCTTTATCCCGGCGTCCTTGATGATGTATTTCCAGACCTGCTCCAGCTCCGCCTCGTACATGGGGACGAAACGGGCATCCAGGCCGCTCGTGGCGAAGAAGCACACCGCCCAGTTCTCTGAGTTGTTCGAGATGATGCCCACGGCATCGTCCTTCTGAACACCCAGCTGGCTCAGGCCGCTCCTCACGTTGTCCACGCGCGAGCCGAGCTCGGCAAAGGTCGTCCAGTCGTATCGCTTCAGCGCTTTGTTCTTTGTTCCGAGAAAAGGTCTCTGCGGGAATCTCTTTACCGACCGATCAACGATTTCCGGAACATTGTCCGGCTTGACGAGCTGATACATGGGCTTCTCCTCTCAGGTGCATGTACTTTTCTCATACCAGCGTATCATAGGTGCCGGCCTTTATGCACCAGGGAAAAACAGGGGCTGGTTGTTTCTCACGCCGACATCATTTGAGCGCGATCCATGTTGCCTTCGCCCTGGCGCACAGCCCGTCGGATTCGGAAAACACCGCAGTTCCTGTCTGATGTTTTCTGCCCTCCCGGGCGATGTTCCAGCCGATGGCGATACAGCAGGCATCCGCTTTTATGTCCTTCATGATTTCTACGGCGAGCTTTCCCAGGACAATGACCCTGGGCTGATCCAGCATGGCGGCAAAGGCCCCGGGGCAGTCCAGCGCCGCCCAGACGAATTCGCGTCTTACCAGGCCTTTGCCGTCGCCCAGTGCGGCATACGGCGACCATGGGGCTGCGACCATCTTTCCGCCCGGCACCGGGCCGGGGAAGATCCTCAACCCGTCCCCTTCGTCACGCTCGGGGCCGCAGACGAAGCAGCGGGGGAAGGGGTGTGTCTTGAACCCCAGGTAGTCCTTCGATGCCGTATGTGCCTCGGCACAGGTGGGAGGGGCAGGGACATCCAGATCGAGGGCCACCCTATGGGCTTCGGCCACGAGCGTATCGCCGTCCATGAGGGTGACATGGTCGCTGTCCGTGAGGGTGACCTCCAGAGAGCGGTCGAGGGGAGGGGGTATCCGCAGCGTGACCTCTGAAGGTCCCTGGATGTAGCTCCCGAGCAGGCCGCACACATAGCCGCCCTGTCCTGATGTCGAAGGTCCGCAGTACGTGCTTTCAATGATCATGGTGTCTGCCAGTATAGAAGGGTTCAAAGACGATTGCCAGAGCCATCTCTTAAGAGCCCCGGCCTCAGCTCACAGGTCACGCCTCGCCAAGGGTCATCCTTGCACGGATCGGTAATGAATATCAGGGGCAGGCCGGCCTTTGCGGTCACGGTATGGCACAAGGGACAGATCGTTAGCAGGGCTTCGGCACGGTTGTCCATCGCATCCTTATATATAATACATGCCGGCCGGGGAGATACGGCATGATCGCACAGGCAGGGATCTCGCCGCCTGAGTTCAGGAGATACGGCATCGAATGCCGCATGGTATGCTGGAGAACAGGCATGCGGCCGGACGGAAAACGGACGGGGCCAGTCCCGATCATGCGCAGCACATGGCCCCGTCTCGAACCGGCCTGTCGGCCTATACCGAATAATCAACCGGGGTGTACATGCCGCTGCCCCCGAGATTCATGAAGAGATCCTGCATGGTGTTCGCCCGGCCGTTGCCGAAGGCGGAAGCATATGCCGACAGGGCCTGCTGGGCAAGGCTCCTGGTGTCCTCGACGCTGGTGTCGTCGAGATATGCCTGCAGCTCCGTGCTGCTCAGCACTCCGTCGCCGTTGGTGTCGTACTTGGAGAGGATGCTGTCGGCGCTGGTCGTGGAGTCGTCCTCCTCGGAAGAAGATGCCTCAGGGGGAGGAGGGGGCGGGGCCATACCGGCGGTGGCCGGTGACGGAACACCGCTGGCCTCAAGGAACGAATCCAGTTCGGCGGAGCTCAGCTCCCCGTCGCCGTCGGTGTCATAAGTGGAGAGGGCGTCGGTGGTGTCGATGGTGTTGCCGGTCTCTTCGGACATGTTCAATGCCCATTCATCCAGCTCGGTCTGAGACACCCCGCCGCTGGAGTCGGCATCGAGGGCGGTGAACAGGTCGCCGCCGCCCTGCATGCGCATCATGCCCATGCCCTGCTGCATGGTGGATTCCATGTAGGACTGCATTTCCTCGCTGTTCAGCTCGCCGTCGCCGTCTGCATCATAGGTGGATATGACGTTTTCAGTATCGATGGTCTGGCCCGTCTTGTCCGCCATGGCCTGGAGCTCGGACTGCGAGATCCCGCCGCTTGCATCGGTGTCCACCTTGTTGAACATCTCTGCAGGGTCGGGCCTCGTTCTGGCCGGCTGGTTCTGCAGATAGTACATGGAACTGTTGTAACTGCCTATCCCGTTGACCATTGTCTTCCTCCTTTGTCTTTTTTTCAGAACATTCGCGAAGTCTGTTCAGAAAAGACAATGGCCAGAACCGTGCCAGGCCGTGGGCCCCCGGACAGGTTCACGGAACTGTTAAGTTACCCCTTCCATGCCTCAGTCAGCACGCGATCTCCGGTCGTCAAGGACCTCACTGGCTCGCTTGAGCAGGATGGACTTCCAGTTCTTGATCTGGTTGGGGTGCACCTGGTTCTCATCAGCGAGTTCGCTCAGGGTCTTTTCGCCCCTGATGTATTCGGCCACCAGTGAGGCCTTGAACTCACCGGTATATCTCTTGCGTTTCTTCATGGGATCTCGGTCCTCTCCTCTCTCGCAACGTAACGTAATTCCCGGAGATCATCCCTCCATTATCATGGGATAGTGAAGGGACGACACCGGGCAGCGGGGGAAACGATTGCCACTCTCATGGGAAAGAATTACCCCCCCCAGGCGAACCATGCACGGTCCTTACTCTCCCTGGGGACGGGGTGGCTTGCGGTTCATCCTCTTCTGGATGTCCTCCCCCTGCTTCTTCGATACGAGCCCGCCGGACACGGCCTGGTTGACGAGCTTCAACTCCTGTTTGGACATCGCCGCTGTGAAGTCCTCGAACGGGACCCCGTAGGCATCCAGTATCGCCGCCGGGGGGCTGCTGATGAGCAGCATCTTCACCGTCTCCTGGGGCAGTCCGGTGAGCTCGGCCACGACATTGGTGGTCATGCAGTCAATGAGGAGCTTCAGCGCGGGTGCCTCAGGCGGGGCCGGATGCACCCTGGAAGGGTGCAGGCCTGAACTCTGTTCGGGAACCGGTCCGGTCTGATGCTCCCCTCCGGAGGCCATGCCTGACAGGGGCATGAGCATGAGCATGATGGCAACCAGTATCAGTGATCTTTTCATAGGGTGTCCTCCTGACTTTTTCTAAGAACTGATGCCATACAAATGTGGAGAACTTGTGAAGAAACAATGAGTTTGTTGTGAGGATGGCAGGACGGGACGGAAGGTTGAATCGTTCAGGCCGGCAGGAGAGGGAGACAGCGGCTCAAGGCAGTTCCAGGTGGTGGCGATGCGTCTGGGTGTGCGGCAGAATGCTCCTATGGTAGGATGCCTGGCCGATGTCATATCGCTGTCCACCGAGGACCATTCACGGTGACGAGCCGTCGACCGTGACGGCAATGAATTTCACCGGCTCACGCACTATCAGGATAGAACCTGGCGAAAACAGTCTTTGCAATGCCATAGTTACCCTCCGGTATAAATAAAAGTTGGCTGCATTTTCAAAATGATTGACAAGGATGGCAAAAGGTAATAGAATACGATTCAGAAAATAAAAAAAATAAAATTAAATTTGGCTCGCAGGTGGTGCGTTGGTGCTCCAACGATATGGCAGATGAAGACGCTATTCCACTAAGGAGAATAAGATGAACATACAGAAAGTAGCAGTAATAGGCGCAGGATTGATGGGTTGCGGCATCGCTCAGGTTTGTGCAAGGGCAGGTTACGAAGTCAGCATGCGCGATGTCGAGCAGCGGTTTGTCGACAAAGGGATGAGCGTTATTAAGAAGAATCTTGATCGGGAGATACAGAAAGGCAAGTTGAGTCAGGATGAAGCAAAGGCTGTTCTTGACAGGTTGACGCCCACTCTCGATCTGAAAGAGGCGGCTCAGGACGCTGATCTGGTTGTAGAAGTCGTCGTTGAGATCATGGATGTGAAGAAGAAGGTTTTCGTCGAGCTTGAGCAGATCGTGAAACCCGAATGCCTGTTCTTCAGCAATACATCCAGCCTGAGTGTAACCGAGATGGCCGCAACGACAAACAGGCCGGAAAAATTCATCGGTGCTCATTTCTTCAATCCTGTTCCTGTAATGAAACTCCTTGAACTCGTCGTAGGCCATCAGACGTCGGATGAGACGGTTGAGATTGCCAAAGAGTGGGGTAAGAAAATCGGGAAAGAGGTCATTGTTGTCAAGGATTCACCCGGATTTGCCGTCAACAGGATATGCTCTCCCATGCTCAACGAGGCTTTCTTTGCGCTCGGTGAAGGCATAGCCAGCGCAGAAGACATAGACAGAGGTATCGTTTACGGAATGAACCACCCCATCGGGCCGCTAGCCCTTGCGGACCTTGTCGGGCTTGAAACCGTTCTCCGTATTATGGAGGTCTACCAGGCGCAGATGGGCGACAAGTACAGGCCCGCTCCCCTCCTGAGAAAACTCGTTAATGCGGGTCATTTGGGACGCAAGACGGGCAAAGGCGTCTACGACTACACGAAAAAGTAACGGACACTGGGATTCAACATCAGGCACGTCTGCTGAGACAAGGAAAACATATGGACTGGAAAACAGATTATAAGAATAAATTGAGGACATTGGAAGAAGCCGCTCTCCTCGTGCAGTCCGGAGACTTCATCGCCACCGGTCTGGGCATCGGGTCTTGTTCGCCTGATATGTTCGAAGCGATACTGGCTCGCCACCATGAGCTGGAGGGCGTGAATATAAGCGATGCGGTTCAGGTGAGGCCCACTCGGCTCTATGATCCTGAGTTCATGAAGACCCTGGATGGGCGTATCAATTTCGCACCCTCGTTCGGAACAGCCCCGGTCCGCCGCATCTATGAAGCGAAGAGGGGGGATTTCCTCCCCAACAACAGCTCGGTCCTGGGCAACATTTACGGGAACATGGCGGATGTCTTCATTCACATGGTGACGCCTCCGAACAAACACGGGTACGTCAATCTCGGGCTGTCGAACTTCTACAGCATGCAGGCCATCCGGGAAGGAAGGGCTTCCGGCAGGCAGCGTGTGACCATAGGCGAAGTGAATGAGAAGATGCCCGTTATCCTCGGAGAGAACTGGATGCATGTCTCGGAATTCGATGCTTTTGTTGAAAATTCGACTCCAATGCCCCAGCTGAACAGGAGCAACGACCGCGGTGACGTCGATGACAAAATCGCAGGATATGTGCTCGAACTCATCAAGGATGGCGATACGTTCCAGATGGGAATCGGCAGCATCCCCGAAAAGGTGGCGAAAGGCCTTGATGGGCGGCATAATCTGGGGATTCATACCGAGATGATCCCCATGGGGTTGCCTGATCTCGTGGAAAAGGGCGTCGTGACGAATGCACTGAAACCAAAGCACAAGGGTGTCACCGTGGCCACCTTCTCGCTGGGTGATGACGAGCTGTACGAATATGCACGCGAAAATCCCTCATGCGAATTCTATCCCGCGAGCTACACCAACTGTCCCATGGTCATTGCCCAGTATCCCAATTTTCTCGCCATGAACATGGCCCTCATGGTGGACCTTTCGGGGCAGATAAACTCGGAAGGGCTGGGACACCGGCAGATAAGCGGAAGCGGAGGGCAGCTTGACTTCCAGATAGGGGCCATGTACTCTGACGGAGGAAGGGCCCTCACACTGTTGACCTCGGCCCGGAAGATGAAGGATGGAAGTCTCGAATCGTCCATTATACCCGAACTTCCCGTTGGTACCCCGGTGAGTGTTCCAAGGACCTATGCTGATTACATCATTACGGAATACGGGATTGCCCATTTGAAAAACAAGACCGTCCGGCAGCGCGCCGAAGCCCTCATATCCATCGCGCATCCGGATCTGCGGGGCATGTTGAGGGAAAGCATGAGAAAGAATTTCTACCCCAGATAACGGATAACGGGCGCTGAATAACATGGTCTATCCGGTATTCATCTCAATATCTCCAGGTAGGGGGACACCTTGCTTTTGTGTTCCCCGGGACAGTCGGTTCAGTCTTCTCGCAATGGCGTAAAGGAGATCCATTTTCTAATTCTTGGAATATTGTTGAAGACTTAGAGAGTATATGGAAATCGAGAGAATATGATTCGAAAGAATACAAACGCAAATGATATTAAATATGCCGCAGGTAAGGCCTTGAACAACACTTCATGTTTTACACAGGCGTCAGAAGTACCAATACGACTTCAAAGGAGAGGGTTATGAAAAAAAAGGTTCTGATGATCGCGGTTCTGGCTCTGGTGGTGTTCATGAGCGGCTCATTTCCCTGCGAAGCTGCACAGAAAGTGTACAAGTGGAAGTTACAGGCATGGCGCAGCGCCGCTGAACCGGGGATGGCCTACTATGTAGAGATGTTCAATAAGACTCTTCCCGCCATGACGGATGGAAGGCTCCAGATCAAGATGTACTGGGGCGGTGAGCTGGTGGCGACTCCCGATCTTCTGGATTCAGTGAAGATGGGTGTTGTGGATATGGGACTCGCATCCGCTTACACATACCAGGGTGTCATTCCGTGTGCAGCCGTTGAATATGGGCTTCCCTTCGGGATCAGGACACCCAACGAGCTGTATAACTTCATGTATGGCAAGAAATTACCGAATATATTTGGCGGATGGCGCGCAATTGACGTGCTGAGGCCGGAATATCAGAAACAGGGCGTATATCTGCTCACCACCGGCGTAGACTGCTGGCCGGGAGCTTTCATGTTCAAATCTCCCATCAACAAGCTCAGCGATATCAAGGGCAAGAAGGTCAGGGCATCAGGTCTGATGATGGATTGGATCGAGAAATTCGGCGGGAACGGTGTATTCATCCCCGGAGAGGAAACATATACCTCGCTTCAGACAGGCGCCCTTGACGGAGTCAGCTGGGGGAGCGCCATCGCCATGTACAGCGTGAAGTTCCATGAAGTCGCCAAGAATTTCCTCTGGCCCCCCATCGACCCCATCAACTGCGCAAATGTCATTGTGAACGAGAAGTCCTGGAAATCACTGCCTCCTGACCTCCAGGTAGCCCTTGAGCAGGCGATGATCATCGCCGGGATGAACCACACCTATCACCAGAACTGGACGGGTGAACAGTGGGGTTTGACCCAGATGAAAAAGGCAGGGGTGAAGATCAATGAGCTGAAAGGCGAAGAGCTGGAAAAGGCCACAAAGGCTGCCCATGAATTGTGGGACAAAGAGGCGAAGAGAAGCCCTGCATCAGCCAAGCTCGTAAACATGACAAAAGATTACATGAGAGCAATGGGATATCTGGACTAGTATAACCATGGAAGGGACGTGCTTGCCGTGAACCGGCGGCGACGTCCCTTCCATGGATCGCATACATAGTCGAGATGAAGAGGATGTTTAGACGTGCAAGGGAGATAACATGCGTACAGTGATTCGGTTTATCTCGAAAGTCACCGATGTGAGCGGTCAGATCCTCATGTGGCTGCCCTGGGTTTTGACGGTGATCATCGTATGGGAAGTCGTCATGAGGAATTTCTTTAACAGACCGACGATTTGGGCGCACGAAGTAAGCGTGATGGTCTTTGCCGTGTTCACCATCACGAGTGGTGCCTATGCTTTGAAAGAAAAAGCCCATGTCAATATGGATCTTTTTTATAGCGGCATGACGGAAAGAGGGAAGGCGATCATGGACATCATCACCTTTCCTGCATTCTTCTTGTTTATCGCCATTCTCCTGTGGCTCGGATGGGACTTTGCAGTGCGCTCGGTAATGCTGCAAGAGAGGTCGATCAGCACCTGGAACCCGGTGATCTGGCCGGTCAAGATCATGATCCCCGTTGGTGCGCTTCTGATGCTCCTTCAGGGGATAGCAATGTTCTTGTCCAATATCCTGACTCTCATGGACAGGGAAAGGAAGGCGAGATAATGGAACCCGGGACGATTACCATCTTATTGACGATCAGCATGATCGCCGGCCTGGTGTCGGGGCTTCCCATCACATTCGTACTCGGAGCCATCGGCTGTATCTTTACCTTTTTCCTGTGGGGTCCCGGGGCGATGTCGGTCATACCCACCCTGATCTTCGGCAAGGCCATGATGTCCTTCGGCCTTCTCTCCGTTCCCCTCTTTGTCCTCATGGGTTTCGTTCTTCAACACTCGGGCATCGCGGACAAGCTGTTCAACGCCTTCTATGTGTGGGGGGGTAAGCTGGGGGGCGGTCTTGCCATCGCCGCCATCATCGTCTGCACGCTCTTTGCGGCAATGACCGGCATCGGCGGGGCCGGGACGATCACCATGGGCCTCATCGCCCTGCCTGCCATGCTTGCCCGGAACTACAACAAGAAACTAGCCCTCGGGTGCATAGGAGCAGGCGGTGCCTTGGGCATCCTCATACCGCCGAGCATCACCATGATCATCTACGGTATGATCTGCCAGGTTTCCATCGGAAAACTCTTTGCAGGCGGCCTTATTCCCGGTCTTCTGCTCTGCGCACTGTTCATTGCGTACACTGTCATCTTATGCAAGGTTAACCCGGAAAACGGTCCCGGGATGCCTGAAGAGGAGATCCTCCCCTTCAAGGAAAAGATCAAGGCGACAAAATCCGTTATCGCCCCCCTCATACTCATCTGCGCGGTACTGGGTTCGATCTTTTCGGGCATCGCCACCCCTACCGAAGGTGCGGCGATAGGGGCGGCAGGTAGTTTCATCTTGATGGTATTAGGCGGTCAGTTCAGTTGGAAGATGTTCAAGGATATCTCCCTTGGGACGTTGAAGCTCTCCGGCATGGTCATGTGGATCGTCATCGGCGCCTACTGCTTCTCCACCATATACATGGCGTTGGGGGCGACCCAGTTCGTCAGCGGCCTGGTGCAGAATCTTCCCTTCGGGTACTGGGGGGTCTTCATCATCATCCAGGTCATATTCTTCGGTCTGGGCATGCTGCTCGACCCATCGGCCATCGTCATGATTACGGCCCCCATTCTCACGCCCATCGTGGCGGCCATGGGGTACGACCCGGTCTGGTTCGGCATCATCTTCATCATGAATATGCAGGCAGCTTATATATCGCCCCCCTTCGGGTATAATCTGTTCTACCTGAAGAGCATCGCGCCGGAAGGAGTAGGGATCAAGGACATCTATGTGGCTGTTATCCCCTTCATCCTTCTCCAGTTGCTGGGTTTGGCCATAGTGGCAGTATTCCCACAGATAGCAATGTGGTTGCCGAACCTGATTTTCGGGGCATAGGTCGTACTTGTCACGTTCTATTGAATGAGGATCATCAACCGGGATGATCCGAGAACAGAGAGGAGAAAGGAATATGTTCAGTAAGATACTGTATCCGACTGATTTTTCAGAGGTCTCCGGCAAGGCCAGTGGCTTTGTCGAGCGGCTGCAGGAAGCAGGGACAAGGGATATTGTTCTCCTCCATGTGATCGATACACGACATTTCCCCATGATCGAGACCATAGAGAGCAAAACGGTCATGAAGACCATTGAGGAGAAGTTGGAAAAAGAATCCATGGAAAAGCTGAACCAGATCGCGGAGCATTTAAGGGCAAGAGGCTTAGGGGTGAAGGTACTCCTGAAAAAGGGGGTTCCTTTCCAAGAAATATTGAGTACGGCCGAAGAAGAAGACGTTTCGGTGATCGTGGTCGGTTCGCACGGTATCAGCAATGTCGGCGAAATGCTCCTCGGTTCAGTCTCCGAGAAGGTCATCAGGAAATCCAAGAAGACGGTGATTGTCGTGAAGAGATAGGAATGAGTATGGATTGGGACAAGCGGTACATTCAGACATAAAAGACAACTGGGTTCCGCTTCGAGCCGGCCAACTCGAAGCGGAGGCAAGCACAAAAGAGCGGGCATTGTGGGAGCCCACACAACCACGATGTCCGCTCTTTTGTCGCCCGGGAGAAATGAAGGCATGTCTGGAAGAAGATAACGAGTGAATATTACATCTGAAAAATTATAGACCCGCTAACGAACAGAATGCGAAGGAGCAGGAGATGAAGAAAACGAAAGACGATGTGGTGATTGTCAGTGGAGTAAGGACCCCCTTCAGCAAGTTTGGTGGCACCCTGAAAAATATCCATAGTACTGATCTGGGGTGTATAGTCATCAAGGAAAGCCTCAAGAGGGCAGGCATCAAGGGAGAAGACCTGGACGAGCTGTATTATGGGATGTGCGATCAGGCCGAGGCCGCCCTTTTCGACAATGTAAACGGCAGGCAGGCAATGCTGCGGGCAGGCTTACCTCAAACACTGGTGTCTCTGACCATCGACAGGGCATGTTGTTCTTCCATGTGTGCCGTCCACCTGGGACGAAGGGCGATCCTTCTGGATGAAGCAGACACCTGCATGGCGGTGGGTGCGGAAAACATGAGCAACACCCCGCTGCTTATAAACGGACATCGCTGGGGGGCAGGAATGGCACCGCTCCTCGTCCAGGACTATCTGAATCCGATCACCTACAGAGAATACTCGCCCCTGGGAAGGGATGCCGGAGAGATCGCCATCGAACACGGGATTTCGCGGGAAGAACAGGATATGTGGGCATTGGGTTCACAGCAGAAATGGGGCGAAGCGGACAAAGCGGGAAAGTTCAAAGATGAGCTGGTGCCCGTCACCGTTCCCAGCAAAAAAGGCGATCCGATCATTTTTGACCGCGACGAGTTTCCGAAACCGAATACGACGCTTGAAGGTCTTGCCAAGTTAAAGACGATATACGGAAGCCCGACAGTCACTGCCGGCAATGCCCCGGGCCTGGATGCAGGCGCCTCGGCCTTGATCATCATGAGGAGATCCAAGGCCGAAAAAATGGGCGTGAAACCCCTTGCAACAATCGTTTCCGTAGCCAGCGGAGCCAGCGAACCGAGGACCATGGCGGAGCTTCCGGGAAAAGTAATCAAGAAGGCCTTGAGCAGGGCGGACCTCACGATCGACGACATGAACGTCATCGAGATCAATGAAGCCTTTGCGGCGGTTACCCTGGTCTCCACCAAGATGCTCGCAGAGAACGACGAGAAAAAGTGGCGCGAGCTCCTGAAGAGAACCAATCCCAACGGCGGCGCTATCGCCATCGGCCACCCGGTGGGCGCCAGCGGCGGAAGGATCCTGCTGACAATGATGCACGAGCTCAGAAGAAGGGGCGGCGGATACGGCGTCTGTGGTATCTGCGGCGGTCTGGCCCAGGGCGACTGCACCGTCATCAAGGTGGACGAATGATGGAACGGTAGTGTTCACCGGCACGTATGGATGTATGTCCGGGAACGGGAACTCTCGTCCTCATTTCATGAAATCGGGAGATAACATAATGAAATACCTAAAATACGAGATAGAGAATCAGATAGCGACAATAACGATCAATCGGCCTGAGGTGCTCAACGCACTGAATAAAGACCTCATCGACGAGCTCGGCCTCGCCGTCGACGACATGAT